>Ga0079104_1000357_pt1 | contig 55345 bp, 50 predicted proteins | sample MedtruBG_FD_76829 | JGI IMG/M metagenome (GOLD analysis project Ga0079104, IMG submission 76829) | Root nodule microbial communities of legume samples collected from California, USA - Medicago truncatula BG | ecosystem: Host-associated > Plants > Roots > Nodule | place: USA: California...
ATCCGTGAAATGTACCCGAAAGCGCACTTCGTCACTATCTTCGCCAAGCCGGCGGGTCAGCCGCTGGTTGATGACTACGTGATCGACATTCCGCAGGATACCTGGATTGAACAGCCTTGGGATATGGGCGTGGCGTTTATCCCACCTATTTCAGGCCGCTAACTATCCTTAGCCTTCCTGTGAACTGAAAATCGCGGAACGCTGATTTACTGTTCTTTTCAACGCCCGGTATACCGGGCGTTGTTCTTTTTGGCGCCCGGCGAGGTACAATAGACGTCATGTCGTATTCATGGAGTCTATGCGATGCCAGAAGCCAATCTCAGCGAAGTCCTCTTTAAACCGCGTTTCAAGCACCCTGAAACCTCGACGCTGGTGCGTCGCTTCCATCATGGCGCCGATTCTGCGGTGCAATCCGCGCTGGACGGAAAAAACGTTCCCCACTGGTACCGGATGGTGAACCGCCTGATGTGGATCTGGCGTGGCGTGTCGCCGCAGGAAATTCTCGACGTGCAGGCACGCATCGTGATGAGTCCCTCAGAGCGTACCGACGACGATCTGTATGACACGGTGGTTGGCTATCGCGGCGGCAACTGGATTTACGAATGGTCGAAGCAGGCGATGCTCTGGCAGCAGAAAGCGTGTCAGGAGCCGGATGACGCGTTAAGTGGCCGTCACTGGCTGCATGCCTCTAATCTCTACAGCATCGCCGCATACCCGCATCTGAAAGGCGATGACCTCGCCGAACAGGCGCAGGCGCTGGCGAATCGGGCCTATGAAGAAGCTGCCCAGCGTTTGCCGGGCTCTCTGCGTGAGCTGGAATTTAAAATCCCCGGCGGTTCTCCGGTAACGGGCTTCCTGCACATGCCGCCTGGCGAAGGCCCGTTCCCGACGGTGCTGATGTGCGGCGGGCTGGATGCGCTGCAAAGCGACAACTACAGCCTGTTTGAAAGATACTTAGCCCCGCTGGGAATTGCGATGCTGACGCTGGACATGCCGTCGATTGGCTTCTCGTCCAAATGGAAACTGACCCAAGATTCCAGCTTCCTGCATCAGCAGGTTTTGAAATCGCTGCCGAATATTCCGTGGGTCGATCACACTCGCGTGGCGGCGTTTGGTTTCCGTTTCGGGGCCAACGTAGCGGTGCGGCTGGCGTATCTGGAATCACCGCGTCTAAAAGCGGTGGCTTGTCTCGGCCCGGTGGTCCATCACCTGCTCAGCGACCCGCAGCGTCAGGAAAATGTCCCGGAAATGTATCTCGACGTGCTGGCCTCGCGGCTGGGTATGCACGATGCCTCCGATGATGCGCTACGCGTTGAGCTTAATCGTTACTCGCTGAAAACGCAGGGGTTGCTGGGCCGCCGCTGCCCAACGCCGATGCTGTCTGGCTACTGGCAAAACGATCCGTTCAGCCCGGAAGACGAGTCCCGTTTAATCACTTCGTCATCTGCCGATGGCAAGTTGATGCAGATCCCGTTTAAGCCGGTTTATCGCAATTTTGACAAAGCGTTGAAAGAAATTGCCACGTGGATCAATCATAGAATTGGTTAATAGATTGCTAAATTCTATTGATTTGGTAAAACAGTTGCATCACTAAAGGAGACAGCAATGACGTTACCGAGTGGACACCCGAAGAGTAAACTGATCAAGAAGTTCACTGCCCTTGGCCCCTACATCCGGGCAGAGCAGTGTGAGGATAATCGCTTCTTTTTCGATTGCCTGGCCGTATGCGTCAATGTCAAACCGGCGCCGGAAGTCCGTGAGTTTTGGGGCTGGTGGCTGGAAATGGAAGCGCAGGAAAAGCGTTTTACCTACAGCTATCAGTTTGGCCTGTTCGATAAACACGGCAACTGGCAGGCAACGGCCATCAAAGACACTGAAGTCACCGACAGACTGGAGCAGACTCTGCGTGATTTCCACGCCCGAGCGCGCGACCTGCTGAAAACATTCGACCTGGCGCTAGAGCCTGCGGAAGATGTGGAACAGCCAGTGAGATTGTCGGCATAAGCCATTTCGCAGAAGAAATAAAAAAGGCCCCTCAACATTGAGGGGCCTTTTAATTTTGTGGGATTAGAACTGGTAAACCAGACCCAGCGCGACCACGTCGTCGTTATTCAGCGCGAGTTTATTATCATCGCTCAGCTGGTTGATTTTATAATCAACAAACGCCGACATGTTTTTATTGAAGTAATAGGTGGCTGCCACGTCGATATATTTCACCAAATCCGCATCGCCTACGCCTTCAATATCCTTACCTTTAGACTGGATATATCCAATGGATGGGCGCAGACCGAAATCAAACTGATATTGTGCGACGAGTTCGAATGCCTGGTTTTTATTCGCGAAGCCGCTGACTTTTGTATCTACGCCGCCAATGGACGCGGTGCCGGAAATTGGCGTCATGTTGCGGGTTTCGGCGTAAATGGCCGCCAGGTACACGCTGTTGGCATCGTATTTAAAGCCGGTGGTCCAGGCTTCAGCGTCAGTCCCTTTCCCGAAGGTGCTGTCCTGCTGAGTCAGGGTACGGTTGGAGTTAGAGTAGGCGGCACCCAGAGTGAAACCGGAATCGCCGAAGTCATAACTCAGGGAGGTACCGAAGCCGTCACCGTTGGCTTTGCTGGCTACGCGACCGTCGTTTTCGTTTTTGCCCTGATACTGTAGGGCCAGTTTCAGGCCGTCAACCAGACCGAAGAAGTTGTTGTTGCGGTAGGTCGCCAGGCCATTCGCACGACCGGTCATGAAGTTATCGGTTTTGACGAAGGAGTCATCACCGAACTCTGGGATCATATCGGTATACGCCGCGACGTTGTACAGGATGCCGTAGTTACGACCGTAGTCGAAAGAACCGATATCACCGGCTTTCAGCCCCGCAAAAGCCAGACGCGTTTTGGTGGTCGCCGGGTCGCCTTCCACTTTGTTCGCCGCAACCTGATATTCCCACTGACCAAAACCGGTCAGTTGATCGTTAATTTGCGTCTGACCTTTAAAGCCCAGACGAATATAAGACTGGTCGCCGTCTACCGCGTCGTTGTCGCTCATATAATGTTCAGCTTTAACGCGACCATAAAGATCCAGTTTATTACCGTCTTTATTATAAATTTCTGCGGCCTGTGCTGCTGTGGAAGACATTACGCCCAGTACCATCAATGCCAATGTGGTCTTTTTCATTTTTAACCCTGATTAATATACGCGCTTAAATTTAGGAACTTGCCAGATTTAAAAAACAGGAAGGGTTGTAACGCGGGGAAATGAACGTTTTATGACAAAGTAAGAATAGTTTTAAATAATTGTGTTTGGCTGTTTCTGTCATAAAAGTGCCATTATCTGCCGCTACGCTTCCTGATCCCGCGCAACAAAGTGCCCTGCAACCCGCTCAGGGAGTTGGCAAGCGGCCTGAGTCCTGTTACAACGTCCTTTTCGTACACATTGAATGGCAGAGAATTATGAGTGACAGCCAGACGCTGGTCATCAAACTGGGTACCAGTGTTTTAACCGGGGGGTCGCGCCGCCTTAATCGCGCCCATATCGTGGAATTAGTGCGCCAGTGCGCGCAGCTGCATGCCGCAGGACATCGGATTGTGATTGTGACGTCGGGCGCGATTGCCGCCGGGCGTGAACACCTCGGCTACCCGGAACTGCCTGCCACCATCGCCTCTAAACAGCTGCTGGCTGCGGTCGGCCAAAGCCGTCTGATCCAACTCTGGGAGCAGCTTTTCTCGATTTACGGTATTCACGTCGGCCAGATGTTACTGACCCGCGCCGACATGGAAGACAGAGAGCGTTTCCTCAATGCCCGTGACACGCTGCGTGCACTGCTCGATAACCACATCGTGCCGGTGATCAACGAAAACGACGCCGTCGCCACCGCTGAAATTAAAGTGGGTGATAACGATAATTTGTCTGCGCTGGCGGCAATCCTTGCCGGAGCCGACAAACTGCTGCTGTTGACCGATCAGCAAGGGCTGTTCACCGCCGACCCGCGCACCAATCCGCAGGCCGAACTGATTCAGGACGTGCACGGCATTGATGACGCACTGCGCTCGATTGCTGGCGACAGCGTTTCGGGCCTTGGCACCGGCGGAATGGGCACCAAACTGCAGGCCGCTGACGTCGCCTGCCGTGCTGGAATCGACACCATCATCGCCGCAGGCAGCCGTCCGGGCGTGATTGGCGACGTGATGGAAGGGGTCGCCGTCGGCACCCGTTTCCACGCCCAGACTTCGCCGCTCGAAACCCGTAAACGTTGGATCTTTGGCGCACCGCCAGCCGGGGAAATTACCGTGGATGAAGGCGCTGTTTCCGCAATTCTGGAAAGAGGAAGTTCATTGCTTCCAAAAGGAATTAAAAGCGTGACAGGTAACTTCTCCCGTGGTGAAGTGATCCGTATTCGTACTCTCGATGGTCGCGATATCGCGCACGGCGTGACCCGCTACAACAGCGATGCGCTGCGCCGGATTGCCGGACAACATTCGCAGCAAATCGACGCTATTCTCGGCTACGAGTACGGCCCGGTTGCCGTCCATCGCGACGACATGATTACCCGTTAAGGAGCCTTCAATGCTGGAACAAATGGGCATCGCGGCCAAAGCGGCCTCATACAAACTGGCGCAGCTGTCCGGACGTGAAAAAAATCAGGTTCTGGAAAAGATTGCTGATTATCTGGAAGCGCAAACCGATAACATCCTCAGCGCCAACGCGCAGGATCTTGATGAAGCGCGCAGCAACGGCCTGAGCGAAGCGCTGCTTGACCGCCTGGCGCTGAATCCCGCTCGCCTGAAAAGCATCGCTGATGACGTGCGCCAGGTGTGCAAACTCGCCGACCCGGTAGGGCAAGTGATTGACGGCGGGCTGCTCGACAGCGGCCTGCGCATCGAACGTCGCCGCGTGCCGCTGGGTGTCGTGGGCGTGATTTATGAAGCCCGTCCGAACGTCACGGTCGACGTGGCCTCGCTGTGCCTGAAAACCGGTAACGCCGCTATTCTGCGGGGTGGGAAAGAAACCTGGCGCACCAACGCCGCGACGGTGAAAGTCATCCAGCAGGCGCTGGAAGAGTGCGGGCTCCCTGCGGGCGCGGTGCAGGCGATTGAAAGCCCGGATCGCGCGCTGGTCAATGAAATGCTGCGCATGGACAAATACATCGACATGCTGATCCCACGCGGCGGCGCGGGCCTGCACAAGCTGTGCCGCGAGCAGTCGACGATCCCGGTGATCACCGGTGGGATTGGCGTTTGCCATATCTACGTGGATGACACCGCTGAGTTTGACCCGGCGCTGAAGATTATCGTCAACGCCAAAACCCAGCGTCCGAGCACCTGTAATACCGTGGAAACGCTGCTGGTAAATCGCGCCATTGCCGACACGTTCTTACCTGCGTTAAGCCAACAGATGGCGGAGAGCGGCGTGACGCTGCATGCCGAGGCTGACGCGCTGACAACGCTGCAAAAAGGCCCGGCGAACGTGGTTCCTGTGCAGGTTCAGCAGTATGACGATGAATATCTGTCGCTGGATTTGAACGTGAAACTGGTCGATGACCTGGACGATGCCATTGCACATATTCGTCTGCACGGGACGCAACACTCCGATGCGATTCTGACCCGTACGCTGCGCAACGCGGACCGCTTCATCAACGAAGTCGACTCCTCGGCGGTGTATGTGAACGCCTCAACGCGCTTCACCGACGGCGCTCAGTTTGGCCTCGGCGCGGAAGTGGCCGTCAGCACGCAGAAACTGCATGCCCGCGGCCCGATGGGCCTCGAAGCGCTGACGACCTACAAGTGGATTGGCTTCGGCGACGACACGATTCGTGCGTAATTAAACTCGGGTGATGCAAAAATAGGCATTTGATTCTCAAGGCCATTGACGCATCACCCGCAGAGTTTTAACCTTTCACCCCGAAACACATCCCCAGTGTTTTGCAGCACTCAGTGCCGATATAGCTCAGTTGGTAGAGCAGCGCATTCGTAATGCGAAGGTCGTAGGTTCGACTCCTATTATCGGCACCAGTAACCACGCGGGTTCACGCGATATTCACCAGTTCAACAAATGCTCTTGTGCCATATTTGTGCCATTCCCCGCCAGGAATGAGTCAATTTGCATGGCATGTTGCGTCAGGTGGTTCGGTGCCAGATGCGCATAGCGCTGAACCATCTCGATGCTTTCCCATCCGCCCATTTCCTGCAATGCACTCAACGGCACGCCCGACTGAACCAACCAGCTCGCCCAGGTATGTCTCAGGTCATGGAAGCTGAAATTGCTAATGCCTGCCCGCTTTAGTGCTCCCTTCCATGCCTTATTACTATCCGTCCTCATTTTTCTGACCGCTGCCGTTTTCGTCCCGTCACTTCTGTACCCTAGCTTGATATGTACTAACATCCAGCGTTTATGCTTTCCTTGCTGAATGCGTAATATTCCGCAAGCTGTTTCGTCCGGGTGCATCCATGCCATGCGCTTATCAAGATCCACCTGCGACCATTCCAGATCGGTCACATTCGACCTGCGCAACCCTGTAATAATGGCAAACATAACGACAGGGAAGAAGTGGGGCGCTATCTGTGCAAACAGACGCTTCGATTCTTCTTCCGTCAGCCAGCGTATACGTCCGTTCTTGATGCGTGGTGTGGATTTTCACGTAAAAAAACATCAACGCAGCGCTACTTGATAAGGACACATTGGTCGTTGAGCGTGATGGTGTTTATCTTCCGGACTTTTATATATCCAGCCCTTCAGAGTTTGCTGGCCACTGGGAGGACGCTAAATTGCCTGCTTATGTCGAGAACCCATACCATGGAATCTCGGGCCGCTCGGGCATCGTTTACCATAAAAAAGATATTTGATATTGCGGGTCTCATTATGATTTAACATGGGCCATGATAGATTCATTGCTTATTTTTAGTTGTGGGGAACAGCATGTCTTTGAGTACTCTAGTTGTGGCCTTGGTTGTGTTCGCGAGCACCTGGTATTACATGAAAAGGCAGATGGAAAATGAGAAACGCGAGCTGGCGAAGAGAATGCTTGAGAGCATTCTGGTTACTGGGCTGCCACATGAAGAGGAGCCTGATAATCGGTTTTACAAAGAAGTGATTACCAAAATCTCAGAGGCTGACAAAAGTGGGTATCACTCGGCTGAACAGCTTTTGTTGAATAGCATTTCCGCTGCTACGGCATATCGCTACCGTGATATGTACCGGAAGGATCTGCAGACAGATGAATTTCTCAGAGAATTACAGCAAAAAATTCTGACACCAGAGCAGCGCGAGCTCTATTGGGAGATGCGTGATAAGCATTTCCCCGATTAGAATTGACCCGGTATTAACGAGACAGGTAGCTAATTATTGTCATCGCCAGCAGCGCCGCAATAGGCTGTGAAGTGATGACTAAGCCTGCACATGAACTTAAATCTTCAGCCCATGAATATTGATATATAATTTCCTTTAAATGATGGAGGAGGTATGACAAGTAAAACAAGCAAAGACGATATGCATCCGCTTGATCCGTATTTGAAATGGCTTGCGAGCAAGGTATTGATGGTAATTTTATGGTTGTTGGTAATGATTGCTGGCTGTATGTTTGCCCATTTTAAAGGGGATTGGACTCTTCTTCCCCGATTCGGATGTTTAGGCATCATGATAGGCACACTGCTTACGCTCTCCCCGCTTTTCGCGGAAGGCATCTATTTATCAAGGCGTGAAGCATCAGGGTTTGGGTCCGTACAACAAGATGACAGCGTCACTTCAACATCTGAGGAAGGGCGAGCAGTATCAAGGAACATTCTATGTGGGGTGGTCCTCATAATCATATCATCGATAATCAATGCATTTGGTGACTTGATGGTGGCCGCATTGTGAATTGGAAAATTAATAGGATGACAGGGATTAGTAGCATCTAACTCAGCATGCCGGGTTTCTATTTCATTTCGTGGAGGGGTAAATGCAAGACTGTATTCTCGATGAAGGAAATGGCCGTGCCCGATTGATGAAAATTGAAGAGGGCAGACAGGAGTTGACAATAGCGAGGCCTAACGAAGATTACTTCTTTGGTTATAGGGTACGGAATTACGCCTTACAAATTGGTTCTGAGATGGGAATGTATCTCATCGCTAGTGAAGAACCACTCGAAGAGGATAAAGCCGCGGATCTTATAGCTCAGTTAAAGCCCAACCCTATCTCTATCCAACCGAATTGATTTTCCATAATCAACCCGCCATAATTATGTCATCGGAGCCTGAACAACTCCGGTGAGTTCTGCGCTTTGAGGGGACTCAAAGTGCAAACGACAATCAGAACACATTCCCACCAGTCACAGATGCAGAAATGCACCTGCTATTTTCTGCATTCTGCGGTTTCCGTTATGGAGGCCGTATGAAACAGCAATACCTCCTTCGCAATCTAAACATTCGCACCAAAGCGATAAACGCGATTATTTGCTGCCCTCCACTGATGGCAAGCTGCAGACAAACATTCGCCCACCAGAGATGAATCCCCGCAGGCTCTATGTCTTCAACAGCGAGGTGCCGGGTTGAGGCTTTGCGTGAGTCTTATTTATTAAGGGTAACAAGTGTAACAGGTTGAACAACCGTATTTTACAAGGGTTAAACCTGTTCCACCTTCTGAAATAGTGAGGTGGAACAGGTGGAACGTCAGGCTATCCACTGTTCCACCTTGTTACCCGTGATGTTCCACCTGTGCTATGCACATAAATGCTTTACAAAACAATGCTGTAACACGTGTTCCACCTGTTCCACCGCATCGGGGATATGAAGCAGACTGAAACAGAGGCATTTTTATCTGGTTGGCTTTCATAGCCGCGTCTGAATAACCGCAAACACCCGTTGTGCCAGCCACCACACACTGAGCACCGATAGTGCGCTTGTGTCAGCCACGACACAATTGACGTAACGAACCAACCCGACAGGAGAAGTCATGAACCACACCGCAGAAAATAACAACCTTTCCACTTTTCCGGCTGTAACGCAGCGGGCACTGGAAATCCTGAACACAGCCAGAAACGCATGGCTTGACGTTCGTCGTCAGTAAAAAGCGGCAGCAGATATATTGAGACAATCCGTCAGCGTCGCGCTGAAATGGAAGCCACAACGAACGCACTGAATGAGGAGTGGCGCACGCTGTTTCGTGAAAGTCAGGGCGTAGTCTCAAAGGAAATGAAAAAACTGCGCACGGAAATTGCGCTGGGACGCGAAACGCTTGAGGATTTTGATGAGCTGCTGGCGGCTCAGGAATGCGAAAATGCACTTTTGCCGCAGGATGCTGCGGAATTAGCCGGAAAATATATCCACGCGCATGACACCCTTGTGGGTATTCGCGCAAAACAAATCTGGGAAGATTTTATGCAGGCGCATGGTAAGGCGCTAATTCAGACACTGAGCCTGCTTAAATCCACAATGGGCCGAGAAGCCAGCGCAGTTGTTGGTGTGGTGCATTCAGTTAATGATCCGGACACACTGCTGAAAGACTTTATTTACAAACACATCACCAAACCAGCTCTTACTAACGCTGTGATGCCAGAACAGGATCCTGTATTTAAACTGGCGGGCGTTGCGCCGGATTATGCGGCCCGTCTGGATTTCAAAAATCAACTCTCTCCGGCAGCCATTCATAAAATGAAGGTTCGTCAGGAACGCGCTGAGAAGGAGAAATCATTATGACGACCCGAGCCACTCCAGCCCAGGCGCTTACCAGTTTTCGAAATGCCCGTATTCTGTGGGCCGGGCATAGTGAGAGCCGAAAAGCCGTTGAACAACATATAGAATCTCTCCTCACAGCCACGGAAAAACCAGCAGATTATGCCCGGCAGCTTGAATTACAGCGGGAACGTCTGGATGTGCTGAAATGGCAAATTAACTGTGCTGCGCGTGAGTGTATTTACTCGCAGCACTTACTGATGGAGGCCTGCACAGAAGAGGCTCTCAGCAATTTCATGCAGGCTAACGGGGTGGCCCTGACATCTGCGCTGGCTCCGTTCCTTACGGGGCGCGGAGGGCTGGAAGTTGCGTCCCGTATGTTACGCAGTGTCCTGGCTCACCAGCTGGCAATAACCCCGCCGGAAATTGCCGGAGATTATCGAGAGATTCTGGATGAATCTGGTGTGATGCCAGATCCCCTGATGAGTCGTGATCGTGAGCGTTAATATACTCCGGCACAACATCTGCGCTTTCAGCAACGCCTGAATGACATTAACGATATACAGGAGTGATTTTAATGGCACTTAAATGTCCTTTTTGCCAGGCCATTTCACATGGTCGCTCCAGCCTGTACGAATCGAACACGGTAAAGAAAACGTACTATCAGTGCCAGAATCTGGAATGCTCCTGCACTTTTACGGCGCTGAGGCGGTGCATACCATCATCACTCGTCCGCAGAAAGAAGGAGAATCGCTCGACTCGCCGGATCAGCAGGAGCCAGCAGACAGAGTCCCCCGGACACTGAACCGCTATGGCTCGTCATCTAAACTTTCCAGCCGTCAGCAAGTGCCGGTCTGAACATTACTCCCTCCATCGTTATCCCGGTCCCATACCGGGATTTTTTATGCCTTTTTCCTGGCTGGCCTGAGAACGCATGAGTGCACGTTTATGCTGCATGAAAACGCATGAGTCTCATGCACATTTTTAATGCGAAAGCCCTTGTGTGGCGGCTCCTGAGACGATTTACGAGGTGCATGAAAACCATTCTGTTAAGTGAAGCGGGCAGGCGGGCGGGGCTGTTCGCGATAGCACTGAAATCGACGGGTAAAACCATTTTTATTAGCAGTGTAAAGTAAGAGCGAACAGACTCTGTCGTGCTGTATCACCGTATAATGATCAATCTCACTGGCTTCTGTACGGAAGTTAACCAGCTCTCGACGGCTGTGTCTAACTTAAAATTAGAGCCTAATCAACTTTGTCCTCACAAATACTTCTAAAGGACAATAAGTTATGAGAAGGTGGATGCTGTCGCTTTGGTCATATGTAACAATCCAAGTAATCTTAATCGCTTTGTTAATGTTGACGTTAGTTAATAGGGAAAATTGATGCTAGCAAGAGCTGAAAATATAAGAAAAATCACTAGCTATTTAGCCGTTCTCTCAAGAGAGGTAGAGATTAGCGCCTCCCTTAATCTTTTGGATATCAACGTTCAAGCGGAATCTTTTTATAGGGATTTTTTAAATTTATGTTATGGATACAATTTAAGAAATACCAATAGTGAAGAGCAAAACTACCAAGCGATTGATCTTGCAGATGAAAATAGGAAGATCGCTATACAAGTAACTTCAACCTCTGAATTAGGAAAAATCAAGAAGACAGTTGATGGGTTTATAAAAAAGAAGCAATATGAAAAATATGATAGGTTAATTGTGCTGAATATAACTGAAAAGAAAAGGCACAGAGTGAAAGAATATGGTGTTACAGGGTGCTATGTAATTAATATCAAAGATGATGTATGGGACTATAAGGATATAATTAGAAAGATAAACGATTTAAATGAACAGGATATATCAACAATATGCTCATTTTTGGAACGTAACATTAAAACTAGCACTGCTGATAAACCGCCGAAAGAAGTTACAACTATGTTTGCGATGATTGAGTTATTGAGTGATGATGCTCACCCATTGGCAGGTAATGGTTTTATTGAAGAGCCTAACCCCGAAAATAAAATTTATAAAAGATTTTCAGATTATTCAGATCAGTTGATTGGCTTATATGTTGGATTAGCTCCATTATATAGCGGGATATTTAAATCAATAAAAGAACAAAGCGATATTGGTATAGTGAAGTACCAAAAGATGAGTTTGTATTTAGAGTCATTTAGTGATAAAGTTTTAAGAAACCATGATGGAGATCCTGTCTTGGCGCTTAATTCTTTAAAAGAATATTTTTCTAAACAACTGGGTCAGAGAAATGTTGATTATGATGAAACTGCTATCAAGTTTTTCTTAATTGAGAATTTAATTGCATGTAACGTCTTTCCTAATTCGGAGATTCTTTGATGTTAAGTTTTTTTTCAAAAGATGAGGATTTGACAAAATCCCCTCCTGTTGTAGGGGCCAAAATTCTTAATTTATTTGATGAAACAAAAAAAGAAAAAATTAGTATTTTCGATTTAGCAAAGGAATTAAAGAAAAACAACTCTCTAGGAGTGCGTGCAATTTATTTTGGAATGGTATTTCTTTATACTCTTGATCTTATCGATTTTGATGAGCCATATGTGATAAATAAAAATGTTAAGAATAAATAAACTATACAGCATCCCAGAATCTTTTGAGCCAGTAAGCTTTGATAATGGCATTAATCTCATCTTAGGCGAGAAAAATGACGTATCCAATAAAACTAATGGAGTGGGTAAAACTCTTTTAATAGAGTTTATCAATTTTTGTTTATTAAAAGAATTTAAGTCGAGTAGAGTTTCTAAAATTCCTCACTCTGATTTTTCGAAAGACATTTTGATATGCCTTGATTTTAACATTGGTAATATTAATATTATATCCCGACGTTCTATTGGTAAACATAATGAGCCAACACTTGTAATAAATGGGAAAACAATAGAATTTAGTGGATTAGATGATGCGCTATCTCATTTAAGCAATCTTACCTTTAAGAATAGTAGGGTTTTACTTCACCCATCATTTAGAGCGATGCTAGGTCCTCTGATACGCGATGAACGATCAGAATTTAAATCTATTGTCGAGTGCTTCGACACAAAATTACATATACCTGCGGACTATACTCCTCATCTTTATTTGTTGGGCGTTGATATTGCTCCCTATAAAGAGGCAAGGATTTTACAACGAGAAATAGATGATTTATCAACTACAAAAAATAAAATGAAGAGAGATATTGAATTTCTGACGGGGAGTAAAATTAGTTCCGCAAAAGCAGAAGTTAATGATCTTAAATCAAAAGTTGAACATATCAAAAAAGCAATGGATGCGCTTGATAGCGATAGTAGTTATGAACTTATCAAAGATGAAGTAGCAGAATTAGAGAGTTCTTTAGAAGAGTTACGAAATAAAAGAACAATACTTAAGCTAGAGCTTTCAAGAATAAATACTCTCGTTGGTGATGTATACATAAATGATGACGAAGTGATTGAAATTTATAATAAATTTCAAGTTGGATTAGGTGATGCTATCAAAAAAGAACTGGATGATGTTATCTCATTCAAGAAAAAAATAGATCATTTCCAAAATACTTTGTTAAATACGCGAAAAGAAACAATACTTTCTGAACTGCGTAAAATATCAGATAAACTATATGAAGTAAATGGACTTTGTAAAGAAAAAGCTAGTGTTTTTGAGCAGGCAGGTGGGTTTAAAAGCCTGAAGATTTTAATAATGACTTATCAGAAAAAGTTAGAAGAGTATTCACAGTTATCTTCATTGCTGAAAAAATTTGAAGAGTTCGATTCTAAATGGAAAGTTAAGAAGTCAGAACGCTCTTCTATGATAATTTCGTTAGAACTCTCTATTATGGATAATGGAAGAACCATTGAATCTTTTGAAGAAACCATTTTATCAATCCATGAATATGTTTTTGGAAATAGAAAGTGTTCTTTCGAAATTAAGGCGACAGAGAAGAAAGAAACTATCTCAATGGATTTAAGAATTGACGATGATGGTAGTCACAGCAATGAGAGAGAAAAAGTTTTCTTTTATGACTTAGCTCTTTTACTTACAGAAGAAACGTTTCGACGCCACCCTGGATTATTAATTCATGATAATATTTTTGATGTGGATCAAGATACATTAATTAAAAGTTTGAATTATTTGGCAGAAAAATCCAGTTGCTTAAATGATGCACAATATATTTTGACGTTGAATAGCGATAAAATTAGTGAAATTGATAAAAGAGATTTGAAATTAGATATAAACTTCTATAAACGAACTTCGTTAACTAAAACAAATAGATTTCTAGGAAGACGTTATCAAGAAAAATAATAGTTAATCATTTGAATCAAGATTCTGATAAAAGATGATTTGTTAGATAAGTCCCCCACTCTAGTTTGATGGCGCTTGTTTTAATGTATAGTCTTGAAGTGGGGGCAATTTTGGGGGCATTTTATTTTCGTTAACAATAAAAAGCCTTTAGTTTCAACATGATGGTTTATTTTTTCACTCCTATTATCGCACCATTCCATTCCATTCCATTCCATTCCATCATTGACCACAATTCCCATACGTTCATAAAAATGTCATTCGCCATGACGATTGAATTGTCACTACGTGTCTCTGAATATGCGGTGTCGATATTTCGCGGGTAATCGGAAGGGGTATTTCTATTAGGCGGGTAGCGCGTCAGCGGGATTATTAATTCTAACCGGGCGGGCGCGCTATATATCCGTTAAGATTGCGTGACGTCGTTGTTAGTCGGCTTGACTGCCAGCAGGCCCTTATCGGGATCGATATAAGCGCAATGTGTGTTAGAAGGGTGGGACTGCGATGCCGCTTCACACTGTGGCAGGGTGCTGTAGGCCCCGATAACGTTGCTTTGAGTCGCGCCGGTGGCAAATGAGATAATCAGAACTAACCCGTACATGTCATTCCTTTATATGCTTTAACACGTCCTTCAGGCGCTGAGATGGTTTCGGAACGTCTCACTCATTGGCCCGGAATTACGCAAAATGTCTCTGGGCAGTTAATATACATCAAAGCGAGCCGGTTGTGTTGATGTAAATGAGATCATTCTTAATGAAATATGTCCGGATCCAAATATGGACAATAAATTTATGGAATATTCGTAATAATTACGCTCCGGAAATATCAGGGGTGTATTTAATCTCCGCGAATCCTCTTATAGCTGGCTTGCCAACAGTGACAAGCCAGCCGGAACCTTAACGGCCCACGCGAGCCTGAAGTGCAGCCGGATAACGGTCGCCGACAATTTTCACCGTTTCAAGCGCCTGACCAATCTTACGTAACTCATCCTGAGACAGGGTGATGTCCGCTGCGGCGAGGTTTTCTTCCAGTCGATGCAGTTTGGTGGTGCCCGGAATCGGCACAATCCACGGTTTTTGCGCCAGCAGCCAGGCGAGCGCGATTTGCGCATGAGTCACGCCTTTTTCGCCAGCCAGTTCGCCGAGCACGGTGACCAGATTTTCATTGGCCTCAATGGCCTCGGCGGCAAAACGCGGCACTTTGCTGCGGAAATCATCCGCGCCAAAGATGGTGCCGGACGTGATGGCCCCGGTCAGGAAGCCTTTGCCCAGCGGGCTGAACGGCACAAAACCAATGCCTAACTCTTCCAGCACCGGCAGTATTTCCTGTTCTGGCTCACGCCACCACATGGAATATTCACTCTGCAATGCGGCGACAGGCTGCACGGCATGTGCCCGACGGAGTGTTTGCGCACCCGCTTCCGACAGGCCGAAGTGTTTCACTTTCCCTTCCGCAATCAGATCTTTTACCACGCCCGCGACGTCTTCAATCGGCACATCCGGGTCAACGCGGTGCTGATACAGTAAATCAATGACATCGGTTTTGAGGCGGCGCAGCGAGCCTTCTACCGCCTGGCGGATATGCTCCGGGCGGCTGTTCAAAATCTGCTGCTTGTTGTCAGCCCCGAAGGTGAAACCAAATTTGGTGGCGATAACCACCCGGTCGCGGAACGGTTTTAACGCTTCGCCGACCACGTCTTCGTTCACATACGGGCCGTACACTTCGGCGGTGTCGAAGAAGGTTACGCCGCGCTCGACGGCGTTGCGGATCAGTTCAATGGCCTGACGGGTGTCTGTTGCCGGACCATAACCGTGGCTGAGGCCCATGCAGCCCAGGCCCAGCGCCGAGACTTCCAGGCCAGATTTACCGAGATAACGTTTTTGCATTAACAATTCCTCATTACACGTCGAGTTTACGGCCAGTCAGCCATTGCACCATCGCTGGATCGCGATGCGAGAAGAACGCGCTGGTGGCGCTGTCGAGGGCGGTGATTTGCAGCATCTCTTCCTGGCTGAGTTCGAAGTCGAGGATATTGATGTTCTCTTCCATCCGCGCTTTACGCACCGTTTTCGCCAGCGACACAATGTCGCGCTGGAAGATCCAACGCAGGACAACCTGGCCCACGCTTTTGCCGTATTTCGCGCCAATAGTGGTCAGCACCGGATGCTGGAACAGACCGTTTTTGCCTTCGGCAAATGGTGCCCACGCTTCAGGCTGGATCCCGTGGGTCTGCATCCACGGCACCGCGTGCAGCTGCTGGTTGAACGGGTTCACTTCAATCTGGTTAACCGCCGGAACCACGTTATTAAATGCGGTGAGGTCGGCGAGACGGTCCGGGTGGAAGTTACTCACGCCAATAGCGCGGATTTTCCCGGCCTGATGCAGCTCTTCCATCGCGCGCCATGCGCCGTGCACGTCGCCATAAGGCTGGTGAATTAGATACAGGTCGATGTAGTCCAGCTGCAAGCGATTGAGTGAACGTTCGAACTGCGCTTTAGCGCCTTCATAATGTGTGTCCTGCAGCCACAGTTTGGTGGTGACAAACAGTTCATCGCGCGCGATACCGCTCTGTTTCAGCGCATTGCCGACCTGAGTTTCATTCTGATAAGAGGCGGCGGTATCAATCAGGCGATAGCCGGTTTCGATGGCATCAATGACGGCGCGCTCGCATTCGGCGGCATCCGTCATCTGAAATACGCCAAAGCCCAGCAGGGGCATTTCAATGCCGTTGTTCAGTTTTACAGATTGCATGACGTTATCCTTCGCGGTTGTGTCAGCAAAGAATAGCGCAGGGTGATTTATTTGATTAGAGGGTGCAATCCGCTAGGGTTAATGAAAACTACTCATTAATTCGAGCTTAGCTCAGTAAGCCAGCGCCGACGTTGACCGATAAACGGGGTTCGGGGTCCAATGATGTAAAAAACCACGCTAAGGGTTTAATTCATTGTTTGTATTGAAATTTAATGGTCTTAACTCGCCATTCAGAATATCTTCTGGTAACGAAAACGTATAATGCCCCAGCATATTTATATGGCCATGTATCAGCGGCGACAATCTTGCCAGGTGCTCCTCCTCAGGAGTTTCCCCCGATTTGCGAAGATGTGACAACGCCTCCTGCATGTAAAGTGTATTCCACAGCACAACCGCATTGGTCACCAGGCCCAGAGCACCCAGTTGATCTTCCTGACCTTCACGGTAGCGTTTTCTAATCTCACCACGTTGTCCGTAGCAAATGGCTCGAGCCACTGCATGGCGTCCTTCTCCCCGGTTGAGCTGAGTGAGTATCCGACGCCGGTAATCCTCATCATCGATATAGTTGAGAAGATACAAAGTCTTGTTGACCCGGCCCACTTCCATAATCGCCTGAGCCAGACCAGATGGTCGGCTACTTCTCAACAGTGAACGAATAAGCTCTGATGCATGGATGGTCCCAAGCTTCAGTGAACCCGCCATTCGCATCATTTCATCCCATTGGGATTCTATTTTTGAAAGTTCAACACATCCCCGAGCCAGCTCATTCAGGGCACCATAATGGGCCATTTTATCTGCCCGCCAGAATATCGCCCCACCTGCATCGGCCAGACGAGGGGAAAACTGGTAGCCCAGTAGCCAGAACAGGCCAAAAATGATATCGCTGGATCCTGCCGTGTCCGTCATAATTTCTACCGGATTCAGCCCGGTCTGCTGCTCCAGAAGCCCTTCCAGTACAAAGATGGAATCACGAAGCGTACCGGGAACTACAATGCCATGGAAACCGGAGTACTGATCTGAGACGAAGTTGTACCAGGTGATACCGCGTCCTGAACCAAAGTATTTACGATTTGGTCCGGAATTAACCGTTTTAACCGGTGTGACAAAACGCATACCATCTGCGGAGGCAACCTCCCCACCTCCCCAGTACCCTGCGAGCGGCAGCGTGGACTGAAAATCAACCAGCCGTGCATTAGCGCTAACCAGCGTTTCTGCCCTGAGATAATTTTGTTTAACCCAGCTCAGACGATGACGAGTAAGCGCGGGAATATTATGCTTTATCAGAGGTTCATGCCCTATATTGCAGGCTTCCGCCAGCAATGTTGCGCACAGACTGACTTGGAGATCCTGCGCCCGTGCACCTGATTCACTGACGTGGCTGAATTCGCGGGTAAAACCGGTTCGGGCATCTATTTCAAGCAACAGCTCAGTCAGATCAACGGGTGGGATCAGTTCTCTTACCCGACGATTCAATTGTATCAGTGCCGGTGGCTCATCCAGTTTATCCAGACTGCTGATCGTCAGTGAGGGATGCTTACCTTCATTGCTTATGCTGACCGCTGCGTTGCAGGCAAAACGTGAAGCCACTGATTTCCATGTGTCATCAAGCCGCGTAGCCAGTTGTTCTGCTGCTTTAGTTCCGTCTGATGGATGACCCAGCGCCCGACATACCGGGATCCGTTGTGCCTGCCATTCAGCTCCCTGAAGCAATTTTTGACGCGGGTCCCCCCACCGGTCACTGTTCTCCAGCCAGAGATCACGACGGCGCAAAGAATCCTGAAGGCGCTCAAGAAGACACAGCGAGTAACCCGCTCGTAGAATCCTGCCATCTCTGTCGTAGACCAGACGTTTCCAGGGGCCGGAAATGATTTGCTCTGGTGCATCGTCGAGAATTCGCTTTTTTGAGCCACTCAGTTCGGCCAGATAATGGATTGCTGACAATGTGTGCTCCCCGGCCGGGGCAGCCTGAAAGTGTAAGTCACGCAACATCGCGGAAAGAAAGCGCTTCACCCGTCCATATTGTTCCACCATTTCATCCTGAAAGTGAGTATCCTGCGGGCGCGCCAGCTCATTTACCTTACCGACGGATTCAGCCAGTTTGTCCTTTGGTATGCGGCGAAAAATAGCCTGCCGCAGAGCTGCTTCATCGGTGTTCTCATCAAGTAATAACGAGCATGCCCGTGCCAGTAATAGCGCGGCACGATCAAGATCTTTCAGGGTCCTGAGCCGCTTTTTCTGCCCAATACTTTTCGCAGAACGAGTGATATCCAGAATAAGCATATCCAGCACATCCACGGCCTCGTCAAGCGCCGAAATTTCCTGCGCTTTCACAAACGCAGTAAGCACGGCCAGTCGCCGTTCCTCAGGCATTCTTGAAATATATTTCACCGAAGCCATTCCGGCATAACGGGCCAAATTTCGCAGCTGGATGGCAGGCAGACCGGAAAAATTCAGCCGGGAAAACTCCATGCTACGCAGTCGGGTATATCGCTCCAGGGCGTCTGTAAATGACGGTCCACTGATAGTGACAGGACCTTTTCGTATCTCCTCCAGCACCGATATACGCTGCCCTTCAGGTATTTCAAGTAAACCGTCCAGTTGCGCTTTCTGCCAGCTGTCAGGCAACAAAGCCAGCCTTCGCCACAATCGTCGACTTGCCCGTTCACGTACTTCGCCAATCAACCTTGTCAGAGTCGAGGCTGCGGGTAACAGGATCTTATTTTGCAGCAACCATGCAGTAGCAAAATCAAACAGCAGACCTGGGCGCTCATTGCTGAGCCAGGCGCGAGTATAGAGCAAACGCTTCAGTCTGAATGTCCAGGGGAAATCACCAAAATCATGATAATCATAATAGAGCTTGATAAGCCCCTGATGCTCCCAGCGGGTATTTTCTCTTTCAGCATATCGGGAAAGGATCTCTGGTCGGCTGATGTTCAACTGTGCCGCAATGTAAAAACGGATGAATGAAGGAATTTGAAGGGGATCAGGAAGAAATGTTCCCAGGAAGCGCGCCGTAGTCAGCTGAAGTGCAATCCCCAGCCGATTATGTTTTCCCCGTCGCTGATTAATAAAAGCAAGGTCACGCTCATCCAGATGAAAATATCGGGCCAGCTGAACCTCATTTGGCTCTGCCGCATAGCGACCGTAGTTTTCTGTCTGCTCTCTGGTCAGAAAGTCATCACTCATTGCGCATCCTTTCGTAAACTGGCGATCTGCTCTATTTTTGACAGTCTCAAATATTATAATTTTTGAGACTACTGAAAATGATATTAAACGTGAGTATCAAAAATCATGATTTATGCCTTATGATACTACTCAGTATCAATATCGATTTGTGAGACCAATATGGCATTACTGGGATATGCAAGGGTATCAACCAGCCATCAAAAACTGACGGCGCAAGTTACGGAACTAAAATCTGTAGGGGTCAGAGATGATCGGATTTTTACTGACATAATGTCGGGAGCGACAGACGAACGCGACGGTTTACAAAGGCTGCTTGCCCGTGCGGAAAAAGACGACATCATCATGTGTACCAAAATGGACCGACTTGGACGTAATACCGCTGATATGATCAACATTGTTGATGCCTGTTATAAAAAGGGGATCGCTATACGGTTTCTGGAGAATGGACTGAGTACAGAAGGTACTATGGGGAAAATGGTGATTCAGATACTGGCTGCTGTGGCCGAGGCTGAGCGTGAACGCATTCTGGAACGCACCAATGAAGGGCGGCTTGCTGCTCTGGAAGCTGGGGTTAAATTCGGGCGTAAACCACATCAAAAATCCGTCATCGCCAGAGAACTTATTGTTCAAAAACTGCCCGCCAAAATTGTGATGGAGAAAACCGGTATTTCCCGGGCAACCTATTTCCGCTTGAAAAAACACGAAACACATCAGCCTGCCCAGGATTAATTCCCGATTGTTTATACTCTCTATTGGCTCTGTCAGGAGGTAACTGACTGTTTCATTGCAGCTCAATCAGTTAGATGATTCCATACTACGATGTTTTTCAGCCTGTTGTTGGTGTGCACCTGACTGACCATTATTCATTGTTTCATGCGCAATCGCGGCCTTTTCATGCTCATTCATTTTTGAAAATGGTTTCGCTGTAGTGTCACCCGCTTGATTCATATTACCCATCATTTTTTTATGCTCATCCGCCATTTGTTGATGGGCGTTTGAATTGCTGTTATTCATGGATTCATGAGCAACAGTCGCCTTCTCATGCTGGTTCATGTCCATCATTGTGGATTCAGAACCGTTCACCGTTGATTTTTGATCGTTTGACATCATCTGATGTGCCGGTGCCTGGGCATTATTAACCTGGTCGTGCACATTAATGTTTTCTGCGGCCCAGGAAGAGGAAGCAAAAGTCATTGCAAAAGTGGCGGCAATTAGAATTTTTTTCATGGTCTTTCCCTCAAGTGTAAGCGATAAATGTTCAGAACGTCTGAATCATCTGTTGAGAGAGATTATAAGGAAGGGGTTCTGTTGAACGCGTGACAGAATAATGACAAATATGTCATATGCTGAATATTTTGAAATAAAAGACAAACAACGGATAGCTGTTTGTCTTTCGGTTAGCATTGATCGGGTGCGGTTACGGGAAGCGAAATAATAAAGCAGGTTGAAACAGTACCCGAAGTCACACTAATTTTTCCTTTGTGTGCATTCACGATGGATTTTACGATGGCAAGGCCAATGCCACTCCCTTCACTTTTTCGTTGTCTTGATGGGTCAACGCGGTAAAAACGATCGAACAGCCGTGACAAATGTTCTTTAGGGATCGGTACACCTGGGTTTTCAACAATTAAATCAACCCATTGATTATGTTCTTGGATATGGACGGTTACCGTCATTTTTTTCGGTGTATAACGAATAGCATTCGATAAGAGATTATTGATGACACGCCGCAGCATCAGCGGATCGCCCTCAACGCGAGATGCGCTACCTTCAACATTGAGACTGACTTCACGTTCTTCCGCCCAGGCCTCAAAAAAATCGAATACTTTAATGACTTCACTCCGGAGGTCTATCATCGCCCTTTCAGGTATAAGCTGGTTATTATCAGCCTGTGCCAGAAATAGCATATCACTGGTCATTTTCGCCATGCGGTTATATTCTTCAAGATTAGAATACAGGACGTCTTTCAGCTCCTCATCTGTACGCGTCTGGCTTAACACAATTTCAGTCTGCGTAACCAGATTGGTAATAGGGGTTCGTATTTCATGCGCGATATCTGCTGAGAAATTAGCCTGCCGTGTAAAGACATCCTCAATCCGCTCAATCATATGGTTGAACGAAATAACGAGTTGCTCCAGTTCAATGGGGACACGGTCTGAATCAAGCCGGACATCTAAATTCTCAGAGGAAATACTTTTTATTTTCCGGCTGACATTGCGTAAAGGTTGGTGCGCGGTGTGAACCGCAAATAATATTATGAAAATAATCATGAGGCTGATGACTGAGGCTATGGCAATAAGATTGCGCTTTAGCTGGTCGATATAGTGCTGGTGATAATCAATTGAAAGCGCTGTCAGTAATGTATAGGCTGAAGATGCTGTATTATCTGTTTTTTTCACGGAAGTTGTCATCACGCGGTAGGTCATATTCCTCATCTGACTACCCGAATGCATACCCGCGCTTTCCCCATCATTAGGTAAGATAAAAATATCCTCTGAGTCAGTTGGCTGTTGGGCATTTTCAGGGGGGAGTGCAGGTGTAAGATCAGGGCCATCAATGGAGCGATAAAGCACCTGTTTATTACCATCAAGAAGTAATACTGAAATATTATGGTAGGTTTCCATAATATTGCTGATTGTTTCTGCTTTCTGTTGTTCAGAAGCGTCGGGAGCTCTAAGTATCTTTTCCAGCGAGATGCTAATTTGTTTCAGGTCACTGATATCTTTTTCAGCGAAGTGTTTTTCTACCGAGTGCAGCATAACCCACGTAAATGCCACGAATGCGATAATGGTCGAAAGACTAATAAAGAAGGTCAGTCGGGTGGCGAGAGAGAAAGGTCGACGGTTGAGGCTATTTCTCCTCATCGGGCACCTCAAGAACATAACCCACACCACGGACAGTCTGAATTAACTTAGGTTCAAAATCATTGTCAATCTTGGCGCGCAGGCGCTTAACCGCCACATCAATGGCATTGGTATCGCTGTCAAAATTCATATCCCAGACCTGCGAAGCGATAAGTGAGCGCGGAAGTACCTCGCTCTGGTGACGGATAAAAAATTCCAGCAGAGTGAACTCCTTACTGGTCAAGGAGAGGCGAATCCCTTTCCGGCTCACTTTTCTGGACACCAGATCAAGTGTCAAATCTGCAACCTGGAACTGGCTTTCAGCAATGACAGCAGAGCCTCGTCGTAACAGCGTCCGGACTCGCGCCAGTAGTTCCGCAAAGGCAAAAGGTTTCACCAGATAATCATCAGCGCCCAGCTCAAGGCCTTTAACACGGTGCTCGATAGTGCCCAGGGCGCTCAGAAGCAAAATAGGCATTCCCTTATTTGCCATCCGCAACATCCTGACGATTTCCCAGCCGTTGACGTCAGGCAGCATGATATCCAGCACTATCAGATCGTAATCAGATGTCATGGCAAGATGGTAACCGGTCAATCCATTATCCGCCCGATCGACGATAAAACCTGATTCCGTCAGCCCTTTACTGAGGTACTCGCCTGTTTTTACTTCATCTTCTACGATTAAAATTTTCATGTTCCCTCCTGCATGCACATTGATGTGATGTCGTCATTCTAGTGAGCAATAGACTGATATCAACGAATTATCCGTTAAATGACAGCTTTGTCATTATCCTGTCACTCACCCAACAGAGTTGCTCCGGTAATGTGTACATCAACATCTTCACCCACTCTGCCAGGCAAACAGCGACATGTTCAAATTCAAAAAATTAACGCTCACGACATTGTTCATTCTGGCAGGGTGTACTTCGCTTGAGCCTGACTACCAGCGCCCTGAATCCCCGGTTCCACAGCAATTCTCTCTCTCCAGAAACTCACTGGTTCCGGCAACAGCAGGTTACCAGGATACAGGCTGGCGCACCTTTTTTGCCGATCCTCAGGCAAAGTTATTGATTGAAGAAGCATTACAAAACAACCGGGACCTCAGAATGGCAGCCCTGAAAGTCCAGGAAGCCAGAGCGCAGTATAACGTCACCGATGCGGACAGATATCCGCAGTTGAATACCTCTTTAGCGGCCAACTACAAGGGGGGGCTAAACGGTGAGAATGCCACAACCCGGGAATATAACACCGGACTTGATGTCAGCTTTGAGCTGGATTTTTTTGGCAAGCTGAAGAACCTGAGTGAGGCTGACCGCCAGAATTTCTTTGCCAGTGAAGAGGCGCAACGTGCGGTGCATATTCTGCTCGTTTCCAATGTTTCACAGAATTATTTCAACCAGCGACTGGCTTACGAACAGCTGCATATCGCCCGAGAAACGCTGAAGAACTATCAGCAATCTTATGCCTTTGTTGAACAGCAACTCATCACCGGCAGTACTAACGTACTGGCGCTGGAACAAGCGCGAGGGCTGATTGAAAGCACTCGAGCCGACATTGCCAAAAGAGAAGGTGAGCTTGCGCAGGCAAACAATGCGCTTCAGTTGGTTGTCGGTAAATATAACAAACTACCTGATGATAAACGTGTCGCAGCAGCGGACGTTAATCCAGTAAAACTTCCCACAAATTTGTCTTCTGAAATCCTGCTGCAAAGACCGGACATTATGGAGGCCGAACATGCACTTAAAGCCGCTGATGCCAATATTGGCGCTGCCCGTGCCGCTTTTTTCCCCTCTGTTTCATTAACCGGCGGGATTTCAGGAAGCAGCTCGGATATTTCAAGTCTGTTTAGTGCTGGCAGCGGCATATGGAATTTTATGCCTAAAATTGAGATACCCATCTTCAATGCAGGCCGCAATAAAGCCAACCTGACACTGGCGGAGGTTCGCCAGCAACAATCCGTCGTCAGCTATGAACAAAAAATTCAGACCGCTTTTAAGGAGGTTGCTGATGCGCTTTCATTACGTGAAACAATCAGCAAGCAAATAACCGCACAGCTTCGTTATCTTGACTCGCTTCAGATAACACTACAGCGTGCCCGAGGCTTATATTCCAGCGGTGCAGTGAGCTATCTCGAAGTTATCGATGCTGAGCGAGCATTATTTTTGACTCAACAATCTATTCTGGATTTGAAATATTCGCAGCAAGTCAATGAAATTAATCTGTTCACCGCACTGGGTGGTGGATGGACGGCATAACCTTTTAACTTACAAAACTCAGGAGTAATTAAAATGCATCATTCAACAAAATTCGCATTATTTGGACTCTTCTCTGTTGTGATGGCTTCAGGCGTTTACGCGAGTGAAATGAAACATGCCGATATGGGGGAGATGAAAATGGCCTCTGAGGCACCTGCACAGCAGCAAGTTATTAGCAGCAAAGGGGTGGTAAAAGAGATTGATCTGACTAATAAAAAAATCACAATTTCCCATGAAGCCATCCCCGCTGTTGGCTGGCCTGCCATGAGTATGCGCTTCACCTTTATGACACTGGACTCAGGCATCGCTTCACTGAAAGTCGGCAGTGAAGTGGACTTCACTTTTGTGCAGCAAGGCAATATATCCATGCTACAGGACATTAAAACCAACCAGTCCTGATTAACGCCTGACGAGTCTTTATTTTTCAGCCTGACATCATTTATGGCAGACTGGTTTATCGTTTTTAAAAGACTCCTCCGGATAATTAAACTGTTTTTATAATGCCTCATCAGGAATAGATATGGGTGCTTTAAAATTGAAATATACTGCAATGATTATCAGCAGTCTTATCATTGGAGGCGTGATATCCGTTGGTGTTTATCATTATTTGATTTCTGAGAAGAAAGCGGAAACGCAATCAACAGAACGTAAAGTGCTGTTCTGGTATGACCCGATGAAACCCGATACTAAATTCGACAAGCCCGGTAAATCACCGTTCATGGATATGGATCTGGTGCCGAAATATGCCGATGAGGGTGGGAGCGACAATAGCCAGGGTATCCGTATTGATCCGACCCAGGTCCAGAATCTGGGGCTTAAGACAGAAAAAGCCCGCACCGGACGCCTGACCTATTCGCAAACTATTCCGGCCAATGTCAGTTTTAACGAATATCAGTTTGTCATTGTTCAGGCCCGTTCAGAGGGGTTTATCGAAAAAGTCTACCCACTGACCATTGGTGACAACGTGAAAAAGGGCGCTCCCCTGGTTGATATCACTATTCCTGAATGGGTAGAGGCACAAAGCGAGTACCTGTTGCTGTCTGGCACGGGTGGCTCAGCGGGGCAAATAAAAGGCGTGCTAGAACGTCTTCGCCTTGCGGGTATGTCTGAAGAGGACATTCAGCGCTTACGCAACTCACGGAACATTCAGACTCGCTTCACTATTAAAGCGCCGATTGATGGTGTCATCACTGCATTTGATCTCAGAACAGGTATGAATATTTCAAAAGACAAAGTCGTGGCCCAGATTCAGGGGATGGACCCCGTGTGGATCAGTGCTGCGGTACCTGAATCTATCGCTTATCTGCTGAAAGATTCCTCTCAGTTTGAAGTTTCTGTACCCGCCTACCCGGGAAAAACATTCACTATCGAGAAATGGAGTACGCTTCCTAGTCTCGATCAAACCACCCGAACACTCCAGGTTCGACTTCAGGTTGACAATAAAGAAGAGCTACTCAAACCCGGCATGAATGCCTACCTGAAGCTAGATACACAAAGCCAGGAAATGTTGCTTATCCCTTCTCAGGCCATTATTGATACCGGCAATGAACAGCGTGTCATTACCGTCGATGGTGAGGGTCGGTTCGTGCCTAAAAAAATCCAGGTACTGCATGAGTCAAAAGACCAGACAGGGATCGGCTCGGGTCTGGCAGAAGGTGAATCCGTGGTCGTCAATGGCCTTTTCCTGATTGACTCGGAAGCGAACATTACCGGTGCGTTAGATCGTATGCGTCATACAGATAAACCGGCGTCGATGGTACCCGAGATGACGAACCCGCCAGCAAACGAGCATGCAGGCCACTGAGGAGAAAACGATGATTGAATGGATTATCCGGCGCTCCGTCGCTAACCGTTTTCTGGTGATGATGGCCGCCCTGCTCCTGAGTGTCTGGGGCACCTGGACTATCATCAATACGCCAGTTGATGCTTTACCTGACCTCTCCGATGTACAGGTCATTATTAAAACCAGCTATCCGGGGCAGGCACCACAGCTCGTTGAAAACCAGGTCACTTACCCACTCACAACCACCATGCTTTCCGTACCTGGTGCTAAAACGGTGCGTGGATTTTCTCAGTTTGGCGATTCCTATGTATACGTTATTTTCGAAGATGGTACCGATCTGTACTGGGCCCGTTCACGCGTCATGGAATACCTGAATCAGGTTAAGTTGCCTGAAGGCGTCAGTAGCGAAATAGGCCCGGATGCGACAGGTGTGGGCTGGATCTTCGAGTATGCGTTAGTAGACCACAGCGGCAAGCATGACCTTGCGGAATTGCGCTCACTCCAGGACTGGTTCCTGAAATACGAGCTGAAAACCATTCCTAATGTCGCAGAAGTGGCTTCTGTTGGTGGGGTAGTAAAACAGTACCAGATCCAGATTAACCCGATGAAACTGTCCCAGTACGGCATCAGTCTGTCTGACGTAAAACAAGCGTTGGGATCATCAAACCAGGAAGCAGGTGGCTCTTCTGTCGAAATGGCTGAAGCTGAATATATGGTGCGAGCCAGCGGTTATCTGCAATCTATTGATGACTTCAACAATATTGTGCTCAAATCAGGAGCAAACGGCGTACCTGTCTACCTGAAAGATGTCGCCCGCGTTCAAATTGGACCCGAAATGCGCCGTGGAATTGCGGAGCTCAATGGTGAAGGTGAAGTGGCGGGTGGTGTGGTTATTCTTCGTTCAGGTAAGAATGCGCGAGAAGTAATTTCTGCGGTTAAGGACAAACTTGAAAGTCTGAAAAGCAGCCTGCCGGAAGGTGTGTCAATGGTGACAACCTATGATCGCAGCCAGCTTATTGACCGGTCAATCGAAAACCTTAGCCACAAACTTCTTGAAGAATTTATTGTGGTCGCGGTGGTCTGCGCTCTGTTCCTCTGGCACCTGCGTTCTGCACTGGTTGCCATCATTTCACTTCCGCTTGGGTTGTGTATTGCATTCATCGTCATGCACTTCCAGGGGATGAATGCCAATATTATGTCTCTGGGAGGCATTGCTATCGCCGTAGGGGCGATGGTGGATGCTGCCATTGTCATGATCGAGAACGCGCATAAAAAGCTGGAAGAATGGGACCACCACCACCCAGGTGAACAAATAAATAACGAAACGCGCTGGAAAGTGATAACTGACGCTTCGGTGGAAGTTGGCCCGGCTCTGTTTATCAGCCTGCTTATCATCACGCTTTCCTTCATTCCTATCTTTACCCTTGAGGGGCAGGAAGGACGCCTGTTTGGACCACTGGCGTTTACTAAAACCTATGCCATGGCGGGATCTGCGGCGCTGGCGATAATGGTTATTCCTATTCTGATGGGTTTTTGGATCAGAGGAAAAATCCCGGCCGAAACGAGCAACCCACTGAACCGCTTTCTGATAAAAATGTACCACCCATTGCTGCTTAAGGTTCTTAAGTGGCCAAAATTGACGCTGGTTGTGGCTGCCCTGTCCATCTTTACCGTGATATGGCCGTTGAGTAAGGTCGGGGGAGAGTTTCTGCCGAATATTAACGAAGGCGATTTGCTGTACATGCCCTCAACGCTTCCCGGAATTTCACCTGCCGAAGCCGCCGCCATGCTGCAAAAGACGGATAAACTGATCAAAACAGTCCCTGAAGTGGCTTCTGTGTTCGGTAAAACGGGTAAAGCAGAAACAGCAACAGACTCGGCACCGCTGGAAATGGTGGAAACCACCATTCAGTTGAAACCCCAGGATCAGTGGCGTCCGGGAATGACGCTGGACAAAATCATTGATGAGCTCGATACGACGGTTCGCTTACCAGGGCTCGCCAACCTCTGGGTTCCACCTATCCGCAACCGCATTGATATGTTGTCCACCGGAATCAAAAGTCCCATTGGCATCAAAGTCTCCGGGACGGTGCTTTCCGATATCGATGTAACAGCACAAAGTATCGAGGAAGTGGCGAAGACGGTTCCTGGCGTGTTCTCTGCCCTGGCAGAGCGTCTGGAAGGTGGGCGGTATATCGATGTCAATATCAACCGGGAGAAAGCAGCCCGGTATGGTATGACGGTCGGTGATGTACAGTTGTTCATCTCATCCGCCATTGGGGGGGCAATGGTAGGTGAAACCGTTGAAGGGGTCGCCCGGTATCCTATAAATATCCGCTACCCTCAGGGCTTCCGCGACGGCCCAGAAGCACTCAGACAACTGCCTATACTGACCCCATTGAAGCAGCAAATTACTTTGGGCGATGTGGCAAACGTGAAAATTATCTCTGGCCCAACCATGCTGAAAACAGAGAATGCCCGCCCTGCAAGCTGGATTTACATCGATGCGCGCGGCCGTGACATGGTTTCAGTGGTGAATGATCTCAAAACGGTCATCAGTGAAAAAGTCAAACTTAAGCCCGGTACCAGTATCTCATTCTCAGGACAGTTCGAATTACTGGAGCACGCAAACAAGAAACTGAAGTTGATGGTCCCGATGACCATTATGATTATCTTCGTTTTGTTGTACCTGGCGTTCAGACGTTTCGATGAGGCTTTGCTGATATTGATGAGTCTGCCATTTGCACTGATTGGTGGGATCTGGTTCCTGTACTGGCAGGGCTTCCATATGTCCGTCGCAACAGGAACGGGCTTTATCGCACTGGCAGGGGTGGCCGCAGAGTTTGGGGTCGTAATGCTGATGTATTTACGTCATGCAATTGAGGAGGATCCTAAGCTGACTGATCCGGCTACATTCACAGCTGCAGGACTCGATGATGCGCTTTATCACGGGGCGGTACTCCGTGTTCGACCTAAAGCGATGACCGTAGCGGTAATTATTGCTGGCCTGTTACCGATTCTGTGGGGCACTGGTGCGGGTTCTGAAGTCATGAGCCGCATTGCTGCACCAATGATTGGCGGGATGATCACCGCCCCGCTGTTGTCGATGTTTATTATCCCGGCAGCCTATAAATTAATCTGGTTACGTCGACACAAAGTGTAATGGGGCCACATACAGGGAACGAAGGTTTCAGCCTCGTTCCCTTTATTTTTCGCTATTCACGCGTCAATTAATCCAGATACTGCTCATATTGCTGAATGTGAGCATAGACATGTTTATCCAGTTTTTCCGACCCCGATTTAGGCTGGAAGGCTAAAGAATCTATCGGTTTATCATTCATCAGCAGTTCGTAATGCAAGTGTGGGCCGGAAGAACGACCACTATTTCCAGACAATGCGATGCTGGAACCCTGCCTCACGCGTTGATCTTTTATGACAAGGATTTTATTGAGATGGAGATAGCGTGTTTTTACCCCGGCATTTCCGGTAACTTCAACGTAATATCCCATCGTCTTGTTGTATTCAGCTTTCGTTACGGTGCCACTAATGACGCTGATGATTTTAGTGTTCATGGGCATAGAATAGTCAATGCCGTTGTGGGGACTAGTTTTACCCGAAACGGGATTCACCCGAGCAGGGCTAAAAGAAGAGCTAATACGAGCAGAGGACGGCTTTGGATAAGTCAAACTGGCTAACTGAGCACTGTCAGACAGCAGATAAAAATTGTTATCAGAAACACGGTACGCAACAATTTTTTTCTTACCCGCTGATAATGTATAAGCGACTACTCGCGATTTTCCTGATTTTTTCCCCACAACAAGGCGCATGGTTTCATTTTTCTTGAGTTTTCGTAAATCAAACGCTCCCGGTATAGATTTTTTCAGTACGGCGACTTCACTCGCTTCCAGGCCGGAACGTGTGGCAGTGGTATAAAATTCATTCTTTACAACATCGGCTGAGTACATTTAATCGTTCGCTGTAAGATAAAATATCTGCGCTATTTTAATGAGTAGGAGATCTACTGTCATCAATCCATTGGACATATACTTTGGCATCATAAATCCCACCGGCAAAATGCCAGGTCCATGATAATGATGAAAGTCCTGCGCCGGAAGATGAAAGCCAGTTTACAGAGTAGAGAGTCTTACACCGTTCCATGTAACTGTCAGGTCTATTCAACTCATACCTGGTGTTAAAATACGCCGCGCGTGGCGCACTCAACCAATAATGTCAATTTCCGTTCTATGGCCTATACACCTTGCGTAAGAAACTTATGAGAAATCATAGTATTTACTGATAAAACAATAAGATATCTTGTTAACGTGGTTTTTTACATCATTGGCCCTCGAACCCCTAAACCTAAAATCGCCAGATTGAAGACAAATGAGATGACGGATTGCAGGAGCGTAATCTGGCGCATATCGGTAGTGCCGGTCGCCACATCCGCGGTTTGTGACGCAACGGCAATCGTAAAAGCAAAATAGAGGAAATCCCAGTAACCGGGATCGTCGGGCTTTTCCGGGAAGATCATCGGCGAAACCCCTTTACCGCGATGCAGATAATGATGGTGCGCGTAATGCATCGCGAATGAGCTTGGCAGCAAGGCCCAGGAGACAATCAGCGTCGTGGCCGTCAGCACAACATGAACAACGCGCGGCGTGCCGGAAAGCGAGTGCAGGGCAGAGAGTTCGCTCAGAATCGCCACGATGCTGGCCATACACGCGACAATAACCATGCCCAAAACCAGCCCCGCACTTTGATCCTGAATTTTGGCGATCCGCGGAATATCTTTTACGTCGGTACGCAACATCCGAAACCAGATAAAAATCAGGTACAGCCAGGCTAGAACGTTCCAGCCGATCAACATGCGTTGCAGCGTACCTAACGTTGCGGGAAGGGCGAAATAACAGATAACGCCTGCGGCAATGGAAATCAGTAGCCGCAGTCGCGTGAACAGGTGAGTCCTTAGCGAAAAGCCCATAAGGTAAATGTTCTACAAATGATTGATAAGGTTAACTGTAGACGACGGCGCGGGGGAGGGCCTTGGGATCTCGGGAATTTGAGCGGTGTTTCAGTCCGTTGTTCTGCGCCATTGATGCGAGCTGAGCGCCCGCTCTGCCAGCGCTAAATCCGCCAGCGTGTCGATGTCGTGCCCAATCCCCGCGTCCTGCAAGGCCAGATCCAGAACCTGATGGTGAAGCCGGGCGCGACGGACAATCTCTTTTGCGCCGGAATCCCCCGTCAGGGCTGCCAGCTGCGGCAGAAAGTCATGGCTGAACGCCACCGGATGTCCTTGCTGCTGGCGATAGTGCGGCACCACCAGCGGTTTTTCGCGTAGCCCCTCGGCGACGCGCCGCAGCGAATCGGGCTGAATCAGCGGTAAATCGCCGGGCAGTATCAACCAGCCTGCGGCGCGCGGGGTGGCGCTGACGCCTAACGCAATAGAATCGCCCATGCCGTGGGTGCCGCCCTCCGGCCTGACCAGATGCCACGCCAGCCCTGCGTCTTTTACCGCCTGAATCACATGCGTTAACACCGATTGGCCGTGAAGAAGCGCATCAAGTTTATGCGTGGTGGCGCCGCTCGCCCGGAACCGTTCGCCGCGTCCGGCGGCCAGAATGATCGCCATGGGGGAGGGCATTAGGGTTCCTCTGTTTGCTGGCGGGCCGCTGCCACATCTGCCAACACCGAAAGCGCCAAGGAGCGGGCGTCACGGGCTTTGGGGAAGATGCCGATCGGGGCGTTGATCCGCGCGATATCGGTTTCGCTCCAGCCACGTTCTCTCAGCGATTGGCTGCGCTGAACATGCGTCCGATGGCTGCCCAGCGCGCCGATATAAAACGGCCTGCCGCGAAGGGCGGCCTGTAACACGGGCAGCTCGCGGGGCAGGTCGTGCCACAGCAGCAGTACCGCGGTGTCGGCATCGATTATTCTGTCGATCTGCGCATCGAGATCAGTACAGATTTGGACGTCGTAACCGACGGCCTGCGCCAGCGCGGCGGTGGTCTGCGCCTCAATGGATCGACCAAACACCATTACCCGCACGTCAGGGCGATAGGTGGTATCGAAGGCGTCACCCTGCCAGCCTGTTTTCGGCGGCGCGGCGATACTGTGCAGCGTCTGTGTCTGCGGCGAATAGCGCAGCCCGGCGGGCTGACGTTGTTCCAGCTGATTGAGTACCGCCAGCAGGGGTTGTGCAGCACGTAGCCGATGAATGCTGAGCGTGATACCGCCGCCGCAGGGCAGAACGATATCGAAATACGGCGAGCCTTCGCCGTAGCGCACCTCGCGGTCTTGACCCGAGGCGATGACCGCCATCGCCTCGTGAGCCACCGCGGCCTCCACGCAGCCGCCGGACACAAAGCCGCAGTATAAGCCGTCTTCGCGCACCGCCATTTGCGCGCCCAGCGAGCGTGCCGCGCCGCCGCGAATCGCCACCAGCGTGACCAGCGCCGCGCCCATTCCAGCCGTTATTGCCTCAAGCGCAAAGCGTAAAATCTCCCGGCTGTCATCGGTCAAAAACGCCTGCTCAGGCGTGACCAACGGCGTGTCAGCCGGGAAGATGCATATCGCGTTCTGTCCCATCGCGTCTCCTTACACCACGTCCGGCAGGGCGCTGAGATATTTATCCAACGTGACCGGGTAATCGCGCACCCGCACGCCGGTGGCGTTATACACCGCGTTGGCGATCGCCGCGCTAACCCCGCACAGCCCCAGTTCGCCGACCCCTTTGGCTTTCATCGGCGATGAAATCGGATCGGTGTCCTCAAGGAAAATCACTTCCTGCTCTGGAACGTCGGCGTGAACCGGCACTTCATAGCCCGCCATATCGTGATTGACGAAATACCCCAGCCGCGTATCGACCGCCAGTTCTTCCATCAACGCCCCGCCAAGGCCCATGGTCATCGCGCCAATCACCTGACTGCGCGCGGTTTTCGGGTTAAGAATGCGTCCTGCCGCGCAGACTGCCAGCATCCGTCGGACCCGGACTTCGCCGGTGGCGGAATCCACGCCCACTTCGACAAAATGTCCGGCAAACGTCGACTGCTGATACTGCTTGTCGAGGGAGCCAAATTCGATGGTATCTTCAGCGGTTAATGTCCCGTCTGACGCCGCCTCGCTGAGTTTGATATGCCTGTCGCCCGCAATGATTTCCTGGTTGGCGAAATGCGCCTGCGCCGCGTCAAAACCCAACTTGTTGGCGATGGCCTCGCGCAGCTTTACGCAGGCGGCATACACGCCCGCCGTCGACGTGTTAGCCCCCCATTGGCCACCGGAACCGGCGGAGATCGGGAAGCGGGAATCGCCCAGTCGGACGTCAATTTTTGCCATCGGCACGCCGAGCATTTCCGCCGCCGTCTGGGCGATGATGGTGTAGCTGCCGGTTCCGATGTCGGTCATGTCCGTTTCCACCGTCACGTTGCCGTTGCCATCCAGATGCACGCGCGCGCCGGATTTTGTCAGCAGATTGTTACGAAAACCCGCCGCCACGCCCAGGCCGATCAGCCAGCGTCCATCGCGAACCTGGGCGGGCGTCGCGTTCCGCTGTTTCCAGCCGAAGTGTTCTGCGCCGGTGCGCAGACACTCCACCAGCTGGCGGCGCGAGAAACGACGCTCAGGATTAGCAGGGTCGACCTGGGTGTCATTCAGGATGCGGAACGCCACCGGGTCGATGCCAGCTTTTTCGGCCAGTTCGTCGATCGCGATTTCCAGCGCCATCAGCCCCGGTGCTTCACCGGGCGCGCGCATGGCGTTGCCTTCTGGCAGATTCAGTTTTGCCAGTCGCAAAGCGGTGTGGCGATTCGCCCCAGCGTAGAGCAATTCGGTCTGCTGAACGGCGGTTTCGGGCGCGCCGCCGGAAAGATTCCCGGAGCAGCTTTCATGGGCGATGGCGGTGATTTTGCCGTCGCTGTCGCAGCCAATCTGAATATGCTGAATGGTCGCCGGGCGGTGCGTTGTATTGTTGGGAATGACGGGTCTCGGCAGCATGACTATCACCGGGCGTTTTATCGCCCGCGCGCCAAGCGCCGCCAGCAGGGCATCGCTTCGCAGGAACAACTTCCCGCCAAATCCGCCGCCAATATACGGGGAGATTATCCGCACGTTTTCCATCGGCAACTTCAGGGTTTCCGCCAGGTCGGTGTGGCACCAGTTGATCATCTGATTTGAGGTCCAGACCGTCAGCTTTTCGCCCTCCCAGACCGCCATCGAGGCGTGCGGCTCCATCGCCATATGGCTTTGATTAGGCGTGGTATAAGTGGCGTCCAGTTTTACCGCCGCCGTTGACCAGGCGGCATCAAAATCGCCGACGTTCTTGTCCTCCTCGCCTTCCGGCGCGGTCGCGGCGGGTTTTTCGTCCGCCAAGGAATAGGCCCCGGCATCCCGGCGATATTCCACGTTCACCAGCGCCGCCGCCGCGCGCGCCTGCTCAAACGTCTCGGCGACCACCAGCGCCACGGCCTGATGATAGTGTTCAATCACCGGGCCACCGAGCAGCATGGCGGTGTTTTTACTCCCTTTGCCGAGCGGTCCGGCGTTGCCTGCGGTGACCACGGTCAGTACGCCGGGTGCGGTTTTCGCCGCCTCGATGTCCATGGCGGTGATTCGCCCTTTGGCAATCGCCGCGCCAACCACATAGCCATACGCCACGTTGTCGGCGACGTCATGCCATTCATAGGCGTAGTGCGCGCGCCCGGTGGTTTTCAGTGGGCCATCAATGCGGTCGTGGGGCTGCCCGATAACGGTAAGGTTATCAATCGGGTTTTGGCCTGCGGGTTTATCAAATTTCATGTCCGGGCCCTCGCTTCGGTCAGCGCGGAGGCGAGCGTGCGCTTCGCCAGCGTCAGCTTGAATGCATTTTCAGGCGTGGGGTGCGCGTGGCTAAAAAGCTGGTCATACACCGCCTGCGCCCCGTGCGGGATTTGCGCGTCGGCTTCAGCCTGCCGCCAGGGTTTATGCGCCACGCCGCCAAACGCCACGCGCCCGCTGCCATCGGGCAGCACCACGGCGGCCACCGACACCAGCGCAAACGCGTAAGAGGCGCGATCGCGCACTTTACGGTAGATATGCGTGCCGCCAAGCGGCGCAGGCAGCGTCACCGCGACGATCAGTTCTCCCGGCGTCAGAACGGTTTCACGATGCGGGGTGTTGCCCGGCGCGCGATAAAAATCGGCAATCGGGATTTTGCGTTGCTTTCCGTCCGGATCGACGGTTTCCACTATTGCGTCGAGCAAGCGCATCGCCACCGCCATATCGCTGGGATGCGTGGCAATACAGGCTTCGCTGGCACCCACAACCGCGTGCTGACGGCTAAAGCCCTCAAGCGCCGCACAACCGCTGCCGGGCAGGCGTTTGTTGCAAGGCTGGTTGATATCGTAGAAATAAGGACAGCGGGTGCGTTGCAGCAGGTTACCCGCGGTAGTGGCCTGATTGCGCAGTTGGCCGGACGCGCCTGCCAGCAATGCCCTGGCCAGCACCGCGTAATCCCGACGCACGCGTGGGTCAGCGGCTAAATCGGTGTTGCGCACCAGCGCGCCGATGCGCAATCCGCCCTCGTCGGTGGCATCGATGTGATTCAGGTCCAGGCCGTTGACGTCGATAAGATGCACCGGGGTCTCAATTTCCAGCTTCATCAAATCGAGCAGATTGGTTCCCCCGGCGATAAATTTCGCCTCGCTGGAAAGTCTAGCGCTGGCCGCCGCCTCGGCGGGCGTTTTCACGCGTTCATAGGTGAAAGCCTTCATGATTTCACCTCCCCGGCGGCGTCTTTGATGGCGGCCAGAATGTTGGAGTACGCTCCGCAGCGACAGATATTACCGCTCATGCGTTCACGAATTTCCTCATCCGTCATCTCTGGCGATGACACTAAATCCAGTGTGACGTGGCTCGGGACGCCGGCTTCTATTTCTTTCAGCACCGCTACCGAGGAGCAGATTTGCCCTGGCGTGCAGTAGCCGCACTGGTAGCCGTCGTGTTTGATAAATGCCGCCTGCATCGGGTGCAGGTTGTCAGGCGTGCCGAGGCCTTCGATGGTGGTGATTTCTGCATCCTGATGCATCACCGCCAGCGTCAGGCAGGCGTTGATCCTGCGACCGTCAACCAGCACCGTACACGCCCCACATTGTCCGTGGTCGCAGCCCTTTTTGGTGCCGGTGAGGTGCAGGTTTTCGCGCAGCGCATCCAGTAATGTGGTGCGGGTATCGACGTCAAGCTGGTGGCTTTTACCGTTCACTTTCAGGGTGAGGGGCAGAATTTCAGGCGCAGGCGTCACCGCACGCGTGGGCTGGGCCAGGGCGGTGCCCGTTGGAACCGCCGCCGTGGCCGCGGTGGCAGCGCCAACTTTTAATAGCGTCCGGCGCGACAGACTAAAATCAGGATGTTGAGATTGACCCGGATGGTTATTTTCGGGGATCTCGCCTTGGTTGCTCATGCCAGGCCTCCGGTATTCACAATGCGTGGATTCAGAATCAGATACGAACGTCTTGTTGGTTTTTTAAACATTAAGCATAGACGGCACTGGACGCGGGATTATTCTTAAATCGCGATTGCAGTCATGAACGAAATGCATCAATCCCGACCTGACAATCAGGTGAATACCTAAAAGGTTTAAGCCGGAGGGCAGATATTGACGGGGAACTGAATTAACCGGAAAATCGCGCAAGAAACTGTCCGAATCCCCCCTGGCTGCGATAGACTATGCGTAACCCGCTGTCCTTTACTGAATTTTATGGCCTGATTGCCCAATGAAAAAACTCAAAAAAGCATCATCGCCTTCCAATGTTTTACGTTATCTGTGGGGCTCTGCCATCGCCAGCATCGTGCTGACGTCAATTTTGTCCTGGTGGTTGCTCTCCGTATCCTGGAATGCCTGGAATAGCGCCCGGAATGACGTTATCCAGTTTGGTGATTTCTACCATGTTTTGCAGGTTTCCAACGATCTGGCGAGCGAGCGCGCTTATGCCAATGAACTGGTGCTCAGCCCGATGGCGCGGAAAGCGCAGGCCTGGAAATCCCTGGCTGACAGCCGCCGGATAACCGACCGTAATCTGGCGCAGATCCCGCAAAATCTTCTTTCTCCGGCCCTGATGATGGCGACCGTTGAGCAGCTTGAACATTCGCGCGTGAGTGTGGATAGCTACCGAAATCAGGTACTAAGCGACCCACAGGAAGCGCAGCGTGCAATCAGTGCAATGGTCGCAGCGACTGATTTTTATCACACCGCGCTGTTCCAGCATACCTCATCGTTTCTGCTGCTTGAACCCAATGCGCTAGGCCCTATTTTGCGTGCGCAGTCGCTGGGTGAACTGCGCGATGCGACCGGGAGATTAGGCTCGCAGGTGCTTATTCCTCTCGCCACTCATACGCCGATCCCGCTCAGCAATATGGAAGCATTGAGCCGAGGTATGGAGCGTATCGACGTGCTGTGGTGGCTGTTGCATACCCAGGGCGAAGAGTCCAGATATCTGCCCGGTTTTTCACAGCGTCTGGATGATATGCGCCAGCAGTTTGAATCGCAGGGCGTGGCGATGCTGAATAAGTTAAAGTCGGAAAGCGTGAACAATCAGCCTTATAGCGTGGATGCCGAAAGCTTTGCGGTGCGCTATCACGAGAGTCTGGATGCGTTCGATGACCTGTTGAACACCTATCTGACCGGGGTGAACAAGCACTACGTCAACGCTGAAAACCGGGCGTTGCTGCATCTGCTGGTGATTGTCATTATCCTGACTGCGCTCTGCGCACTGACGGCAGGGCTAATTTTCTATATTCGCTCCCGGGTGCTTCAGCCGATTTTGCGCCTCAACCAGATAGCCACCGGGATCATTGCCGGGAAGCATCAGGATACGCTGATGGGTGAAAGTACCGCCGAAGAGGTACAGGAGCTGTTTTCCTCCCTCGGCACGCTGGGCGATCAGCTGCGCGAACAAACCATCCTGAGTAAGCGCTTGCAGCGCCAGTCCGAGGAAGACCCCCTGACGCACCTGTTTAACCGCCGGGCGTTTGACGTGCTGGCGGGAAATCTGCTGACGCAGGCCACGCATGAGCATCCGGCGTGGCTGATTATGATGGATGTCGATCACTTCAAGTCGGTAAACGATACCTGGGGACACCCCACTGGCGACAAAGTGCTGGTGGCGCTGGCGACCACGCTGAAGAAATTCAGTCGTCCGGGGGATGTTATCGCGCGTCTGGGCGGCGAGGAGTTTGCGGTCGTCTTCCGCACACCGGGCCACGAAGATGTGACCGGCTACACTACGCGTATTCAGAATGAAATTCGTCAACTGCGCTTTGAAGGCCCGAAAGGGGAGCCCTTCTCGATAACGGTCAGTTTTGGCGTGGCGTCAGGCTGGATGCGTGAGTTAGGCGAGGTGTTAGCGGAAGCCGATGCGGCGCTGTACGAAGCGAAAAAAACCGGGCGGGACAAGATTTGCGGGCTGCCAGCTCAGACGGCCTGACGCTGAAAACGGCGTGCTAACAGGCCTAAACTACTGCATAGCAGGTAGTAGATGACCGCGATGAAAATGAACAGCGCCATCGGGTAAATCTGCACCCTGTTATTGACCTGTCCGGCTACCGTGGTCAGTTCCGGGACGTTGACGATAAACGCCAGTGAGGTGTCCTTCAGCAGGGCAATCAGGATGCCAAGCAGAGAGGGCATCACATTGCGCAGCGCCTGCGGCAACAGGATGAACCACAATGCCTGACTCTCGCTAAACCCCTGCGTTTGTGCTGCTTCGTACTGACCGGAAGGCAAGGCTTGCAGGCCTGCCAACACCGAATGCATTACCGCGGCGCTGGTAAACCACGCCAATGCCAGCGTCACCGTCACCGCTCCGGGCAACGATCCCCCCGTCATCATCGGCAGCAAATACCACAACCAAAAAATCACAAAGATCAGTGGAATGCCGCGAATGATCTCCGCCCACAGGAACAGCAGGCGGCGCACTCCACCGCGATAGCGCCAGGCGGCACAGGCAAGCACTACACCGACTGGAATGGCCAGGGCAGCAGCACCAAGCGCCATCAGCAGGGTCAGGACCACACCGCCCGGCTCTCCTTGTGCCAGTCGTCCCCACAATAAATAGTCAAGATTATCGGTAATCACCGCCAGATTAGCGTTCATGCTGAGGTTCACCTTGTGTCGACGTCCTGGCCTGACGTGCGGGTTTTTGTCTTGCCACGGGCAGGCGAGTCAACAGTAATCCCAGGACCATACCGGTCAACAGATAGAGCACTGTCCCCACCGCAAACGCTTCCAGTGCGTGGGCGTTATAACTTTCGATTTGTCGCACCTGGTAGGTCAGTTCGGCAAAACCAATGCCGCTTGCCAGAGAAGAAAGCTTCATTAAGTTGAGCAACTGGCCCACCACGGGCTGCCAGGCGTAGATTAATCCCTGTGGCAGCAGAATATGGCGCAGCAGCGCCTGGTGGCTGAACCCCTGAGATAGCGCCGCTTCCACCTGTCCCGGCGAGACCGCCCGCATTCCGGCGGTGATCTCCTCGATCAAAAATGCCGAGGTAAACGCCGCCAGCCCCCAGGCGGAGCACAGGAACTCCGGACTGAGCCACCAGACATCACCGGGCAGCACTGACCCGCTGTGAGGGGCGTTAATGCTATCTCGCAGGCCCTGTGGCAGCAGATTCCACGCTGCGAAGTACCAGAACAGCAGTTGCACCAGCAGGGGAGTATTGCGAAAAAGTGATACCCAGGTGGCTACCAGTCCACGACCGATACGGCCGCCTGCAAGACGCAGAAGCAGAAACAGCCCCGTCAGCAGCCCTGCGAGGACCATGCCGATGGCGCTTACCCAGAGCGTGGTCAGATAGCCGGAGAGTATCCATTGCAGAGGCTGACCACTGAGCACTCCCTGCCAGTCAAAAGTCAGCATGGTGAGTGTCTTCCGTATGCAGAGGGTCCAGAACCTTATTGAGGAATCGCCGCGCCCGTTCATGCTCGGGGCGGGTGAAGAAGCTCTGCGGCGTCGCAATCTCAAGGATTTCACCCCCATCGATAAACACCACCCGATCGGCAATTTCACGAGCAAATTGCATCTCGTGGGTGACGACCACCATGGTGATCCCACTGTGAGCCAGCTGTTTCATCACCTGCAGCACTTCGCCAATGGTTTCGGGATCGAGGGCTGAGGTGGGTTCATCAAAGAGGATAATTTGCGGATCGGAGGCCAGTGCCCGGGCGATGGCGACGCGCTGCTGCTGGCCGCCTGAGAGCTGTGAGGGATAATGATCCGCTTTCTCAGTGAGCCCAACTCTGTCGAGCAATGCGCGGGCGCGTGCAGTGGCGTCAGCCTCACCAAGCCGATGTACCGTTGTCAGCGCCAGGGTGATGTTCTGTAGTGCGCTGAGGTGAGCGTAAAGGTTAAATTGTTGAAAGACAAAACCTATCCGGCTGCGCAACTGGCGCAGGGCTGCGCCGCGCAGTTGGCGAGTAGGGCGGTCATCAATCAGAATGTCGCCTTCACTCAGAGTTTCCAGTTGATTAATCAGGCGAATCAGCGTCGATTTTCCTGAGCCTGAAGGGCCAAGGATGGCGACCACTTCACCCGGAGCAATAGTGAGATTTATCGCGCGCAGGACCTGGTTTGAGCCCCAGGATTTCCCTGCGTTGCGAAATTCCACGCTGGCCTGTCGCAGGCGATAGGGCTCCGCAGCCTGAGCCGCGGAGCGAGAGAAAAGTGCAGACAACATATTAGCGATTGGCAGCGATAGTGAAATTGCGCGGCTGCGGGGTTTTGGTCTGTGGGCCAAACCAGCGGTTATAGATGGTGGTGGCTTCGCCAGACTGCTCCAGTTTCGCCAGTTCATCATTCACCGCTTTCAGCAACGTCGGTTCACCTTTCTTCACCCCAACGCCAATCTCTTCTTTGCTCAATAAATCAGGCAGGATTTTGAATTTAGCTTTGTCCGGCGCTTCAGCCAGCAGGCCCGCCAGAATGGTGCTGTCCTGAGTAATGGCCTGCACGTTGCCGTTGCGCAGCGCGGTCAGCGCCAGCGGAATATCATCATAGGAAAGGACCCGCGATTGCGGGAAGCGCTGATGAAGCGACTGCTCACCGGTCGTCCCTTTGACTGCCCCAATACGTGCGCGTTGGTAATCGTCGAGTTTATCCCCCGCCTTGCTCGGGACCAGGAATTGCTGCCCGGTGACGAAATACGGCGTGGAGAAATCAATCACCTGAGCGCGCTCAGGGGTGATGGTGATATCGGCGACAATCAAATCCGCTTTACCTGACTGCAGCAGCGGGATGCGGTTTGCCGGATTGGTGGCGACCAGTTCCAGTTTCACGCCCAGCGCTTTGGCCAGCGCATTCGCGAAATCCACGTCGTAGCCAACCAGGTCATGGGTCTGTGCATCAACGGAACCGAAGGGTGGGTTAGCATCGAAGGTGGCAATTTTTATGACGCCGGCCGCTTTGATATCCGCCAGTTGATCTGCCTGTGCGGCACCGATGCTGCTGGCCAACAGGGCCAGCGCGACGGTAGTTTTTTTAAGTGTGTGTAATGTTTTTGCCATGATTTTCTCGGTGTCCCTGTTTTTATGGTGTGCATTTACGCTCCCATACAGCAGGGGGACCTGGCAAAGAAGAAAAAATACTTAACTTAGCTGGAAATAAGCGGCAAAAACGTCTCCCGCCAAGAGCGGGAGACGGAGAGCGTTAGTGATCGAGATAGACGAAACTTTCCCAGCTCGACATGCGGATCAAAATCTTACGAATCAATGCGAAGTCTTTGAAATGGTCTGAGTAGACGGCGATTTCAACCTGAGAACCCTGCGGCAGATGGTAGTCTTTCAGTCGCGGATCGGTGGCTTTCACTTTCACCAGCACGCGTCCCTGACTGGTCACATCCGCGGTCGTCAGTAGCTTACCCTGTCCCTGGAATTGGCTTTCACCAATGGCCGGTAACACTTCTACCACTTCCCCACTGAATACCGTGCCCGGAATCGACGGGAACAGCAACTCGGCTTTGTAACCGGCCTGCAGACGCTGTACCGCGTTCTGGCGGAAGGCGGCCACGTAGGTGTCTTTAGAATCAGCTTCAATCGGAATAAAGGTCATCACCGGGGCCAGGCCGAGTGCGGTAGACATCGTGCCGGTACGCAGACCCACAGTACTGACGTAGCCCGCAGACGGCGCACGCACCACAGTGTTTTCCAGTTTGAATTCCGCTTTCTTCAGCTGCGCTAACAGCGATGCGACTTTGGTATTCTGCCCATGAATCACGGAATTCAGATTGTTTTTAGCCTGTTCAACCTGCGCCCTGGCGGCCACGACGGCAGCTTCGGTGGCTTTATAGGTCTGGCGACGGGTGTCGACCATCTGATCGGAAAACGCGCCCTTGGCGTGTCCTTCGTTGTAGCGGGCATATTCACGCTGCGCTTTATCGCGGTCGGCGATGGCTTTGCTGAGGGAGGCCTGCGCCTGATCCAGCCCGGAATCCAGAGACAGCGCGTTCTGACTGGCCTCTTTTACCTGTGCGCGCAGGTCATCCACTTTGGCCTGAAAGATGGTGGGATCGATGCGGAACAGCACATCACCTTCTTTCAACAGCGTGTTCGGTTTGACCGGCACATCAATCACCCTGCCGCGCACTTGGGACACAATAGGTACCGTGCGGTACGCCTGTTTACCCATATCGCTGAACGGGAAGTTGTAGTTCATTAATAGAATAACGATGGTGATAAAAATCACGCCACCGAGAACGGCCGTTGGCACAGTCCATTTATTTAATGGAATGCGAAAAACCTTAAATATAATAACGCACAGAGCGGCGTAGGTAAGCAGTAATAACGTTTCCATTATTATTTTTTCTCCTCAGTCTTAGCCGGTGCGGAAATTTGCTTTAATTCATTGACTTGGTTTTTAAGCTGATCGATTTGAATAAGCATATGGTTCATTTGCACATGCATATTTTGCTGATCTTCACTGACGCTTTGCATGCCCCAGCCTCGGTCTTCACGCCACAGCGTGGCCCAGATCCACAGGAATGGCCACAGCGCATGCAGCGTGAATAAACTGACCCAGCCCGCGTAGTGGATAGCGTCCTGATGAGGGTGTTTACGTTCTTTTGCGATTTCATACGGAATATCGTGAATAGCAATAATTCCGTAAAATAATATTAAAATTACCGCAGTCAGTATTGCCAGTGCAACATAGTCCAGGGTCATGATTAAAAACTCCAGCAAGAAAAACGGCCGATACGAAATTGATAAAAGGCAATAATATCCTTCAGTGTATAGAGAATCATAAGTCAATGAATTGCACAAACTCCCAGGTGTTTAAAAATAAATTGTGGCGATGACAAAAGGGTTTTTATTTAAATTTAAATTATGAAGGGAAATAAATATGACGAAAAATAAGTCAGGTTTTAGTCTGCTTTACTGAGCTGAAAGGGTGATTTTCCCTAAGTGGATCAGGCTTTTTGCTGACGGCGGCGTGGGCCTTCTGCGGGCATGATTTAAGAAAACCCGCAGGAGAACATCATGGCCTGGCGACCGTTTCTTTATCTGATATCCACGCCGTATCCGCAGCTTTCACGCCGTCGTGGGAAACTGACGCTGGTGCGATGAACGCGACGTTTTACGACTAAGCTTTGCCACTTTTTTTCTAAAAACGGATTGGCATTAGCCAGAATTTTTAATTCCTTTATCAAATCCCCGCTGCCGGAAATACTGCGCCCATGACAACAAGGGGAGCAGACACCATGGCACGCGCATCGCATCTTTCATTATTGGCCGCATTGGCCTTCCTCACTTTCCAGGCGCAGGCGGTGAATGTCACCGTTGCGTATCAGACATCCGCTGAACCGGCCAAAGTTGCCCAAGCGGACAACACCTTTGCAAAAGAGAGCGGGGCGACCGTCGACTGGCGGAAGTTCGACAGCGGGGCGAGCGTCGTTCGCGCCCTGGCCTCCGGTGATGTGCAGATTGGCAATATCGGCTCCAGTCCGCTGGCGGTCGCCGCCAGTCAGCAGGTGCCGATTGAAGTGTTTCTTCTGGCCTCGCAGCTCGGAAATTCTGAAGCGCTGGTGGTGAAAAAAGGCATCAGCAAACCGCAAGATCTGATCGGTAAACGCATCGCCGTACCGTTTATCTCAACCACACACTACAGCTTGCTGGCTGCGCTGAAACACTGGGGCATCAAACCGAATCAGGTGCAGATTGTGAACCTGCAACCACCGGCAATTGTCGCCGCCTGGCAGCGTGGAGATATTGATGGGGCCTATGTTTGGGCGCCCGCAGTTAACGCCCTGGAAAAAGACGGCACGGTGCTGACGGATTCTTCACAAGTGGGCCAGTGGGGCTCGCCAACGCTGGATGTGTGGGTGGTGCGTAAAGATTTCGCCGAGCAACATCCAGAGGTGGTGAAAGCCTTTGCCCGCAGCGCCATTGCGGCCCAGAAGCAATATATCGATAACCCTGAAGGCTGGCTCAAACAGCCGGACAATCTCAATAAGTTGGCGAAGCTGAGCGGCGTGCCGGAAGCGGACGTGCCGGGACTGGTGAAAGGCAATACCTATCTGACGTCTCCTCAGCAGGCGCAGCAGCTTAACGGCCCGGTAAACAAAGCGATTGTCGACACCGCCCAGTTCCTGAAAGCTCAGGGTAAAGTGCCTGCCGTTGCGGCGGATTACAGTCAGTACGTGACCGATAAATTTGTGAAATAACGGAGGTCACCATGCTGCAACTCTCCCATCTCAGTGCGAACTACGGCGGAAAACCGGTGCTCGATGACATTTCACTGAGCGTCGATCGCGGTGAACTGCTGGTGGTGCTCGGCCCGTCGGGCAGTGGCAAGACCACGTTGCTGAATCTGGTGGCCGGTTTCCTGCCGTATCAGTCGGGCAGCATCACCCTGAACGGCGTGCCGGTCAGCGGACCGGGGGCTGAGCGCGGCGTGGTGTTCCAGAATGAAGGCCTGCTGCCGTGGCGAAACGTACAGGATAACGTGGCCTTCGGCCTGCAACTGACCGGGATGACCAAACCAGAGCGGCATGAAGTTGCCCGCCAGCTGCTGAAAAAAGTCGGGCTGGAAGGCGCAGAAAAACGGTTTATCTGGCAGCTTTCCGGCGGTCAACGTCAGCGAGTGGGGATTGCCCGAGCGCTGGCGGCAGACCCGCAGCTGCTGCTCCTCGATGAGCCATTCGGGGCGCTGGACGCGTTTACCCGCGAACAGATGCAGACCCTGCTGCTGCGCCTGTGGCATGAAACCGGCAAACAGGTGCTGCTGATCACTCATGATATTGAAGAAGCGGTGTTTATGGCGACGGATCTGGTGCTGCTGTCAGCCGGGCCGGGCAGAGTGACGGAGCGGCTGTCGCTCGATTTTGCCCGCCGGTTTGTCGCCGGGGAAACCTGCCGCAGCATTAAATCCAGTCCGGAGTTTATCGAACGGCGCGAATACGTGCTGGGCCGAGTGTTTGAACATCGGGAGGCATTCTCATGAGTATTGTGGCGAACGATAAACCGCGCCGCCTGGCGCTGAACTGGCGCTGGCCGTTATCGCGTCAGCTGACGTTGAGCCTGTCGACGCTGGCAGTTTTACTGGCGCTGTGGTGGGCGGTGACGGCGTTACAGCTGGTAGCCCCGCTGTTTCTGCCGCCGCCGGGGCAGGTGCTGCAAAAACTGATTTCCGTCGCCGGGCCGCAGGGCTTTATGGATGCCACGCTGTGGCAGCATCTGGCGGCGAGCCTGACGCGCATTCTGATTGCGCTGCTGGCGGCGGCGATTATCGGTATTCCGGTCGGCATCGCGATGGGCCTGAGCCCAACGGTGCGCGGCATTCTCGACCCGCTGATTGAGCTGTATCGCCCGATCCCACCGCTGGCTTATTTGCCGCTGATGGTTATCTGGTTTGGCATCGGCGAGACGTCAAAGATTCTGCTGATTTATCTGGCGATTTTCGCCCCGGTGGCGATGTCGGCGATGGCAGGCGTGAAAAGTGCGCAGCAAGTGCGGCTGAGAGCCGCGCAGTCGCTGGGTGCCAGCCGGACGCAGATTTTGTGGTTCGTGATTTTGCCCGGCGCGCTGCCGGAGATCCTGACCGGGCTGCGCATTGGGCTTGGCGTGGGCTGGTCGACGCTGGTGGCGGCTGAACTCATCGCCGCCACGCGAGGTTTAGGGTTTATGGTGCAGTCCGCCGGGGAATTTCTGGCCACCGATGTGGTGCTGGCTGGGATCGCGGTGATTGCCGTTATTGCTTTCGTTTTAGAGCTGGGTCTGCGCGCGCTACAACGCCGCCTGACGCCGTGGCATGGAGAAATTACATGAGTGAACGTCTGAGCATTCGCCCGTTGGGGCCGTACATTGGCGCGCTGGTTTCCGGGCTGGATTTGACCCGTCCGCTGAGCGATAACCAGTTTGAGCAGCTGTACCACGCGTTACTGCGCCATCAGGTGATTTTCCTGCGCGAGCAGCCGGTCACGCCGCAGCAGCAACGCAGCCTGGCGCACCGTTTTGGCGACCTGCACATTCATCCGGTGTATCCGCATGCCGAGGGCGTGGAGGAGATCATCGTCCTCGATACGCATAACGATAATCCGCCGGATAACGATAACTGGCACACCGACGTGACCTTTATCGAGACGCCGCCTGCCGGGGCGATTCTGGCGGCGAAACAACTGCCGGAAACCGGCGGTGATACTCTGTGGACCAGCGGAATTGCGGCTTACGAGGCGCTGTCGGCTCCATTTAAATCCCTGCTGAATGGCTTACAGGCGGAGCATGACTTCCGTAAATCATTCCCGGAGTGGAAGCATCTTAAAACCGAAGACGATCATCAGCGCTGGCTGAGCGCGGTGGCAAAAAATCCGCCGTTACTGCATCCGGTTGTACGTACGCATCCGGTGACCGGTAAGCAGGCGTTATTCGTCAATGAAGGTTTCACCACGCGCATTGTGGATGTCAGCGAGAAAGAAAGTGAAGCGCTGCTGGGCTTTTTGTTTGCGCATGTAACCAAGCCTGAGTTTCAGGTGCGCTGGCGCTGGCAGGAAGGGGATGTGGCGCTCTGGGATAATCGGGTGACGCAGCATTACGCCAACGCTGACTATTTGCCGCAACGACGCATCATGCACCGCGCGACCATTCTGGGTGATAAGCCGTTTTATCGGGCGGATGAGAGGCGGCTTTAGCCAACCATAAATGCCCGGTGAATGAAAAGGGGAGCGTAATGCTCCCCTTTTCACGTTAACGCAGGATTTTTTTCTCGGCTAAATCGAGGGCGAAATAGCTGAAAATCAGGTCTGCGCCCGCGCGTTTGATTGCGCCAAGGCTTTCGAGGACCACTTTTTCTTCATCAATAGCACCCGCCTGAGCGGCAAACTTGATCATCGCGTATTCGCCGCTGACCTGGTATGCGCCAATGGGCAGCGCTGTGCGTTCACGGATATCACGGATAATATCCAGGTAGGCACCGGCAGGTTTAACCATCAGGCAATCTGCGCCCTGGGCCTCGTCGAGCAGCGATTCACGAATCGCTTCGCGGCGGTTGAGCGGGTTCATCTGATAGGTTTTGCGGTCGCCTTTCAGCGCAGTTCCGGCGGCTTCACGGAATGGGCCGTAGAACGACGAGGCAAACTTCGTAGAATAAGACATGATCGCGGTATCGGTGAATCCGGCGGCGTCCAGCGCCTGACGAATGGCCTGAACCTGACCGTCCATTGCCGCCGACGGAGCAATGAAATCAGCGCCAGCCGCGGCAGCAACCACGGCTTGCTTCCCGAGATTCGCCAGCGTCTGGTCATTATCGACACCGTGATCGCACAGCACGCCGCAGTGGCCGTGTGAGGTGTATTCGCAGAAACAGGTGTCCGACATCACAATCATTTCCGGCACGGTCTGTTTGCAAATGCGCGACATGCGCGCCACCAGGCCATCTTCTTTCCACGCATCGCTGCCGGTCGCATCGGTGTGGTGAGAGATGCCGAAGGTCATCACGGAGCGGATACCGGCGTTGGCAATGCGTTCAATCTCACGGGCAAGGTGCTTTTCCGGGATACGCATGACGCCAGGCATCGCTTCGATGGCCTTGTAATCGTCAATCTCTTCTTCAACAAAGATAGGCAGCACCAGATCGTTAAGGGTCAGTGATGTCTCTTCAAACATGGCACGAAGCGCAGAGGATTTGCGCAGGCGGCGAGGGCGAGTGATCAAATCTGTCATGATAGGCCTGATGTTAATGGAACATTCTGAGAAGTTTACCTGATCTATGGATGGCGTGTTTCACTAAAGTGGTGGTTATGTATTTTGTGTATTCGGCTATTTATGATTTTAGTTACATAAGGTTCAGATGAATTGTAATGGTTTAATAAAGTAACTAATAAATAATCATCTATAAAATGACGGTGGGTATTCACTGCAGGTATATATTACTTGAGTGATGTGACGAATATCACTTTCTGTGTTCTTATGATTTTAAAAACCATAATGTCCACATTCAAACTTTTCGCAGAGATTAATTGAACTCTCCTTTAAGTGGAAAGCATAATTCCCACGCAAAATTAATATTTATTGATGGACCAACATTATTACGTCCCTGGGAGGGATGACGAATGCACTCGTGGAAAAATAAACTCGTCGTATCACAATTAGCCGTAGCCTGCGCATTAGCGATTGCTTCTCAGGCAAATGCTGGCACCGATATTTCTAACACAACCTATGAAACGTTTGTTCACGATCACGACACCGCCACAACCAGTGGCGATGGCTATAACTATGATGGCTATGTGGGCTGGAATAATTACGATGCCAATAGCATTTATGGTGGTGATATTTATCCTGTCATTAACAACGCTACCGTTAACGGTGTTATTTCAACGTACTACCTGGATGATGGTCTTGCTTCCGACAGTAATCAAAACACCCTGAATATTAAAAACAGTACTATTCACGGGATGATTACTTCCGAATGTATGTCGACCACATGTGATGATCGTACAACGACGGGCTATGTCTACGATCGCCTGACGTTAAACGTCGATAACTCAACCATTGACGATAATTACGAGCACTACACTTATAACGGTACCTATACGGATGGCACACCTGATTCCCACGTTGTTAACGTGTTTGGAAAGGGTACCGCCATTACTCTTGATCAAGAAGTTGATCTGACCATTCAGAATAACTCTCATGTGGCAGGTATTACTCTGTCACAAGGTCCAGATTATGATTCGCAAGATGTTGACGATAATACCGTCAGCACCGGTGTGAACAGTGGTGAGGTGTTTAACAACACTATCGTTGTTAAAGACTCCGTCGTGACCTCGGGCTCCTGGAGCGACGAAGGCACTGAAGGCTGGTTTGGCCGTACTGATAATGCCAGCGATTACGCTAATGAACTGACAGCAGATGACATCGCGCTGGCTGTGATTGCGAACCCTGCGGCGGATAACGCCATGCAGACCACCGCCACGTTCAGCAACTCTACCTTGACCGGTGATGTTGTGTTCTCCAGCAATTTTGATGAGAACTTCTTCCCGGACGGCGCTGATTCTTATCGCGATACCGATACCAATAACGATACCAACGGCTGGGATGGCACCGATCGTCTGGATCTGACTCTGGATAACGGCAGCAAATGGGTCGGTGCAGCAATGTCCGTGCACCAGACAGATGTTGATGTAAATGGTGATGGCGTGCCGGATATGGCAGGTACTGATTATACCTCAACGCTGTATGACATCACGGCAAACAGCCTGTGGCCAAACTCTACCTATGGTATTGAAAACGGTGATTCTGAATTTGATGAAGCGGGCCACGTTGTCGGCAATCAGGTTTATCAGAGCGGCCTGTTTAATGTCACCCTGGATCACGGTTCAGAATGGGATACCCGTAAAGCTTCTCTGATCGATACCCTGACCGTAAATAACGGTTCTCAGGTCAACGTTGAAAGTTCTCAGTTGGTTTCTGACAGCATCACGCTTAACAATGCGTCTGATATGCAGATTGGTGACGGCGGTTATGTTGCTGCTGACAGCGTTAACATCAACAGTTACAGCACCCTGAGCCTGACGGAAGAGACCGCTGAACTGTACGCAAACAGCGTAAATGTTGATGGCAATGCACAGTTTAATTTGGGTCTGGGCCAGCTGGATACTGCCGATCTGCAACTGACTAACGGCGGTACTTTCAATATCGACAGCCGTGACTTCGTGCTGAACGGTGACATGATCAACGGTCACACTAACGATCGCAATCAGACCAACTACGGCTACGGCGTCGTCGCAATGAACTCCGATGGCCACCTGTCTGTGAACGGTGACGTTGCAGGTAACTATAAAGTCCGTATCGACAATGCGACCGGCGCGGGTTCTGAGAAAGACTATGAAGGTAATGAACTGATTCGTGTTTATGACGACAACGAAGAAACCTCAGCAACCTTTACCGCGGCGAATAAAGCTGACTTGGGTGCTTACACCTATGAAGCTAAACAGACTGGCGATACCGTCGTTCTCGAACAGCGTGAGCTGACTGACTACGCCAACATGGCACTGAGCATTCCGTCTGCAAACACCAACATCTGGAACCTGCAACAGGATACCCTCGAAACTCGACTGAGCAGCGCACGTCACGGCCTGGTTGATGACGGCGGCGTTTGGGTGAGCTACTTCGGCGGTAATTTTGATGGTGATAACGGCGTGATCAGTTACGATCAGGACGTTAACGGCATCATGGTGGGTCTGGATACCAAGATCGACGGTAACTATGCTGACTGGACCGTGGGTGCAGCAGCGAGCTTCGCAAAAGGGGACATGAGCGACAAGTCTGGTCAGGTTGATCAGGATAGTCAGTCTGCTTATATCTATTCTGCCGCTCGCTGGTCAAATGACGTGTTCTTCGATGCGAACATGAGCTATAGCCGCTTCAGCAATGACCTCAGCGCGAACATGAGCGACGGTCAGTACGTTGATGGCGACTCCACCAATGACGCATGGGGCTTCGGTCTGAAACTGGGTTATGACTGGAAATATGATACCGCGGGTTATGTGACACCATACGGTGCAATTTCAGGTCTGTTCCAGTCAGGTGATGATTATCGCCTGAGTAATGATATGCGCATGGACGGTCAGTCCTATGACAGCTTACGTTACGAGCTGGGTATCGATACCGGTTACACCTTCAGCTACAGCGACGATCAGGCTCTGACGCCTTACTTCAAACTGGCCTATGTTTACGATGACTCAAATAATGATGCCAACGTGAACGGCGATAACATCGACAACGGTGTTGAAGGTTCTGCGGTACGTGTAGGTGCAGGTGCACAATTCAACTTTACCAAGAAGTTCAGCGCATATACCGATGCTAACTATCTTGGCGGCGGCGATGTTGACCAGAATTGGGCAGCAAACGTCGGTGTGAAATACACCTGGTAATAAATCAAAGCAGGGAACATTGTTCCCTGCTTTATTTTTGTCATTAACATGAAATTGACACAGGATGTGACGTTAGCATGTTGGCTGTAAAACCTTTATCCGCATTTAACGTACTGGATCAGTACTTTTTCCCCGTAGCCACTACATTAACGCTTCATCCGCAACAAACGTTAAACCTGCAGACGGAGGCGTCTCTTGTCACCGTTGTAAGGCAGGGAACCTTTAAAATTGAGCGCACCCACCCAGAAATTCTGATCGCTATTAGTCCTTCACCCATGATAATCGGCTTGCCCGGGATGTTTCATGCCATTGGTGAGCCCTATCAGCTGACAGCGCTGACGCAATGCGAGGTTTATCAACTCAAGTGCGAACAATGCAGGGCGTTACTGAATCAACATCAACTCTGGCAAGATGCTTTTCACTGGGTCAGTTGGCTTTTTAAAGTGCAGCAGATACGTGATGGAGAACTCATTGGCAAAAATTCCTACAGCCAAATTCGAGCGACATTACAGGCGATGTCTGCCTGGGATGAGTCATTACGTGAAAAGGTCGGGGTGATGAACCACATTCAGCAACGAACGCATATTTCCCGTTCGGTAATTGCAGAAGTGCTGGCTGCGCTACGCGCGGGAAAATATATCGAAATGAATAAGGGCAAACTGGTTTCAGTCAACCGTCTGCCCCTTGAGTATTGACGATCAGGACGCGGGAACCACCAGCGGCTTATTGACACTCAGCTCTGCGACCAGGTCGTTGATGCCATCGCTCATATTCACAAAGCGAGTTAACGGCGATCGCGTAACGACCACAAACGCCCCAACGTTATGCTGCGGGATCATTGCCATATAGGTAATGAAGCCACCGCCGCCGCCCGTTTTTTGAATGATACCAGGGCGACCATTTTTAGGGGCCATATAAACCCAGCCCATGCCCAGAGCAGAGGCTTTGCCTGGCACATCCATACCGATAACACGCGTCAGCTGATTGCGCTGATAGATAAGCGTTTGCATCCGATCGGCCTGCTGATTACGGGTGTAAAAATCAGACGATAAGAACTGCTGCATCCAGCGCATCATATCGCCCGGCGTGGAATACACGCCACCGCTGCCAATGGCTGCCAGGGTGTTATCACAGGGACTCGCCCCTTTTTCTGCCACCATCAGACGCTGACACTGATCCGGTGACGGAGTAAACGTGGTGTCTTTCATCCCCAATGGGCGAGTGATTTGCTCTTCAAAAAGCTGCGGATACGGTTTACCTGCGGCACTGCTCAATGCATCGGCCAGAAGGTCAAACGCCAGATTTGAGTACGCCGCCTGGGTTCCCGGCGCAGTTTTCAATGTTGCGGTGCTGAGCCAGTTCCAGCGCTGATTATGCGTTGGCCAGACAAAAACAGGGCGATGGGCCGCGCCGCCGGGCTGTTCGCGCGGCAGGCTGCTGGTATGCGTCGCGAGATTCACCAGCGTAATAGGTTGCCCCTGGTACGTCGGTACGCTGGCACCTGGTGGAGCATATTTACTGAGTGGGTCATTGAGCTTCACCACGCCCTGATCGAGTAGTTTCACCAGCATTTCACTGGTCATCAGTTTACTCAATGAGGCAATGCGGATCACAGAATCCAGCTGCGGGTGGACGTTGCTTCCAGGACGCGTCTCTCCAAAGCTGCGAAACACACGCTGGTTGCCGTCAATAACCACCAGTGCCATGCCCGTCGCACCGCTGCCGTAATAGATATGATTGGCGTATCTGTCGACAATATCTGAAGCAAATACCGGGTCCGGAGAAGTTTGTGCGGCCTGAGCGACAGGCAGCGAAGCAGCACACAGCGCCGCAATAAATAGCAGACTACGTTTCAAGGAAAGCATCCATGAATTGAAATGGAAAGATAATGCGTATTTATACTATTAAACGGCCACTTGCAAAGCGCCTTTACGCCGGATTTGCGCAAGAAAAACGTAACGACGGGTAAATATGGCGGTTTTTATGCACGCCTTTACGCGCTTTTGTGAACTCACGCGTATGATAGTCTCAATGTTCACAACCTGTTACGGAGCAAATGATGTCGGATAAACACGTTGTCATGGTGGTTGATATGCAAAAAGGTGTCTTCGAAACGCCGCGTCGTGAGCAGCAGGCATGCGTCTCGCAGGTGAACCGGCTGATTCGCGCCGCTGACCACGTGATCTTTATCCAGCACATCGAAGAAGGTGGTCTGGAAGAGGGGAGTGACGGCTTTGCATTATTGCCAGAACTCGAGCAGCCGAGTGGCGCGCTCTTCGTCACCAAAACGGCCTGTGATGCATTTTATAAAACGGAGCTGGAACGTGTGCTGGCAGAAAACGACATTACCGCTTTTGTGATGTGCGGCTGCGCCACGGATTACTGCGTGGACACGACGCTGAAAGTGGGCGCCAGCAAAGGCTATCAAATCACCGTTGCCGAAGATGCGCACACCACCGCCAACCGTCCGGCAGCAGAAGCAGCAACGCTCATCGCGCACTACAACGACGTCTGGCGCACGCTCACGGTGCCTGGCAACCCGGTCAGCGTGAAATCCGTCGAAACAATTGTTAAGCAATGGCATACGAACTAAGCGTTTTCCCATCGGTCTCATTCACGGTCTACTCAGCTTCACCTTTTGTCGCGGTGATGGCCGCGGCGATTTTTCGTAGAACACAGCAACCTTAAAACGATAAGAAGTTAGCAGGAGAGCATGTATGTTTAAGTCTTTTTTCCCTAAGCCGGGACCCTTTTTTCTCTCGGCGGCAATTTGGGCACTCATCGCCGTCATATTCTGGCAGGTAGACGGGGGTAAATGGTTGCTGCATATGGTGGGCGCTTCCGGTGATATCCCGATCAGCGCGGCACGTTTTTGGTCCCTCGACTATCTCGTTTTCTATGCCTACTACCTGGTCTGTGTGCTGGTCTTTGCGCTGTTCTGGTGTCTTTACAGCCCGCACCGCTGGCAGTACTGGTCGATTTTCGGCACCGCTCTGATAATCTTCGTGACCTGGTTCCTGGTCGAAGTGGGGGTGGCGGTCAACGCCTGGTACGCGCCGTTCTACGATCTCATTCAGACCGCGCTCTCCTCACCGCATAAAGTGAGCATCGGTCAGTTTTACCATGAAGTCGGGGTGTTCCTCGGCATTGCGCTGATTGCCGTGGTGATTGGGGTGATGAATAACTTCTTCGTCAGCCACTACGTTTTCCGCTGGCG
>Ga0079104_1000391_pt1 | contig 50839 bp, 41 predicted proteins | sample MedtruBG_FD_76829 | JGI IMG/M metagenome (GOLD analysis project Ga0079104, IMG submission 76829) | Root nodule microbial communities of legume samples collected from California, USA - Medicago truncatula BG | ecosystem: Host-associated > Plants > Roots > Nodule | place: USA: California...
GCGTGATTAAACGCCTGGAAGACATAGTGCTGGCGACGATGATCCTGCTGCTGATTTCCCCGGTGCTGGCCTGTATCGCGCTGGCGGTGAAAATCACGTCGCCGGGCCCGGTAATCTTCCGTCAGACCCGCTACGGCATGGACGGCAAGGCCATCAAAGTGTGGAAATTCCGCTCTATGCGCGTCATGGAAAACGACGCGGTGGTGACGCAGGCAACGCAAAACGATCCGCGCGTCACCCGTGTGGGTAACTTCCTGCGGCGCACCTCCCTCGACGAACTGCCGCAGTTCATCAATGTGCTGACCGGCGGGATGTCCATTGTCGGCCCGCGTCCGCACGCGGTGGCGCATAACGAACAGTATCGTCAGCTGATTGAAGGCTACATGCTGCGCCACAAAGTCAAACCGGGCATTACCGGCTGGGCGCAGATTAACGGCTGGCGTGGGGAAACCGACACTCTGGAAAAAATGGAAAAACGTATCGAATTCGATCTGGAATATATCCGTGAATGGAGCTTGTGGTTCGATATTCGCATCGTTTTCCTGACGATTTTCAAAGGCTTTGTCAACAAAGCAGCATATTGAGGTAGTGACATGAGCCTGAGAGAGAAAACCATCAGCGGCGCGAAATGGTCCGCCATGGCCACGGTGGTCATCATCGGTCTCGGACTGGTGCAGATGACCGTGCTGGCGCGGGTCATCGACAATCATCAGTTTGGCCTGCTGACGGTCTCGCTGGTGATCATCGCCCTGGCGGATACCCTGTCGGATTTCGGCATCGCCAACTCCATTATTCAGCGCAAAGAAATCAGTCATCTCGAACTGACCACGCTTTACTGGCTGAACGTCGCGCTGGGAATTGTGGTGTTTGCGCTGGTGTTTTCCCTGAGCGGCGTGATTGCAGAGGTGTTGCATAACCCGGACCTGGCACCGCTGATGCGTACGCTGTCGTTTGCCTTTGTGGTGATTCCGCACGGGCAGCAGTTCCGCGCGCTGATGCAAAAAGAGCTCGAATTCAGCAAGATTGGGATGATTGAAACCTCCGCCGTGCTGGCCGGTTTCACCTTTACCGTGGTGAGCGCCCATTTCTGGCCGCTGGCGATGACCGCCATTCTCGGTTATCTGGTCAACAGCGCCGTGCGTACGCTGCTGTTCGGCTGGTTTGGCCGCCGGATTTATCGTCCGGGCCTGCATTTCTCGCTGGCCTCGGTTTCATCCAACCTGCGCTTTGGCGCATGGCTGACCGCCGACAGCATCATTAACTACGTCAATACCAACCTGTCTACATTGGTGCTGGCGCGTATTCTCGGCGCGAGCGTGGCGGGCGGCTATAACCTGGCCTACAACGTCGCGGTGGTGCCGCCGATGAAGCTCAACCCGATTATCACCCGCGTGCTGTTCCCGGCCTTCGCCAAAATTCAGGACGACACCGCCAAGCTGCGCGTCAACTTTTACAAGCTGCTGTCGGTAGTCGGCATCATCAACTTCCCGGTGCTGCTGGGTCTGATGGTGGTCAGCAACAACGTGGTGCCACTGGTGTTCGGCGAGAAGTGGGTCAGTATTGTACCGATCCTGCAACTGCTGTGCGTGGTGGGTTTACTGCGCTCCGTCGGCAACCCGATTGGCTCCTTGCTGATGGCGAAAGCCCGCGTTGATATCAGCTTTAAATTCAACGTCTTCAAAACCTTCCTGTTCATCCCGGCGATTATCATCGGCGGCCACGTGGCGGGCGCGCTCGGCGTGACGCTCGGCTTCCTGCTGGTGCAGGTGGTGAATACCGTTCTGAGCTACTTCGTGATGATCAAACCGGTGCTGGGTTCCAGCTATCGCCAGTACATCCTGAGTTTATGGCTGCCGTTTTACCTGTCGCTGCCGACGCTGGCGGTGAGCTACGGCCTCGGCGTGGTGCTGAATGGTGCGATGTCCTTGCCGCTGCTGCTGGTGATTCAGATTGGTGCCGGTGCGCTGGCCTTCGCGCTGATGATTCTGTTTTCGCGCCATCCGCTGGTGGTGGAAATGAAACGCCAGCTGTGCCGCAGCGAAAAAATGAAAGTGCTTTTGCGTGCGGGCTGAGTGAATCAGCCGCACCCGATGGATTAAGAACCCCGATTAAGAGGTCACACATGAAATTATTGATTCTTGGCAACCACACCTGCGGCAACCGGGGTGACAGCGCCATTTTGCGCGGTCTGCTGGACGCCATTAATACCCTGAATCCAGACGCAGAAGTGGACGTTATGAGCCGCTACCCGGTGAGTTCTTCCTGGCTGCTCAACCGCCCGGTGATGGGCGATCCACTGTATACGCAGATGAAACAGCACAACAGCGCGGCGGGCGTTATGGGGCGCGTGAAAAAAGTCCTGCGTCGTCGCTACCAGCATCAGGTCCTGCTTTCCCGCGTGACCGACAGCGGTAAACTGCGCAATATCGCCATCGCTCAGGGCTTTACCGATTTTGTCCGTCTGCTTGGCAATTACGATGCGATTATTCAGGTTGGCGGCTCGTTCTTCGTTGACCTGTACGGCGCGCCACAGTTCGAACACGCGCTCTGTACTTTTATGGCGAAAAAGCCGCTGTACATGATTGGCCACAGTGTCGGCCCGTTCCAGGACCCGCAGTTTAACCAGCTGGCGAACTACGTCTTCGGCCAGTGCGACGCGCTGATCCTGCGTGAATCTGTCAGCCTGAATCTGATGCAGCGCAGTGAAATCACCACCGCCAAAGTGGAGCAGGGCGTTGATACCGCCTGGCTGGTCGATCATCACGACGAGGACTACACCCCCAGCTATGCCGTTGAACATTGGCTGAACAAAATCGGCCAGCAAAAAACGGTGGCCGTCACCCTGCGCGAACTGGCCCCGTTTGATAAGCGTCTCGGCACCACGCAGCAGGCCTATGAAGAGGCGTTTGCGGGCGTGGTGAACCGCATCATCGACGCCGGTTATCAGGTGGTTGCGCTCTCAACCTGTACCGGGATCGACAGCTACAACAAAGACGACCGCATGGTGGCGCTGAACCTGCACAAACACATCAGCGATCCGTCGCGTTATCACGTGGTGATGGACGAACTCAACGATCTGGAAATGGGCAAAATTCTTGGTGCCTGTGATTTGACCGTCGGCACGCGACTGCACTCGGCGATTATCTCGATGAACTTCGACACCCCGGCGATTGCCATCAACTACGAACACAAATCCGCCGGGATCATGCAGCAGCTCGGGATGCCGGAAATGGCCATCGATATTCGTCACCTGCTGGACGGTAGCCTCAGCGCGATGGTGGCGGATACCCTCGGTCAGCTGCCGGCGATCAATGAACGCCTGCGCGTGGCGGTGAAGGCCGAACGCCAGACGGGCATCGCGATGGTGAAATCCGTTCTCGACCGCATCGGGGAGGGGAAATGAAGGTTGGTTTCTTCCTGTTAAAATTCCCGCTTTCGTCAGAAACCTTCATCTTAAATCAGATCGTCGCGTTTATCGAAATGGGTTATGAAGTGGAAATTGTCGCGCTGCTGAAGGGCGACATGACCAACACCCATGAGGCTTACACGCGTTACGGTCTGGCGCAGAAAACCCGCTGGTTGCAGGATGAGCCGGTGGGCAAACTGGCCAAACTGCGTTATCGCGCGATCAGTACTCTGAAAGGTTTGCATCGCGGGGCCACGTGGCGGGCGCTGAACGCCAGCCGCTACGGTGACGAGGCGCGGAACCTGATCCTGTCTTCTATCACGGCGCAAAATACCGCGCCGTTCAGTGCCGATGTGTTTATCGCGCACTTTGGCCCGGCGGGCGTCACCGCCGCCAAACTGCGCGAGCTCGGCGTGCTGCGCGGCAAAATTGCGACCGTGTTCCACGGCATCGACGTCTCGAGCCGGGACGTTCTCACCCATTACACGCCTGAATACCAGCAGCTGTTCCGCCGCGGGGATTTGATGCTGCCGATAAGCGACCTGTGGGCCGAACGCCTGCAAGGCATGGGCTGCCCGGCGGATAAAATCGTGGTGTCGAGAATGGGCGTCAACATGGAACGCTTTGCCCTGCGTCCGGTAAAAGCCCCGGATGAGACGCTGCAAATCATTTCGGTTGCACGTCTGACCGAGAAGAAAGGGCTGCATGTGGCGATCGAAGCCTGTCGCCAGCTCAAGCAGCGCGGGGTGCGCTTCCACTATCGCATTCTCGGTATTGGCCCGTGGGAACGTCGCCTGCGCACGCTCATCGAGCAGTATCAGCTTGAGGACGTGATTGAAATGCCGGGCTTCAAGCCGAGCCATGAAGTTAAGGCAATGCTGGATGAGGCAGACGTGTTCCTGCTGCCGTCTATCACCGGGGCCGATGGCGATATGGAAGGTATTCCGGTCGCGCTGATGGAAGCGATGGCGGTCGGCATTCCGGTGGTCTCCACCGTACACAGCGGTATTCCGGAACTCATTGATGCCGGAGAGTCCGGCTGGTTGGTGCCTGAGAACGACGCGGCCTCGCTGGCCGACCGGCTCAGCGCGTTCGGTGGGTTCGACCAACAGGCGTTGCAACCGGTCGTGACCAAAGCACGGGCAAAAGTCGAAACTGAATTCAATCAGCAGTTGATTAATCAACAGTTAGCCAGCCTGCTGCAAACGCTGTAAAAGAGGTTGCATGACGGACAAAAAGTTTACCCTATCACGCCGCTCCTTCCTTGGGGCCAGCTCTGCGCTGGCCGCACTGCCACTCATCAATAGCCCCGCAGCCCTTGCGCTGGGGCGTAACGATGCCGCTGATATCCGCAATTACAACCCCGGTAATGACTGGATCCGCGCCTTCAACGATGCGTTTAAAGACAGCGACGTGGTTGAAGTGCCGGCAGGTGTGGTGTGCGACAACATCAACACCGGCATCATTATCCCACCGGGGAAAACACTGCTGGTTAGCGGGGCGCTGAAGGGCAATGGTCGTGGGCGTTTCGCGTTACAGGACGGCTGCAAAATCATCGGTAAAAAGGGCAGCCTGAACAATATCTGCCTCGACGTGCGCGGCTCCGACTGCGTGATTCAGGGCGTGACCCTGAGCGGCTACGGGCCGGTGGCGCAGATTTACATCGGCGGCAAAGACAAGCGCAACATGCGTAACTTGCTCATCGATAACATTGTCATTACCAAAGCGAACTACGGCATTCTGCGACAGGGTTTCCATAACCAGTTTGACGGCGTAAAGATAACCCACAGCCGCTTCACCCATTTGCAGGGCGACGCCATCGAGTGGAACGTAGCGATCAACGATAAAAATATCCTGATTTCTGACCACGTTATCGACAACATCAACTGCACCAACGGCAAAATTAACTGGGGCATTGGCATCGGCCTGGCGGGAAGCACTTACGACAACGGCTACCCGGAAGAGCAGGCGGTGAAGAACTTTGTCGTCGCGAACATCACCGGAAGCAACTGCCGACAACTGGTTCACGTCGAGAACGGTAAACACTTTATTATCCGTAATGTGAAAGCCAAAAATATCACCCCCGAGTTCAGCAAGAAGGCAGGCATTGATAATGCCACCGTGGCAATTTACGGCTGTGATAATTTCATTATTGATAATGTCACGATGGAAAATAGCGCCGGTATGCTGATTGGTTACGGCGTCATCAAAGGGAACTACCTCTCGATCCCGCAGAACTTCAAGCTCAATGATATTCAGATGGACAATACCGGACTGGCGTACAAACTGCGTGGGATCCAGATTTCATCGGGCAATGCGCAGTCGTTTGTGGCGATAACCAACCTTGACCTCAAGCGCGCCTCGCTGGAGCTGCACAACAAACCGCAGCATCTCTTTATGCGCAATATCAATGTGATGCAGGATGCTGACCGTGGCCCGGCGCTGTCGATGAATTTTGACCTGCGCAAAGACGTTCGCGGCAAGTTTATGGCTCGTCAGGACACGTTGCTGTCCCTGGCAAACATAAAAGCAGTGAATGAAAAAGGACAGCGTTCGGTGGACATCGATCGGGTGGATCAGCACACCGTTAACGCCTCCGGGATAAATTTTAGACTGCCGGGGAAATAAAATACGACGATTCCTGGGATATTGCCGCAACTATCGGATTAACCCCGAGGTTTTATCAAATATTGACGGGTATCATCAAAAAAACATGCTGGATAAAACGTTCTGACTGGCTATAATTCTCCAACCATTCATAGGTGGACATGATAATGATTAATTTGAAAGCAGTTATTCCGGTAGCTGGCCTCGGGATGCACATGCTTCCTGCTACGAAAGCCATTCCGAAAGAAATGCTACCGATCGTCGATAAGCCAATGATTCAGTACATTGTCGACGAGATTGTTGCTGCAGGGATCAAAGAAATCGTTCTGGTCACTCACGCATCTAAAAATGCGGTAGAAAACCACTTCGACACCTCGTACGAACTCGAGTCACTGCTTGAGCAGCGCGTTAAGCGCCAGCTGCTGGCAGAAGTACAGGCCATTTGCCCGCCGGGCGTGACCATCATGAATGTGCGTCAGGCACAGCCTCTGGGTCTGGGCCACTCTATTCTTTGTGCTCGTCCGATTGTCGGTGACAACCCGTTCGTGGTCGTCCTGCCGGATATCGTGCTGGACAATGCGACCGCCGATCCGATGCGTTACAACCTCGCTTCAATGGTGGCGCGTTTCAATGAAACCGGCCGTAGCCAGGTGCTGGCGAAACATATGGAAGGCGATCTGAGCGAATACTCGCTGATCAAGACCAAAGAGCCACTCGAAGTGGCAGGTAAAATCAGCCGTATCGTTGATTTTATTGAAAAACCGGAACAGAACCAGATTAAGGATTCCGACTTAATGGCCGTTGGCCGTTATGTTCTGTCCGCAGATGTCTGGGCCGAGCTGGAAAAAACTGAACCCGGCGCATGGGGCCGTGTGCAATTGACCGACGCCATCGCCGAACTGGCGAAGAAGCAGTCTGTTGATGCGGTGCTGATGACGGGCGACAGCTTCGACTGCGGCAAGAAAATGGGCTACATGCAGGCTTTCGTCAAGTACGGGCTGCGCAACCTGAATGAAGGTGCGAAGTTCAGAGATAGCATTAAGAAGCTACTGGTTGACTGATTTGTAAAGCACGTAAAGCCAGACTAAACGGCAGGGGAGGTTATGATGCGTTATTGCGCAATCGTGACCTCGCTGCCGTTTTTTGCGTTTAAAATCAATGACTAAAATTGGTAGTCCTACATTCAATTTTGTACCGTATTGATGGGATTTTCCCTTGTTTTGAAGCGTATTTAAGACCACAATATTGGATTCGATTGATGGGGCTTATGGCTGAAATTTAGCCATGGAGTCAAATGACATACTGACTTTTCGTGCAGTGCACTGGTAGCTGTTGAGCCAGGGGCGGTAGCGTGTCCTGGATACAGTCTTGCTTGGGTTACAATTGGTCAATATTGTAGCAAACTAATATAGAGTAAACGTTCTGGTGAATAATATGTTTGATAATAAAACAATTCTGGTAACCGGTGGCACTGGTTCTTTTGGCAATAAATTTGTGCGCATGACTTTAGAAAAATATAATCCGAAAAAGATTATTATTTATTCCCGTGATGAAATGAAGCAGTGGGAAATGGCAAAGCATTTTAAAGATGAAAGCCGTATTCGTTTCTTCATTGGTGATGTGCGTGATAAAGAGCGTCTCCACCGTGCGCTTGATGGTGTTGACTTCGTTGTACATGCCGCAGCCACCAAAATTGTCCCAACTGCAGAATATAATCCGTTCGAATGCGTTAAAACGAATATCAATGGCGCAATGAATGTTATTGATGCCTGTATTGATAAAGGCATTGAACGTGTTGTTGCTCTGTCCACCGATAAGGCCAGCAGCCCTGCTAACCTTTATGGTGCAACTAAACTGGCTTCAGATAAATTATTCGTTGCAGGTAACTCTTACTCCGGTGCAACCAAAACCCGCTTTGCCGTGGTGCGTTACGGTAACGTAATGGGTTCACGTGGTTCGGTGATTCCTTTCTTCCTGTCTATCAAAGATAAAGGTGAATTGCCGATTACCGACGATCGTATGACCCGCTTTATGATTACCCTGGAGCAGGGTGTTGAGCTGGTATGGCATGCATTCAACGACATGGTCGGTGGTGAAATCTACGTTAAGAAGATTCCTTCAATGAAAGTTGTTGATGTTGCAACTTCCGTAGCGCCAGATGCAGCACAGAAAGTTATCGGTATCCGTCCTGGTGAAAAACTGCATGAGCAGATGATCAGCGCCGAAGATGCTTATTACACCTATGAGTACCCGGAGCATTTCAAAATCCTGCCAGCTATTCACAACTGGTGTGATTCACCGGAACGTATCAAAGACGGTAAAAAAGTGCCGGAAGGTTTTGTTTACGAGAGTGACAGCAACCCAGAATGGATGAGCATTGAAGAGCTTAGCCAGTGGATCGAAGAAAACCGTGAGAAAGTAGGCAACATCTAATGAAATTTATCCCTTATGGACGGCAGGATATCTCAGATGAGGATATCCGTTCGGTTGTGGATGTTCTTAAATCTGATTTCTTAACGCAAGGGCCTTGCGTTCCGCAGTTTGAACACGCTATCGCCGAATATGTAGGCGTTAAGCATGCTGTGGCAGTGAATAGCGCGACCTCGGCCCTGCATATTGCGTGCCTTGCGCTGGGCCTGAAGAAGGGTGATTGGTTATGGACGTCACCGAACACGTTCGTTGCCTCTGCTAACTGTGCACTCTATTGCGATGCGAATGTGAGTTTTGTGGATATCGATCCTCAGACGTACAACATGAGTGTCAGTGCACTGGAAGAGAAACTGAAAACCGCGAAAGCCCAGAATAAATTGCCTAAAATCGTTGTTCCGGTTGCTTTTGCGGGACAGGCTTGCGAGATGGAAGCAATCCATAATCTGGCAAAAGAGTATGGCTTTGCAATCATTGAAGACGCATCTCACGCAATCGGCGGAAATTATCAGGGTGCTAAAATCGGTAACTCACGCTTTGCCGATATCACAATTCTTAGCTTCCACCCAGTAAAAATTATCACGACTGCTGAAGGTGGTATGTCACTGACTAACGATGATTCTTTAGCTGACAAAATGCAGATGTTACGCAGCCATGGCATCACGCGTGACAGCGATAAGATGACTAAACCTTCTGAAGGTGGCTGGTATTATCAGCAGGTTGATCTGGGCCTGAATTACCGTATGACTGAGTTACAGGCGGCATTAGGCGTTAGTCAGCTGAAACGTATTGATGGTTTCGTCGCTCGTCGCCATGAACTGGCGAAACGCTATGACACTGCGTTTAACGGTGTGCCGGTATCTACCCCAGAACAATCAGAAAGCGGTTACAGCGCGTTGCATCTTTATCCTTTGACGGTAAACGATCCTGCACAACGTAAGCCGCTGTTCGATTACTTGCGTGATAAAGGGATTGGCGTGAACGTGCATTATATTCCGGTTCATACCCAACCTTACTATGAACAGCTTGGGCATAAGTTGGGCGATTATCCGGTAGCTGAAGATTATTATTCCCGTGCAATCAGTATTCCGATGTATTCAACGCTTTCTGATGAAGAACAAGATTTCGTTATTAAAAGCATTCGGGAGTTTTTTTAAATGAATGTGGCAATCATTCCTGCTCGCGGTGGCAGTAAGCGTATCCCGCGTAAAAATATTAAAGATTTTTGTGGGAAACCAATGATTGCCTGGTCTATTGACGCCGCTCGAAAGAGCGGTGTCTTTGATCGAATCATTGTATCGACTGATGATGAAGAGATAGCTGCAGTAGCACGTGAGTACGGCGCCGAAGTGCCATTTATGCGGCCTGAAGAACTCTCAAATGATTTTGCGGGTACTATTCCGGTTATTCGTCATGCGACTGAATGGCTGATGGGGAATGGTTGTGCGGCAGAGTTTGTGTGCTGCATTTATGCTACCGCACCTTTTATAAGTTCAGCTGATATTGCTGGTGGATTGCTTACCCTTCAAGAACGAGCTGGCGATTATGCCTTCACGGTGGCAAGGTACCCTTATCCTATTCAGCGTGCTTTGAAAGTGAGTGAAGAACAACAGATAAGTATGTTTTCACCTGACATGTTTCATGTTCGTTCTCAAGACCTCGAAGAATCCTGGCACGATGCAGGACAATTTTATTGGGGCACATCAGATGCATGGTGCAATGAAAAACCAATTTTTAGTGCTGACTCATATTCAATAGAGTTACCACGTGAGCGAGTACAGGACATTGATACACCAGAGGATTGGCGGGTAGCCGAATGGTTATTTAAGGCCATGGAGTTCAAAAATGAATGTCTTTCTACGAGTTGACTCATCTTTATCAATAGGTTCTGGACATATTATCCGATGCCTCAATTTGGCTAAGTTATTGAGGACGCTAGGTCTACACTGTTTTTTCGTTTCTAAAAACCATAATGGCAATATCATCCCAAAAATCGAAACGAATGGTTTTAAAACAGTAGTCATCAATAGTGCATCTTTATCTGATAATTATATCCGAGATGAAAAGGCATGGTTAAATGGAAGTCAATTGGATGATGCTGAAAGTTTTATTAATCTTGTGGAGCAACAAAACTGCACACCAGATATTATCATTGTCGATCACTACTCACTCGACAGTGAATGGGAAATTCATGTCAAAAAGCATTTCCCTTTAGCTCGATTAGTCGTTGTTGATGACCTGTGTAATCGTCAACATTACTGCGATATAATTATAGACCAAACATTTCAGCGTGATGCAAAAGAGTATTTTTCCTTAAATAAACATCATGGAAAAATTTTGGCTGGAACAAAGTTCGCGCTTCTTAGCCCGTCATTTTCAGCATTAAGAAAGCTATCCATATCACATAAAGCACAGGTAAACGTACCGAAGACATTGTTAGTAACGATGGGCGGAGTAGATGCCCATAATGTCACGGGGAATGTGCTACGTTGCTTGGAAAACGGTAATTATCCGTTTATCGATAAAATCACAGTAATTTTGGGCGCCGCATGTCCCAACCAAGATGCAATACGCGCGCAGGCGCAAAAGTCAAAATACAATGTAGATATTTTGAGCAATGTATCAAATATGGCTGAACTTATGTTAGAACATGATTTCGCCATAGGTGCTATGGGGGGGACAACTTGGGAACGCTGCGTGATGGGATTACCTGCGATAAATGTTGCAATCGCAGACAATCAGTTAACCATAGCTGCAAACCTTGCTGAAGTAGGGGCAATTGTTTTACATTCAGATGATATTGAAGAAGATACCCTTTGTGATGCGCTTAATGAACTTGTGTCGGGTTACCATGTTCAACGACTTCTTGCAGAGGAAATCTGCGACGGCTTGGGACTTACCCGGGTTATTCAGGAAATGATATCGCTACCTGCAAAAGATGGCAAAAATGTGACGTTGCGACAGGCGACAGAAGAAGATATCGATTTTGTCTACCAACTTCAATGTGAGCCAAAAACGCGCCAGTTTGCCCGTAATCCAGAAGTACCGCTTTATCAGAATCATGTCACCTGGATGCGGCGAAAGTTGAAGGATGATAAATCCCATTTTTATATTATTGAGCATGATACACGTTGTGGTGTTATAAGATTAGACCCCGTTGCGCATAAGATTGCAGATCTTGAAATTTCAATATTTTTGACAACTGAATGCCACGGCCAAGGTATTGCCAGTTCTGCAATTAAGCGTTTAATAATGCTCCATAATGGTGTCAATTTACTGGCGACAGTGCTACCTGAAAATCATGCATCACAAAAGCTTTTTGAATCCATTGGATTAAAGAAAATTTCTTCTGGCGAGTATATTAGTGAGAAAAAATAATGAATGAATTTATTACTATTGATGGTCGCAAGATCGGTAAAGACCATCCTCCTTATATTATTGCCGAGCTTTCGGCTAATCATAACGGTGACATAAATCGCGCCTTCAAGATTATGGAAGAAGCTAAAGCAGCAGGCGCTGATGCAATAAAGCTACAAACTTATCGTGCAGATACCATTACTATTGACTGTGACTCCGAAGACTTTCAAATCCACGGCGGATTATGGGATGGCCAGACATTATTCAATCTGTACAAAGGTGCGCAAATGCCATGGGAATGGCATAAACCTTTATTTGAAAAAGCAAAAGAGCTTGGCATCACTATTTTCAGTAGTCCATTCGATTTTACAGCGGTAGACTTGCTTGAAGAACTAGATACCACTGCCTATAAAATCGCGTCATTTGAAGCTATTGATATTCCTTTGATCAAGTATGTCGCCAAAACTGGCAAACCAATGATCATCTCAACTGGGATGGCTGATGAGCAAGAAATACAGGAAGCGATCGATGCTGCGCGGGAGGGCGGATGTAAAGAGCTTGTCGTGCTGCATTGTGTGAGCGGATATCCAGCTCCTGCCGCAGATTATAACCTTGCGACCATTCCTGACATGGCAGAACGTTTTGGTGTAATTACTGGCTTGTCCGATCATACGATAGATAATACAACTGCGATTGCTTCTGTTGTACTTGGTGCCAGCGTCATCGAAAAACACGTGACTCTTGATCGTAATGGTGGAGGCCCAGATGACAGTTTCTCTTTAGAGCCTGAAGAATTGGTAGCACTGTGCCGCGATGCCAAAACAGCCTGGATGGCGTTAGGTGCTGTGAATTATGAGCGGAAAGAAAGTGAGAAGGGGAACGTCAAATTCCGTCGTTCTCTTTACGTCGTTAAAGACATCAAAAAAGGTGAAAAGCTTACCAGCGAAAATGTGAAAAGCATACGCCCTGGATATGGGTTAGCACCGAAATATTATGAAGAAGTAATAAATAAAGTAGCCAACAGGAACCTTACGAAAGGTACTCCTCTCAAGGAAATTTATTTTAACTGATTCACGGGCCATGGAGGGCAGATTATTACGGAGTTGGTTTAATGTTACAGAGAATTAAAGCACCGTCTTCTTTCTTTGATCTTTCCTTGAGAGTTACTGCTCTTGGCGGGAAATTTCTCTTAATGTTGGCGATTGCAAGATATTTGACAGTGAAAGATGTTGGTGACTATGGGTTATTTGTTAGCATAATCGTCATCTCACTTTATTTCGTTGGGTTAGATTTTTACGTTTATTCTACTCGGGAAATGCTTGATCCGAAAGTAAAGAAAAATACCGGAAATATATTATTTAACCAAGCAGCTTTTTTTCTTTTAAGTTATTGCCTTTTAGCTTTTGTATGGCCAGGGTTATTATCATTATCGGGTGTTTCGGGGGTTGGTGGGGTTTTATTTGCGCTCACTGTGTGTGAACATTTGTCACAGGAGTGCTATCGCGTATTAATAATTAAAGAAAAAATCACTACTGCCAATTTTATATTATTAATTCGTTCAGGACTATGGTGCTATATATGTGTGCCGTTGTTGTTTTATAAATTAATTGACCTGAAACAAATTTTCTATCTGTGGCTGTTATTTTCATTATTCTCAGTAGTGGTTTCTTCTTTCTTTATTTCTAAGTTTGAAAGCGTTAAATTTTCTGATTTTAAGTTGGATTTTGCATGGCTGAGTAGTGGTGTGAAAACATCGTTTTATTTCTTTCTTGGCACTCTTTGTCTTAGGGCAATAAATTATTTAGATAAAGTTATTGCTGTTCACTTTATACCCTCACCAAATCTTGGGGTATATGTATTTTTTTTTGGAATATCTTCTGCTGTTCAGGCTGTCATAGATGTACTGGTCGTGACGAGATACTATCCCGCGTTGGTTAAATCTATACAAGAAGGGAATAGGCAAAAAATACAAGTCGCTTTTATCACTTTTAAGAAAAAAATATATTTCTACAATTTCGTCCTATTTGCCCTGTCTATACCAGCATGCTATTTGATGATCAGGCTTACTGGGAAAGTTGATTATATTGAACACTTTAGTTGGTATTTTCTTATTGTGCTGACATCCTCTCTGTTGAATATTTCAATGCCTTATCATTATGCATTATATTCAAGAAAGAAAGATATATCTATAATCCTTATTAATGTTGTCGCATTGTTATTGTTCGTTATTATTTCTTTTATTGGGTTGAAGTGTTTGCCGGGAACAGGAATGCTTCCTATACTCATTTCTTTGGTTGGAGCAAACCTATTTATGCTCGCTGCTAAGTACTTGTCTTTTATTAAGGAGTTCAATAGTGAAGGGCGTCATTTTAATAAATAATGCTATTTTTTCCCCTGTATTTAAAAAACTGGCAATGGCGCTAATCGAGAAAGGATTAGATATAACTATTGTTACTGATAGTGAATTCTCAATAAATAAATATAAGTTAAGAGAAGTAAACTGCAGGATTGTATCTTTCGAGGAATATATTAGAAAAAATAATTTCGATGGCAAGTCACAGACAGAATACAATAAGTGGAACGTGCATGCCGACTTCGATCGAGATAATTATTATCACTCGATTAATTCACAACAGTTCAATTTTTGGGGAAATGTATCGAATGATTTATACATTTTCTTTGAAGATTTATTTGCCAATGAATTATTCGACTTTATCTTCTATGAAAATGTCTCAAATGGCTTAGCATATACTGCAAACAAAGTTGCAAGCAAATATGGAGTAAAATACATAGGTTTAACAGCAAGTCGGTTACCTGGGAAGTCGTTATTTTCCTCTTTGGATGACCAGTTGGCGAAAGATATTACTGCATTGCTAGCCACTTTGCCTGAGCCTGGTGAAGAAAAGTTAGCCGAAGTTAAAAATTACATTGATAACATTCAGTACATCCAACCTGATTATATGAAAAATAATGGGTTATCCTCTGTGAACTTCATGAATAAAATTTTCAAGAAGCGCAATTTCTCTATTATTACTGAGACAATTAGGCATAGTATTTTTGGCAACAATGACTTATTTCAAGTCGGAAATCCATTGCTGAAAAGTTTCTATATGAATCTCAGAGAGATCAAGCGTTGGGTTTGTGTAAAGAAAATAAAAAATATGTTTTCTAATGACCTGACTTCACAACCCTTCTATCTATATCCTTTGCATTATCATCCAGAATCATCGACCTCAATTCTTGCAAAATATTACGACGAGTATAATTTAATTCGTAATTTGGCATTTAGTCTCCCACATGGTCAATATTTGGTTGTGAAAGATCATATTTCTGCAACGGGTTATGAAGGGTACGAGTTTTACAAAAAAATAAGTAAGTTACCAAATGTTAAGCTTGCAAATCCCAATTTGAATTCAAAAGAGTTGATAAAAAAATCTTTGGGTGTTTTCACATTAACAAGTACTGTTGGATATGAAGCTGTATTAATGAATAAGCCGGTTGCTATTTTTGGCGACGTGTTTTATATGAACCACCCGTTAGTTCATCAGTGTGCTGGCTATAAAGATATTGATAATGCAGTCAAGCATATGGTATCAAATATGCATGCTGATTACTCTGAATATAATATCAAATTTGTGAATGCTTACGACTCACTTTGCTTCCCATTAACAATTAGTTATGGTGCCGCAACCGGCTCGGATTTTATTGATACAGTTGCTACGCAAATTTTGCATAGCGTGAAGGGGCGTTAAATGCTATTGCTGCTGTATTGGGTAAGCCTTTACCTATTAAGTATTATCTCAACTGGATCAGAGATATTAAATGTCATAACCGTAGTTTGTTATATTCTTCTGCTATTTTATTTTTTGTATCGACGAGAATCTTTTTTCATCATCTGTAGCTTTTTCTTATGGGCTTTTTTGACGACCGCCTTAAGTGGACTCATTCTCGAATCCGGATTGTTTTTGCCTGAGCTCGGCTCTATGTCGACACTAAATGGTACTACAGCTATCAATGTTAGTCTTGCTTCTATTACATTGTTAATTGCGAGTGGTATCTATCGTCTATTAAATGAAAGAATTCATGTTGGTTTAAACTCTTCATTTGTTATTAATTCTTTAATAGAAAGGATTTATCCCGGTATTGTATTATGTGCGACATTAGTTGTGATATTTATTTCGGTGCATTATGGCCGGCCAAGTGATTTCGCACAAGATCGGTTTTATTACTGGAATAATATTGCCCCCTCATGGGGTAATCTGGTTAGACTTTTCGTTGAGCAGTCAAGTTTTATACTTGGGGCTATCTACGCCAGTAAAAGGAAAAAATATGTTCTCGCAATATTTTTCTTGGGTATTATTTCGCAAGTCTTAGTTGGGGAGAAATTTACTGGTATTTTTCAGATGCTGTTATTCTTTAGTATTTGTTTCTTCATTACTTCTCACATAAAAATAAGTAAAAATTTCTTTTCCGCTAAAAATATTGTCTTATTTTTGTTCCTAGGGTGTTTTTTTGTATTATTAGTTTGGGCAAGTTATTTCTCACTTTCTGGTGATAGTTCACTTGCATTAGCATCTCTGAAGACGCGAATTGCGGCTCAAAGTCAAATCTGGTGGGGACTTAGTGATGTATCAGGAGCAGGCGATTTTGAATTTAAAAATATAACAAAGCATCTCTTGGGGATAGATGCGCAGCCTGAAGAGACTGGAATGTTATATTTGATGAGCAAAGTAATGCCGTATAAACTTTTCTCTATTTATCAAGACGCAGGTATTGCTTTAACAATGGCCTTTCCCGCTAATATTATATTCTTTTTTGGCCCTTACTTATCGCTTGTTATTTGCTCGGTTCTTGCACTTTTCCTTTCTCTTGCATTATGGTTTACCGCGTATACATTAAAGAATAAAGATTATCTTTTGCTGTTTATAGCAATGAAAGTCTATAACATTGCAATTCAATTTGTTTTAATGGGCCGTGTTTACCTTCTTTTTGAGTGGAAAATTATACTGCTCCTTTTTCCGTTAATATTTGCATTTTTTGCGCATACAAGAAATAGGAGAACGCGCTCCAATGTGTGATTTTTCTTTTGTCATCCCCGTATATAATGTGTCAGCATATTTGCTCCAATTCTACGAGCCGTTTAAAAAATGCAAATTATCGTGTGAAATTATATTTGTTAATGATGGGTCGACTGACGAATCTTTAGAAATACTCACTGGACTTGCAAGTAATGATAATCGAGTTGTTCTTCTAACTAAAGATAATGGTGGAGTATCATCAGCCCGAAATTATGGTATTGAACGCGCAAGAGGAATCTTCATTTCTTGCCTTGATCCTGATGACTTTGTTTCCACAGAATTTTTTAATTATATTTCATTAGCCTTCGCAAAGTATTCTGAGGCTGACACTTTCATTTATGCCTATCAGAAATTTTATGATGGCACTGATCCAAACGTAAAATGCTTTAATATTTCAGATCGTGATTTCAATCTAGTACTACCAAAGACTCTATCTGCGATGCATAATTATCCTTGGTTACGTGTGACACGTCGTCATTTTTATAAGGATAACCTTTTTCCTGTAGGTTTAATTTATGAGGACTCTGTAACAGTTCCTTTACTTAACTCTCAGGCAAGAATTATTGTGAAAACTAATATGCCGTTGTATTATTACAGAGTTCGAAGAGATTCATTGACTAATTCAGATTTGAAGCGAAATATAGACCTTGTTAAAGCTCTGGACATCCTTGAAGAAAAAATAATAGACTGGCCAAATGGCATGTCTCATTTTTATGCTTGTGTAGCCCATCTTTCCCGCAGTGCATTGATAACTTTGTTTAAAATGTCTGATCATGAACCATTGGATGATGCTTTTAATATTAGCTACGATAAAGTTATGTCAAAGTTTTCTACCTATCCGATCGGTTCGGTTCTATCATCAAATGCAAGCATGGTTGATAAACTATGTTTTCTTATTATAAAAATGAAATACGTTGGTTTTTATCTATTTAGCATTTTGTATAAGTTTGCAAAAAAAATAGCGTCGTAAATAGAAATTAAACATGGCCAGTGACGTCACAAATGTATAGGTAAAGAATGAAAGTATTTATAGTATCTCATAAGAAATTCGATTTTCCTGATGAGAAAATATTTGTACCTTTGAAAGTTGGGAATTCAAATATAGCAATTGCGCATGAATATGAAGAGGATTGCCAAGGCGAAAACATCTCACATCTGAACTCTTCTTTTTGTGAATTGACAGCTGCTTACTGGATTTGGAAAAATTCAAATGACAATATTGTCGGTTTAGCGCACTACCGTAGATATTTCGCCTCAAAAAGTAATGCTCTACAAATCAAGGGTAAAAATATAGCGTCATCTGATGAGCTAGAAAAATTATTGAAAAATGCAGATATCTTGGTTTCCAAACCGCGAAATTATTTTATCACCTCGATAAAAAGCCATTACATTAATGCTCATCATGACTCGGACTATATCCTGCTTCGTGACGAAATAGCACGACAGCATCCTGATTATTTGGTCGATTTTGACCACGTTATGGGTGGTACCAAAATCAGTTTGTACAATATGTTCGTTTGCAAGAAGTCATTAATTGACCAGTACTTTTCTTGGCTTTTCCCGGTATTATTTGCGGTCGAAAAAGAAATCCCTTATCACGATTATGATGCTTATCAAAAGCGTGTTTTCGGTTTTATGGCTGAGCGCCTTTTCAACGTTTGGCTACATCACCAACGTGACAGTCTGAAAATTAAGTATTTGCCAGTGGTTAACATAGACGGCGAGAATTTGCTGTTAAAAGGCATTGGATTATTAAAACGACATTTCTGGGGTAATAAATGAAAGTAGCTATTGTTGGCGCAGGTATTTCTGGTGCAGTTATTGCCCGATTGTTGGCCGAAAAGGGCGTGGCATCGGTAGTTTTCGATAAACGTAACCATATCGCGGGTAACTGCCATTCAGAACGTGATCCCCAAACCAATGTAATGCTTCATGTCTATGGCCCTCATATTTTCCATACGGATGACAGCGAAGTATGGGACTTTGTTAATCAGTATTCTGAGTTCATGCCATACACGAACAGAGTCAAAGCTGTGTATAAAGGTAATGTATATCTCTTACCGGTGAATCTTCACACTATTAATCAGTTCTTTAATAAAACGTTGCGCCCTGATGAAGCGCGTGAATTTATTGAATCCAAGGCTGATAAGTCTATTGTTGATCCTCAGAACTTTGAAGAACAAGCGATTAGCATGATCGGTCGTGAGTTATATGAAGCTTTCTTCAAAGGGTACACCCGCAAGCAATGGGGTTGCGAACCGACTGAACTTCCGGCAAGTATTTTAAAAAGATTACCTGTCCGCTTTAACTACAACGATAATTATTTTAATCATAAATATCAGGGCATGCCGAAAGATGGATATACTGATATGGTTGCCAAAATTCTGGATCATGAGTTGATTGAAATTAAAACAGAGACAGAGTTTAACCCTGATGATAGTGACCAATACCAGCATGTGTTTTGGTCAGGTGCCCTCGATGGATATTTTGGTTTCAGCGAAGGCCGATTGGGTTACCGGACTCTTGATTTTGAAAAATTTTCTCAGAAAGGTGACTATCAAGGCACTGCGGTTATTAATTACTGCGAAGAAGATGTTCCGTTTACGCGTATCACCGAACACAAGTATTTCTCACCTTGGGAAAGTCATGATGATACAACATGTTACCGTGAGTTTAGTCGTTTTTGCACCGCTGATGATATTCCTTACTACCCAATCCGGATGGTAAAAGAAAAAGAGTTGCTAAACCGTTATCTTGATAAGGCAATGCAATTAAAACATACCACTTTCGTAGGGCGTTTAGGTACCTATCGATATTTGGATATGGATGTTACTATCCGTGAAGCTATTGATGTTGCTCGCCGGTATATAGATTGCCATAAAAATCAGGAGCAAATGCCTGTATTTAATATCAACCCACGATAACATCAGGTATTGCGATGGATACGGATAATTTTTTAAATAAGTATAATCCTTTACTCTGTAAACTTTGTTTGGCTGCATCGGATTTTATATTTTTTAACATTTCGATGGCACTTTCTATCGGGTGCGTATACTGGATTTTTAACGATATATATCGTTTTATTCCAGATACTCAGTTAGAAATGCGTATTATTTCACATCTGGTCCTTGGTTTAATCTGTGTAGGATGGTTTTGGATACGTCTTCGACACTATTCTTACCGTAAACCATTTTGGTTTGAGTTAAAGGAAATTTTTCGAACAATCATCATTTTTGCCATATTTGATCTAGCTTTGGTTGCATTTTCAAAGTGGCAATTTTCTCGTTATATTTGGGTGTTCTGCTGGACTTTTGCACTGATTCTTTTACCTTTTTTCAGAGCGATGACAAAGCATCTCCTAAATCGTCTGGGGATTTGGAAGAAAAAGACGGTCATTCTCGGCAGCGGTAAAAATGCTGTTGAAGCTTTCTATGCATTGCATAGCGAAGAGATGTTGGGTTTTGAAGTGGTTGCTTTTTATGATGAAGAATCTAGTGAAAATGAACTTCAGGGACTACCGCTGCTGAAAGATCCCAATACCCTTTGGGAGCTTAAGAAAACAGGGGATATCCATTTCATTGTTGCTTTTGAAATGGATAATAGTGACAAAACCATCCTATGGTTACGTGAACTTTCCAAAAAGGACTGTCGTTCGGTGACGGTAATTCCATCCTTGCGTGGACTACCTCTTTACAATACAGACATGTCCTTTATCTTCAGCCATGAAGTGATGTTGCTGCGTATACATAACAATCTGGCAAAGAGAACATCGCGTTTTCTTAAGCGTACATTTGATATTGTTTGCTCCACACTCATCATATTGTTGTCATCGCCATTGCTGATTTATCTCTGGTACAAAGTAACCCGTGACGGTGGGCCGGCCATTTATGGGCATATGCGCGTTGGCCGACATGGAAAGATGTTTCCATGTTATAAATTCCGCTCGATGGTGATGAACTCTCAGGAAGTGCTGCAACACTTACTGGATACCGATCCTGATGCGCGTGCTGAGTGGGACCGTGATTTTAAATTAAAAAACGATCCACGAATTACATCTGTCGGGCGTTTTATCCGTAAGACCAGCCTTGATGAACTTCCGCAGTTGTTCAACGTGTTGAAAGGGCAGATGAGTCTGGTAGGGCCACGTCCTATAATTTCTGAAGAGTTGAGCCGTTATGATCAAGATGTTGACTACTATCTGATGGCCAAACCAGGGATGACCGGGCTTTGGCAAGTAAGTGGACGTAATGATGTGGATTACGACACTCGAGTCTATTTTGATTCGTGGTATGTCAAGAACTGGTCGCTTTGGAATGACATCGCTATTTTGTTTAAAACGGTCAAAGTTGTGCTTCATCGTGATGGTGCTTATTGATTGTTCTATCGAGAAATAAGTTGTCTGGTACTACTCTGAAGACGACATCAATTGCTACCTTCGGTCCTACAACCTGAGTTAACATGTCCTTCACTTTTGACCCGTAGACTCAATGTCTACGGGGTATCCACACCTGACAGGAGTATGTAATGTCCAAGCAACAGATCGGCGTCGTCGGTATGGCAGTGATGGGGCGCAACCTGGCGCTCAATATCGAAAGCCGTGGTTATACCGTCTCCATCTTCAACCGCTCCCGTGAAAAAACTGAAGAAGTGATTGCCGAGAACCCTGGCAAGAAACTGGCTCCTTTTTACACGGTGCAGGAATTCGTCGAGTCTCTGGAAACACCACGCCGCATCCTGTTAATGGTGAAGGCGGGCGAGGGCACGGACAAAGCCATCGAATCTTTGAAGCCTTACCTGGAAAAAGGCGACATCATCATTGAAGGCGGTAACTCCTACTTCCCGGACACTGTGCGTCGTAACCGCGAGCTGTCTGCAGAAGGCTTCAACTTCATCGGTACCGGTGTTTCCGGCGGTGAAGAAGGCGCGCTGAAAGGCCCATCCATCATGCCTGGCGGTCAGAAAGAAGCTTACGAACTGGTTGCCCCAATCCTGACCAAAATCGCCGCCGTGGCCGAAGATGGCGAACCGTGCGTGACCTATATTGGTCCAGACGGTGCGGGTCATTATGTGAAGATGGTCCATAACGGCATTGAATATGGTGATATGCAGCTTATTGCTGAAGCCTATTCTCTGCTGAAAGGCGGCCTGAAGCTCTCTAACGAAGAGCTGGCGCAGGTCTTCACCGAGTGGAATGACGGCGAGCTGAACAGCTACCTGATCGACATCACCAAAGACATCTTCACTAAAAAAGATGAAGAAGGGACTTACCTGGTCGATGTGATTCTGGATGAAGCGGCGAACAAAGGAACCGGTAAATGGACCAGCCAGAGCTCCCTTGATCTCGGCGAGCCACTGTCACTGATCACTGAATCAGTCTTCGCGCGTTATATCTCTTCTCTGAAAGATCAGCGCGTTGCAGCTTCTAAAGTACTGACCGGTCCACAGGCAAAACCTGCAGCCGATAAAGCTGAGTTCGTTGAAAAAGTACGTCGTGCACTGTACCTGGGCAAAATCGTGTCTTACGCGCAAGGCTTCTCTCAGCTGCGTGCTGCGTCCAACGAGAACAACTGGGATCTGAACTACGGCGAAATCGCGAAGATTTTCCGTGCAGGTTGCATCATCCGTGCCCAGTTCCTGCAGAAAATTACCGATGCGTATGCTGAAAATGCAGACATCGCGAACCTGCTGTTGGCGCCGTACTTCAAGAAGATTGCTGACGACTACCAGCAGGCGTTGCGTGATGTTGTAGCGTATGCGGTACAGAACGGTATTCCTGTTCCAACCTTCTCCGCAGCCATTGCCTACTACGACAGCTACCGTGCAGCAGTTCTGCCGGCAAACCTGATTCAGGCTCAACGTGACTACTTCGGCGCGCACACCTACAAGCGCACTGATAAAGAAGGCGTATTCCACACCGAGTGGATGGAATAATCTGAATTAAGCAACAAATGAAATAAAGCCCGGGGCCTTGTCTCCGGGTTTTTTTTAACCAAAAATCGCGTATTTATTCGAAGTAGTCTGAATGTCGCTGCAACAACAGGTGAATTGAAGGGCTTCGCCTTGACAGTGCCTTTGCGCTAGAGGTAAAACCCCAACAGCTATTGTTTATCGTGATGGCCAGGTGCCATCTTCACCGTTATCTGAATAAAGTTGCGTTCTAATGAAAATTACAATTTCCGGTACAGGTTATGTTGGCCTCTCAAACGGCATTCTGATTGCACAGAACCACGAAGTGGTGGCACTGGATATCGTGCAAGCGAAAGTGGATATGCTCAATCAGAAGAAATCGCCGATTGCAGATAAAGAGATTGAAGAATACCTGGCTACCAAAACGCTGAATTTCCGCGCTACGACCGACAAGCAGGATGCCTATCGTGATGCAGATTATGTGATCATCGCGACCCCAACTGATTACGACCCGAAGAGCAACTACTTTAATACCTCAAGTGTTGAAGCCGTCATTCGTGATGTGGTGGAATTCAATCCAAATGCGGTGATGATCATCAAATCCACTATCCCGGTGGGATTCACCCAGTCGATTAAAGATGAGCTGGGTATCGACAATGTGATTTTCTCACCGGAATTCCTGCGTGAAGGCCGTGCGTTGTACGACAACCTGCATCCATCACGTATCGTGATCGGTGAGCGCTCTGAACGCGCAGAGCGCTTTGCCGCTCTGTTGCAGGAAGGTGCTATTAAAGAAAATATCCCGACGTTGTTCACCGATTCAACCGAAGCCGAAGCCATTAAGCTGTTCGCCAACACCTATCTGGCAATGCGCGTGGCGTACTTCAATGAGCTGGACAGCTATGCAGAGAGCTTGGGGCTCGATAGCCGTCAGATCATCGAAGGCGTATGTCTGGACCCTCGTATTGGCAACCATTACAACAACCCATCGTTTGGCTATGGTGGTTACTGCCTGCCTAAAGACACCAAACAGTTGCTGGCTAACTACCAGTCGGTGCCGAATAACCTGATTTCGGCGATCGTTGATGCTAACCGTACGCGTAAAGATTTTATCGCGGATTCTATTCTGGCGCGTAAACCGAAAGTCGTTGGCGTATATCGTCTGATCATGAAGAGTGGCTCCGATAACTTCCGCGCCTCTTCAATTCAGGGGATCATGAAACGCATCAAAGCCAAAGGCGTGCAGGTGATCATCTATGAACCGGTGATGCAGGAAGATGAGTTCTTCCACTCGCGTGTGGTTCGTGACCTGGGGGCGTTTAAGCAGGAAGCCGATGTGATTATTTCCAACCGCATGGCGGAAGAGCTCGCAGATGTGGCGGATAAAGTGTATACCCGCGATCTGTTCGGTAACGACTAAGCCCGAGTTGCACTGATAGCAAAAAGGCCCTCATCTGAGGGCCTTTTTGTTGTTGGCGTAACGCTAAACGGGATTAAACGTTATAGAATCCGCGGTACCAGTCAACGAAGTTTTTCACCCCGTCTTTCACCGTGGTTTCTGGCTTGAAGCCGGTTACGTCTTGCAAAGGCTGCGTATCCGCGCTGGTTTCCAGAACGTCACCCGGCTGTACCGGCATCATGTTTTTCTCGGCTTCAGTGCCAAGGGCCTCTTCGAGGGCCGTGATGTAATCCATCAATTCAACCGGTGAGCTGTTACCGATGTTATAGACCCGGTACGGTGCGGAGCTGCTAGCAGCCGATCCGGTTTCAACCGTCCAGTTGGCATCCGCCTGAGGGATAACGTCCTGCAGACGAATAATCGCTTCCGCAATATCATCGATATAGGTGAAGTCGCGCTTCATCTTGCCATAGTTATAGACGTCGATGCTTTTGCCTTCGAGCATGGCTTTGGTGAATTTAAACAGCGCCATGTCCGGTCGACCCCACGGGCCATAGACGGTGAAGAAACGCAGGCCGGTGGTTGGCAATCCGTACAAATGGGCATAGGTATGCGACATCAGCTCGTTGGCTTTTTTGGTTGCCGCATACAAAGATACTGGGTGATCGACAGAATCTTCGGTTGAGAACGGCATTTTGCGATTCAGGCCGTAGACCGAGCTGGATGAGGCATACAGCAGGTGCTGAACCTTATTATGACGGCAGCCTTCAAGCACGTTCAGATGACCAATTAGATTGGCATCTGCGTAGGCGTGTGGGTTTTCCAGCGAATAACGCACTCCGGCCTGCGCGGCGAGGTGAATCACACGATCAAATTTCTCGTCAGCAAAAAGGCTTGCCATCGCGGTGCGGTCAGCCAGATCGATTTTATGGAAGCTGAAACCTGGCTTCTGCAGCAGGTCGAGACGCGCCTGTTTTAGGTTAACGTCGTAGTAGTCGTTGAGATTATCAATCCCCACCACCTGATGGCCAGCTTGTAGTAGACGCTCGCTGACATGGAAGCCGATAAAACCGGCGGCGCCGGTAACCAGGTATTTCATCTTTTTTCCTCAAATTTTGACCAGAAATGCATCAGTTGGGCTCTGGCATAACTGAAAGCAAAATCATACCGTTAGCTGGCGCAAAAAGATAATCGTTATCTACAATTAGGCTAGCCTGTTTTTTTGGTCATTTATCGGGACTTCGGGCATTATTCTTATAGTAATTCTTATGCACGTGGGTAGACTATTTGCCCTTGTGGGCTTTTCTTTAATTGTGTAGCTAAGGTTTGTATGACACAGGACAATAATAAAAGTTTTACCGGTCACAGCAGCGAACCGGAGCAGATTGATTTGATCGACTTGCTGGTACAGGTCTGGCGCGGAAAGGTCACCATCGTCGTATGTGTGGTCGTCGCCATCCTGCTTGCTGTAGGCTACATCATGATTGCTAAAGAGAAATGGACCTCTACAGCCTTGATAACACAGCCTGATATTGGGCAAGTTTCCAGCTATTCCAACGCCATGAACATTTTGTATGGCGGCAACGCGCCTTCGGTGAATGCTATTCAATCGGATTTCATCACCCGTTTTAACTCTTCATTTTCTGCATTTTCAGAATCATTGGATAATCAGGAAAAACCAGAGAAACTGGATATTGAACCTGCTGTAAAGGGGCAAAACTTGCCGCTGCGCGTATCTTACACTGCGCAAACTGCAGAGGAAGCACGACAGATTTTAGCCAAGTACATTCAGCGGGTTGACGATGATGTCGCAAAAGCAGTGGAAAGCGACCTTAAATCAAATATTTCTACTCGCAAAAACGATCTTGAGCAGTTGTTGAACTCTCAGGAAAAAGTGGCGGCCGAGCAGAAAGCGCTGCGCATCGCGCAAATCAGCCAGGCGCTGACCGTAGCCGAACAGTCAAAGATCAAGCTGCCTCAGGTACAGCAGGCGGATATGGTCTCGCAGGACACTATGTTCATGTTAGGCAGTGATGCCCTGAGTTCGATGGTAAAAAATGAGGGAACGCGACCGCTTTCCTTCCCGGACAGCTACTATCAGACGCGTCAAACCTTACTGAACATCAATAACCTGATGACCGGTGGCAAAGACGATCAGCCGAAAGTGAACAATATTCACGCTTATCGTTACGTGATGAAGCCAACGCTCCCGTTCCGTCGCGACAGTCCAAAGCGTGCCATTATTCTGGTACTCGCGGTGCTGTTGGGTGGGATGATCGGTGCCGGTGTGGTGCTGGGTCGTAACGCACTGCGTAACTATCAGCCGAAAGCCTGAACCGACTTTCGACAATAAAAAACCGGGCCATCTGAGCCCGGTTTTTTTTATGCCTGCGGCACGTTACTGGTGGCGCTTGCGCAGGTTCTCAATGACGGTCGTCAGATCCAACTCCTGATCCTGCAGCAGAACCAACAGGTGATACATCAGGTCAGAGGCTTCGTTGGTCAGTTCATGACGGTCATTAACGGTGGCGGCCAGCGCGGTTTCCACGCCTTCCTCACCGACTTTTTGCGCGATGCGCTTAGTCCCGCTGGCGTACAGTTTCGCCGTGTAGGAACTTTCAGGGTCGGCAGTTTTACGTTCAGCCAGCAGTTGCTCGAGCTGATACAGGAACAGCCACTGGTGACCCGTTTCCCCGAAGCAGCTTGAGGTGCCTTTATGGCAGGTTGGGCCAATTGGGTTGACCAGCACCAGCAGGGTGTCGTTATCGCAGTCCGGGGTGATGCTGACCACATTGAGGAAATGGCCGGACGTTTCACCTTTGGTCCATAAGCGCTGTTTGGTGCGTGAGTAAAACGTCACTTTGCCGCTCTGCTCAGTGGCAGCCAGGGCGTCCTGATTCATATAGCCCAGCATCAGCACTTCGCCGGATACCGCGTGTTGCACGATGGCGGGCATCAGTCCGTCGGTTTTTTCCCAGTCCAGCTGTTCCGTTAACATACTCTGATCTCCACGCCCTGAGTCGCCAGGTACGCTTTTAATTCGCCAATATTAATAATTTGCTTATGGAACACCGACGCGGCAAGCGCGCCATCGACGTCTGCATCGCGGAAGGCTTCGAGGAAATGTTCCATCGTCCCCGCACCGCCGGAGGCAATCATCGGTACGCGGCAAACGTCACGCACTTTTTTGAGCTGCGCAAGGTCATAACCGTTGCGCACGCCGTCCTGGTTCATCATGTTCAATACGATTTCACCGGCGCCGCGCTTTTGCACTTCCTGCACCCAGTCGAGGGTTTCCCACTGCGTCACTCGGGTACGGTTTTCGTCACCGGTGTATTGATTGACGTGATACTTCCCGGTGTCAGCGTCGAACCAGGTATCAATGCCGACGACGATGCACTGCACGCCAAAGCGATCCGCCAGACGGGTGATCAGCTCAGGCTCTGCGAGTGCAGGGGAGTTCACCGATATTTTGTCCGCGCCAAATGACAGAATTTTGGCCGCGTCGTCTACGGATTTGATACCCCCGGCCACGCAGAAGGGGATATCGATGACTTCTGCCACGCGTGATACCCAGCTTTTATCCACCACGCGCCCATCGCTGGAAGCGGTAATGTCATAGAACACCAGCTCGTCAGCGCCTTCCTCAGCGTAGCGTTTCGCCAGCGGGACGATATCGCCGATGATTTCGTGATTGCGGAACTGTACGCCTTTCACGACCTGACCATCACGCACGTCAAGACAAGGGATTATCCGTTTTGCCAGCATTGGATGGCCTCCGTTACGTTGAATTTACCTTCCAGCAGCGCGCGTCCGACAATCACCCCGCGAACGCCGGTCCCGCGCAGGGCGGCGATGTCGTCGAGGCCGCCAATGCCGCCGGAAGACTGGAATGCCACCTGCGGATAGCGGGCGCACACTTCGTCATACAGCGAAACGTTAGAGCCCGCCAGCGTGCCATCGCGTGAAATATCAGTGCACAGCACATGCTTGAGCCCGACGGGCAAATAGGTTTCGACCAGCTCTTCCAGCGTCACGCCGGAGTTTTCCTGCCAGCCGCTAACCGCGACCTGTTTGGTGCCCTGGTCATCAATACGGACATCCAGCGCCAGGACCAGTTTTTCCGCGCCAAAACGCGTAAACCAGGTTTTCACGATTTCAGGTGATTTTACCGCAGTGGAGCCAATCACCACCCGGGCGACGCCTGCGTCTAACAGGGCCGCGACGTCTTCTTCGGTCCGAATTCCACCGCCAACCTGCACCGGAACATTCACGCCCGCCACCAGGGTTTTGATCAGGGGGATCTGACGTTTCGCCGGATCTTTCGCCCCGGTGAGATCGACAAGGTGCAGTACTCCCGCACCCTGCGCGGCGTACTCTTGCAAACGTGGAAGCGGGTCGCTGCCGTAATCACGCTGTTGACCGTAGTCACCCTGATGGAGGCGAACCACGGTGCCGTCAATTAAATCTAAAGCTGGAATGATCATCACATCTCCAGGAAGTTTTTCAGCAGCTGAGCGCCGGCGGCGCCAGAGCGTTCGGGGTGAAACTGCACGCCGAAGAAGTTGTCTTTTTGCACCGCGGCGGTAAACGCTTCGCCGTAGTTGCACTGGGCGATGGTCCACGGATTGATCGGCATCGCATAGCTGTGTACGAAATAGAAGTACGCCCCGTCTTCAATACCGCGAAATAGTCGGTCACCGGCTTTCGGGTAAACGCGGTTCCAGCCCATGTGCGGCAGAGGCAGACCGAAATCTGTCATTTTCGGGATGTCCTGCTCAATGATGCCAATCATGTCGATGCCGTTAGACTCTTCGCTGCGACGGCCCAGCAGCTGCATGCCGAGGCAAATTCCCAGCACCGGCTGGGTACAGGCTTTGACCAGCTCGATGAGCTCACGCTCGCGCAGCTGATCCATCGCCGCCTGCGCGGTGCCAACGCCCGGCAGAAACAGTTTGTCTGCGCGCAGCACGATATCCGGGTCACGGCTGACCACCGGCTCGTAGCCGTGACGGAGAATCGCCGATCGCACCGAATTCAGGTTGGCGCAGCCGGTATCCAGGATAACGACGTTCATCACAGCACTCCTTTCGAGGAGGGAAGGGTGTCGCCCTCCACGCGAATCGCCTGACGCAGAGTACGGCCAAAGGCTTTAAACAGACTCTCCACGCGGTGGTGATCGTTTTTGCCTTTGGTTTTCAGGTGCAGCGTGACGCCCATGGTGTAGGAGAGCGAGCGGAAGAAGTGCTCGATCATCTCGGTGCTGAGGTCGCCCACGCGCTGATAGGTAAATTCTGCGCGGTATTCGAGGTGCGGACGGCCAGAGATATCCAGCGCACAGCGGGCCAGGCATTCGTCCATCGGCAGTACAAAGCCGAAACGGTTAATGCCGCGTTTGTCGCCCAGCGCCAGTTTCAGCGCTTCGCCGAGCGCCAGGCCGGTATCTTCCACGGTGTGGTGATCGTCGATATACAAATCGCCTTTAACGGTGATTTCCGTGCGGAATTCGCCGTGGGTGGCAATCTGATCGAGCATGTGGTCGAAGAAGCCCACGCCGGTGTTAATTTTGCTGCCGCCTTCTCGGTCCAGCCACACTTTGACGTCGATTTGCGTTTCGCGGGTGTTGCGCTCCACGTGCGCGTAACGGTCGCGCTTCGTTAACTGCTCGGTGATTTTCAGCCAGTTGAGGTCATCACGGCTGTAGCGCAGGCCGATAATCCCCATATTTTGCGCCAGGGTGATGTCGGTTGCGCGGTCGCCAATCACGTAGCTGTTGGCCACGTCCATCACACCGTCATTCAGCCACGCGGCCACCATGTTGGTTTTCGGCTTGCGGCATTCGCAGTTGTCAGTCTCGAAGTGCGGGCAAATCAGCACGTCATCAAACTGCACGCCCTGAGAGCTGAAGACCTGCATCATCAGGTTGTGCGGGCCGTCGAAATCCGTCTGCGGGAAACTGTCGGTGCCCAGTCCGTCCTGGTTGGTGATCATCACCAGCTTGTAACCGGCTTTTTGCAGCGTTAACAGCGAAGGAATGACCTCCGCTTCAAACGCCAGTTTGTCGAACCGGTCGACCTGATAATCACTCGGCGGCTCGCTAATGAGGGTGCCGTCACGATCGATAAAGAGGAACTTCTGGGTCATACTTTCTCCGCACGAAGGGCGTCAATGACGCGCTGGCTCTCGTCGCGGGTGCCGATGGTGATGCGCAGGCAGCCGCTTAAAGAAGGTTGTTTATTCTGATCACGTAAGATAATGCCCTGATCCCACAAAGATTTGAAGACCGCGCTTGATGCAGTCAGGCGCACCAGGATGTAGTTGGTCTCCGAGTCGAAAACCTGCTCAACGCAGGCGATGTCCCGCAGCTGCGTTATCAGATACTGACGTTCTTCGAGGATCTGCGCCACGCGGTCACGCATGGCATTAATGCCCAAAGGGCTCAGTGCCTGGGCCGCAATATCGGCCACCGGGGTGGAAAGCGGATACGGGGCAATCACTTTCATCAGCAGGGCAATCACTTCCTCGCTGGCGAGCGTAAAGCCGCAGCGCAGCCCGGCGAGGGCGAAGGCTTTCGACAGCGTGCGTAGCACCACTAAATGCGGGTACTCGGTAATCCAGCCGGTAAGCGTCGCCTGCGGGCAAAACTCGATATAGGCTTCATCGGCCACGACCAGCGCTTTGCCGCGGGTCATCTCCAGCAGCACGCGAAAATCCTGAGGATTGATAATCTGCCCGGTCGGGTTATTGGGGCTGCACACGTACACCACTTTTACGCCGTCAAGTTTATCGGCGATGGCCTGCAGGTCGAGCTGCCAGTTTTCCATCGCGGGTACCGTCCGGTATTCCACGCCGAAGGTTTCGGCGCTGACGCTGTACATGCCGTAAGTCGGGGGACAGAACAGAATGGCGTCTTGGCCGGGCTCGCAAAATGCGCGGATCAGCAGCTCAATCCCTTCATCGGCCCCGCGGCTGACCAGAACCTGTTCCGGTTTCAGCCCGGCGTACTGCGCGTAGTTTTCGATAACGGCTTTAGGCTGGCACTCTGGATAGCGGTTCAGCGTTTGCTGCGAAAGGTCGAAGGAGACCGCCGTCGGAAATTCATTGGCATTCAGCCAGACATCACCTTTACCGCCGAGACGACGGGCAGACTGATAGGGCGTCAGGTCGCGGACGTTTTTACGGGCTAACTCTTCAATGCTCATTTCATCTCCTTGAGTGCGGCCACGCGTAAGGTAACGGCGTTTTTGTGAGCAGTCAGACGTTCGGCGGCGGCCAGGGTTTCAATCGTGGAAGCCAGTGCGGAGAAGCCGTCTTTCGACAGTTCCTGCACGGTCATGCGCTTCTGGAAATCGGCCAGGCCCAGGCTGGAACACGTCGCGGTATAACCGTAGGTCGGCAGCACGTGGTTGGTGCCAGAGGCGTAATCGCCTGCCGATTCCGGGGACCAGTCGCCTAAAAAGACTGAACCGGCACTGGTGATGCTGTCGACCAAAGAGCGCGCATCACGGGTCTGGATAATCAAGTGCTCAGGACCGTACTGATTAGAAATGTCGATACACTGCGCAAGATCACGAGCGACAATCAGTCGGCTGGCGGATAACGCCTGGCGCGCGGTGTCAGCCCGGGGCAATTCAGCCAGCTGACGTTCAACGGCTGTTGCGACGCGAGCAGCCATGTCGGCATCCGGCGTCAGCAGAATCACCTGGGAATCCGGCCCGTGTTCTGCCTGAGACAGCAGATCGGAGGCCACGAAATCCGGCGTTGCACCGCTGTCGGCAATCACCAGCACTTCGGACGGACCGGCTGGCATATCAATGGCGGCCCCATCCAGACGCTGGCTGACCTGGCGTTTAGCCTCGGTAACAAACGCGTTTCCCGGGCCAAAAATTTTATCCACTTTCGGCACGGATTCGGTGCCCAGCGCCAGCGCGGCAATGGCCTGCGCGCCGCCGACGTTAAAGATATCTTTCACACCGCACAGTTTGGCCGCATACAGAATTTCATCGGCAATGGGTGGCGGGGAACACAGCACCACTTTTTTACAGCCAGCAATACGAGCCGGCGTGGCGAGCATTAATACGGTGGAAAACAGCGGCGCAGAACCGCCCGGAATATACAAACCTACAGAGGCGATAGGCCGAGTCACCTGCTGGCAGCGCACGCCGGGCAGAGTTTCTACATCAACCGGCTGCAATTTCTGCGCGACGTGAAACGTCTCGACGTTTTTCACCGCTACCGCCATCGCCTGTTTCAGCTCATCGCTCAGACGACTGCTGGCAGCGTTGATTTCCTGCTCGCTGACTTTCAGCGTCGAAACGTCGGTTTTATCAAACTTCGCGCTGTATTCGCGCAGCGCCTGGTCGCCATGGTTTTTTACGTTGTCGAGAATTTCAGCCACGGTGCGGCTGATGCTTTCCGACGCAGAGATTGCCGGGCGCATCAGTAATTCACGCTGTTGCTCGGGGCTGATGCTGTTCCAGTCGATGACAGTATTAAAGCTCATGGTCGGTTACTCCATCATCTTCTCAATAGGCAGCACCAGAATGGAACTGGCACCCAGCGCTTTCAGTTTTTCCATGGTTTCCCAGAACAGGGTTTCGCTGCTGACCATGTGCATCGCCACGCGCTGCTGATCGCCTGCCAGCGGCAAAATGGTTGGGCGTTCGGCGCCCGGCAGCAGGGCAATGACTTCTTCCAGGCGCTCGGTCGGCGCGTGCATCATGATGTACTTCGATTCACGGGCCTGAATCACGCCCTGAATACGGGTCAACAGTTTGTCGATGAGCTGCTGTTTGGCTTCCGGCATTTCGCCGTCGCGCTGGATAAGACAGGCTTTGGAGCGGTAAATCACTTCCACTTCGCGCAGGCCGTTGGCTTCAAGCGTCGCGCCGGTAGACACCAGGTCGCATATCGCATCGGCCAGACCGGCACGCGGGGCGACTTCAACGGAGCCGTTCAATAAGCAGGATTTAAACTGAACGCCTTTATCATCAAGGTAGCGTTTGAGCAGGTGCGGATACGAGGTCGCGATACGCTTATTATTGAGGCTGATTGGGCCATCCCACGGGTCGTCAACGGAAACTGCCAGTGAGAAACGGCAGCCGCCAAAATCAAGGCGACGCAGGGTGAAGTAACGCGGGTCTTCGCCCTGAGCGCGACGGCTCAACAGCTCTTCTTCCAACACGTTTTCGCCAATAATGCCGAGATCAACCACGCCGTCCATGATCAGGCCCGGGATATCGTCGTCGCGTACGCGCAGAATATCGATAGGCATATTTTCTGCCAGCGCAATCAGGCGCTGGGTGTGCATATTGATTTTTATGCCACAGCGAGCGAGCAATTCGCGTGAATCATCGCTTAAACGGCCGGATTTCTGCATGGCTATGCGTAAACGTGTGTTGTCTAACATTCTTATATCCTCGTAGTCCTGTCTGAATGACTCGAAACTTGCGCCCAAAAAAAAGCCCCCGGAAGTGCGATCTTCCGGGGGCTCTCTCTTGCGTTCTGCACCACTGGAAGATCTAACTGTCTTCCAGCACACATCGCCTGAAAGACTAGTCAGGGTGATGGTGATGATGGTGGTTTTTAAATTGAACGCTGTTCATAAAATTTCTCGTTGAATGCTTATGCATTTGATGCCTTTTAACCTAAACCACTTCATCGCCACAAAGCAAGGTCTTTTTTACATCTTTAATTCATTTCATATTCATCAGATATACTCTAGATAATTCGAGCCGCAGGCAGGCGTAGCCAACGCACATGCGGCTTGAAGTATGACGAGTATAAATTGTCAGTTGGCGCGGGCTGGCGTAGCCTTATACAAGGAACGCGAACGAGTCAGGAGAGCACAGATGAAAAAGGTCGCAATCGTAGGTTTGGGCTGGCTGGGTATGCCGCTGGCACTGTCGTTGAGCGCGCGAGGCTGGCAGGTGTCCGGCAGTAAAACCACCGAAGATGGGATTGAGGCCGCGAGAATGTGTGGCATCGACAGCTATTTGTTGCGTCTGGATCCGCAACTGGTCTGTGATACCGATGATTTGGATGCCTTGATGAACGTCGACGCGCTGGTGATCACGCTCCCTGCGCGACGCAGCGGTCCCGGTGAAGAGTTTTATTTACAGGCGGTGCAGGAGCTTGTCGACAGCGCGCTGGCGTACCGTATTCCGCGAATTGTTTTCACCAGCTCGACGTCCGTGTACGGTAAAGGGCAGGGCACGATTAAAGAAAACGCCCCACGTGACCCGATAACCTCCAGTGGTCGCGTGCTGAAAGAGCTGGAAGACTGGCTGCATAATTTGCCGGGAACATCCGTCGACATTCTGCGCCTGGCAGGGCTGGTTGGGCCGGAGCGTCACCCGGGCCGATTCTTTGCCGGGAAATCCGCGCCGGATGGGCAACAGGGCGTCAATCTGGTGCATCTGGAAGATGTGATTTCCGCGATAACGCTTTTGCTTCAGGCACCGAAAGGCGGGCACATCTATAATTTATGTGCGCCCGGACATCCGTCTCGTTCAACGTTTTATCCGCAGATGGCCCGCGAGCTTGGGCTTGAGCCACCGGTATTCAGCGAAAGCGCTGAGAAGGGACGCATTATTGATGGTAACCGCATCTGTTCTGAGCTGGGGTTTGAGTACCAGCATCCCGATCCGCTGGTGATGCCGCTGGAGTAATCGACCCGCGGTGACATCGCGTACCGACTGGGGGCGACGATGAAACCATTACTGGAAGTTCTCATCATTCTTGATGCGCTCGATAAAGAAGGGAGCTTTGCTGCGGCATCGGCAAAGCTCTTCAAAACCCCTTCCGCACTGAGTTACACCGTTCACAAGCTGGAAAGCGACCTCAGTATTCAACTCCTCGACCGTAGCGGTCATCGCGCGAAGTTCACCCGCACCGGACAGATGCTGCTGGAGAAAGGGCGGGAAGTCCTGCACACGGTGCGCGAACTCGAAAAGCAGGCGGTCAAACTGCATGAAGGCTGGGAAAACGATCTGGTGATCGGCGTGGACGATACCTTTCCTTTCTCATTACTGGCTCCGCTCATTGAACAGTTCTACCAACGGCACAGCGTAACGCGGCTCAAGTTTGTCAACGGTGTGCTCGGGGGTTCCTGGGATGCGCTGGTGCAGGGCCGGGCCGATATTGTCATTGGCGCACTGCATGACCCGCCGCCGCTCAGTGATTTCGGTTTCGCGCCATTAGGCGAGCTGGAGCAGATTTTCGTTGTGGCGGCCCATCATCCTTTGGCTGAAGAGGCCGAACCGCTGAACCGCAAAACCATCAAACGCCATCGGGCGATTATCGTCGGCGATGGCACCACGCCTGACTGCCCTGCATTTCAGCAGCTGCTTGAGGATCAGGAAGCCATTACCGTTTTTGATTTTAAAACCAAGCTGGAGCTGCAAATCACCGGTCTGGGCTGCGGTTATCTCCCGCGTTACCTGGCTCAGCGGTATCTCGACAGCGGTGCTTTGGTGGAGAAACAGGTCGCGGCTCACGTGCCGTTTGATGCGGTGTGGATTGGCTGGAATGAGCAGACCGCGGGCCTGGCGAGCGCCTGGTGGCGGGACGCTGTTGTGGCAAATAGTGCTATCGCGGCAGTCTATAACCGCACCACAGATGAATAATCAGACATTTAGCGAAAAGTTTTCGTTGATGAGCCTCTCGTTCTCTTGTTTTTATGGGGGGAAGGGGGCAAAATACGCGCCAGCAAAAAAGAGACTAACCGACGCAATTTTATGGCGTCGGTTATTTTTTTGCTTTCGAGACACACTCATTCATACAAGAGGCCGGGCTTCGTACCGGATAGATACTTACTTAAAAATCGACAGTTGTTGTCGCCGAGGATTTAAAAAAAATGGGGCAATTTTTTGCTTACGCGACGGTTTTCACCGTACAGGGGAATAACCATGTCGCATAATGCTACTCCAAACACCTCTCGCGTGGAGTTACGTAAGACACTTACGTTGATTCCGGTTGTTATGATGGGTCTTGCCTATATGCAGCCTATGACGCTGTTCGATACTTTCGGTATCGTATCTGGACTGACCGATGGTCATGTCCCGACAGCCTATGCATTCGCTCTGATAGCCATCCTGTTTACTGCGTTTAGTTACGGTAAGCTGGTTCGCCGCTATCCGTCTGCAGGTTCAGCTTATACCTACGCCCAGAAATCCATTAGTCCGACGGTTGGATTTATGGTGGGTTGGTCTTCGCTGCTTGATTATCTGTTTATGCCGATGATCAACATCCTGTTGGCAAAAATCTACTTTGAAGCGCTGGTACCTTCGGTTCCATCGTGGATATTTGTTGTCGGGTTAGTGGCCTTTATGACCATTTCTAACCTGCGCAGCATTAAAACCGTGGCTAACTTCAACACCCTGATTGTGGTGCTGCAGATGGGTATCGTTGCCGTTATTGTCGGCATGATCATCTGGGGCGTTCACAACGGTACGGGTGCAGGTACGCTGACCAGCAGTCGTCCATTCTGGTCTGAAGGCGCGCATATCACGCCGATGATCACCGGTGCGACGATTCTGTGCTTCTCGTTCCTGGGCTTCGACGGTATCTCTTCTCTGTCTGAAGAAACCAAAGATGCCGAGCGCGTTATCCCGAAAGCAATCGTCCTGACGGCGCTGATTGGCGGTGGGGTCTTTATCGTTGCATCTTACTTCCTGCAACTGTATTTCCCTGACATCTCTCGCTTCAAGGATCCGGATGCGTCACAGCCAGAAATCATGCTGTACGTGGCGGGTACAACCTTCCAGTGGTGCGTGCTTATCTTCTCAAGCGTGACCGTACTGGCATCCGGCATGGCCGCACACGCAGGCGTTTCTCGTCTGATGTATGTGATGGGCCGCGATGGCGTGTTCCCGAAAAGCTTCTTCGGTTACGTGCATCCGAAATGGCGTACCCCGGCATGGAACGTGGTGCTGGTGGGCGCAATTGCACTGCTGGCGATTAAATTCGACCTGGTAACCGCAACGGCGTTGATTAACTTCGGTGCGCTGGTGGCCTTCACCTTCGTTAACCTGTCCGTTATCTCGCAGTTCTGGATCCGCGAAAAGCGCAACAAAACGCTGAAAGATCACTTCCACTACCTGTTTATGCCGGTATGTGGTGCGCTGACAGTCGGTGCGCTGTGGATTAACCTGGAAGAAAGCTCCATGGTTCTCGGTCTGATTTGGGGCGCAGGTGGCCTGATTTATCTGGCTTGTGTAACCCGCAGCTTCCGTAACCCGGTGCCGCAGTACGAAGACATCGCGTAATCCCCCGACACGCGAGAGTCAAAAAAAACCGGAGACACTGTCTCCGGTTTTTTTATGCCCATCGTTCAGACTTAAACTATCTCTTGTGCGTACTGATACAGCGCTTTAAGCAGGGCGAGCTTCTCGTCATTCCCTTCATACTGCATGTAAAGCTGCTGCAGTTCATCGGCATAAGCCTGCAAGAATTCCGGGGTAAAGACGTTACGACGGTGCTGCAACCAGCGCTGCTGCTCGGCTTCGTCCAGCGTGCCGGGGAAATTACGCGCCCGATAGTTGAACAGCAGTTTCTCGATACGCTTATCGGCAAACGTGAGGTCCAGCGCGGGCAGATTGCGTGGCTCGGTCTCCAGCAGGATTTTCATTGCCGCGCGGTCCGCATCGCTAAAGAAACCGTTGTAGAGCTGCGTGTCGACGTTTTCTGACGGCACAAAAGGCTCCGCCTCGGCAAAAATCGCCACTACTTTGTCGCGCACCTGCGGGTTATCGCGCAGCACCTTCAGGTTATCCAGACATTGCTGGCGGTTGATACCCAAACGGTCGGCATCTTCCGGGCGCAAGGTGTTGCCCTGCGCGAGAATAGGGCATTTATTCAGATGCACCAGTTTCACTGGAACCGCTGCCAGCTCGCCGAGATCGGCTTTCGGCGTGTATAAACGCTCACGCAGTTCATCGGCATTCAGTTCGAGCAGGGGCGACATATCACCCGCCAGGTCGACCATGATCACTGCATTACGATTATCCGGATGCCAGGCCAGCGGTGCTACCCAACTGGTGTTTCCGCGCCACGCCCCGAACATACCGGAGATATGCACCAGCGGTTTCATCTGCGGCACGTCAATCAGCGTCGCCAGTTTGTTCTTTCCACGGAAGGTATACAGATAATCGAACAGGCGTGGCTGACGCTCTTTAACAAGTTTTGCCATCGCGATGGTGGCATACACATCGGCCATCGCATCGTGGGCGTTGCTGTGTTCAATTCCGTTAGCTTTGGTCAGGTGCTCCAGACGGAAGCTGGGTAAACCCTCTTCGTTTTCTGGCCAGTTGATGCCTTCCGGACGCAGGGCGTAGCAGGCACGCATCACGTCGAGCAGATCCCAGCGAGAGTTATGGTTTTGCCAGCTCCAGGCGTACGGGTCGAAGAAATTACGGTAGAAAATGTTACGCGTCACTTCATCATCGAAACGTACGTTGTTGTAGCCGACCACGCAGGTTTTCGGCACGGTAAACAGGTCATGAATTCGTCGTGCAAACGCCGCTTCATTTTCGCCTTTGGCCAGTGCTTCCTGCGGCGTGATGCCGGTAATCATGACCGCCTGAGGCTGCGGAAGATAATCATCAGCAGGCTTGCAGTAAAAGACTTCCGGCTCGCCGATAATATTGAAATCAGCGTCGGTGCGAATGGCCGCGAACTGAGCGGGGCGGTCCAGCTGCGGGTGGGTGCCGAAGGTTTCGTAGTCGTGAAACAGGAATCCGGCTTGCGGTTGCGTGTCTTGCATAGTCTGTCTGTTACCCGTGAGCGCGTTAGCCGGTAATGGTAAACGATTTGCCCGATCATCAGAAGCGTGGCGCGGTGATCCCTCGGCGTCGCACGCAGGAAATGTCATACTTTCTTGCAATTTAACGCTGTCAGCAAAGCCTAACTGCCGTAAAAAGAACGGGAATACGAAAAGTTGAGGATATGCTGTTGAAAGGCCGTTTTTTTATTGCTGTTTCTTTGCTCGCTTCGAGCGTTTCTTGCGCAGTTGCCGCAGATTATATTTCCGCACCGGTACAACCTCCTGCGATCCAGGCCGCATCCTGGGTGCTGATGGATTACACCACCGGGCAGGTCCTCACCGCGGGTAACGAACACCAGCAGCGCAACCCTGCCAGTCTCACCAAGCTGATGACCGGTTACGTGGTTGACCGCGCGATCGACAGCCATCGCATTACCGGAGATGACATGGTCACTGTGGGTCGCGATGCCTGGGCGAAGGGCAACCCTGTGTTTGACGGGTCATCCCTGATGTTCCTTAAAGCGGGCGATCGCCTGAGCGTGCATGACCTGAGCCGCGGGCTGATTGTCGATTCAGGGAACGACGCCTGCGTGGCGTTGGCTGACTACGTCGCAGGTGGCCAGCCACAGTTCGTCAAAATGATGAACGATTACGTGAGCAAACTGGGCCTGAAAGATACCCATTTCGAAACTGTGCACGGTCTTGATGCGCCAGGACAGCACAGTTCAGCCTTCGACCTGGCGGTGTTATCCCGGGCGATTATTCATGGCGAGCCTGACTTCTATCATATGTATAGCGAGAAGAGCCTGACCTGGAACGGTATTACCCAGAACAACCGTAACGGTTTGCTGTGGGATAAAAACCTGAACGTCGATGGGCTGAAAACGGGCCACACGGCGACCGCCGGGTTTAACATTATCGCCTCTGCGGTCGACGGAAAGCGTCGTTTGATTGCGGTCGTCATGGGCGCTGAGAGCTCCAAAGGGCGCGAAGATCAGGCGCGTAAGCTGCTGCACTGGGGCCAGCAGAATTTCGATACCGTTCAGATCCTGCATACCGGCAAAAAAGTCGGTACAGAGCGCATCTGGTACGGTGATAAAGAACACATCGATCTGGGCACTGATCAGGACTTCTGGCTGGCCTTACCGAAAGCCGAAGTGCCGAAAATCAAAGCCAAATATGTAATGGACAAGAAAGAGATAGATGCGCCAATCGCGGCCCATCAGCGCGTCGGGGAGATTGAACTCTACGGCGGCGACAAGATTGTGGCTCACTGGCCGCTGGTGACGCTGGAAAGCGTGGGCAAAGGCGGCATGTTCTCGCGCTTAAGCGACTGGATGCATCATAAATCCTGAGCCATTACCGCTTGACCCAACGCCCTCTTCGGAGGGCGTTTTACTTTCCGGATTTGTGAAACATCGCACATACTCCTTCAGGTCTGTTTGCTAAATTTTAGCTGTATATTTGTCCAGTAAACGTATTAACGGAGGCAATATGGATTACAGCATTACGCAGGAAAATCGTCGCGTCATCGCCGGTTTTCATCTGGTTGGTCCGTGGGAGAAGACCGTCAAACAGGGCTTTGAGCAGCTAACCATGTGGGTGAACGGGCATAAGGTCCATGCCAAAGAGTGGGTGGCAGTTTACTACGACAACCCCGATCAGGTACCGGCAGAAAAGCTGCGGGCAGACACCGTGGTCACCGTGGAGGACGGCTTCACGATACCTGCCAATAGTGAAGGGGTGATTGTCACCGAGATCGCGGCCGGAATGTATGCCAAAGCGCCTGCACGCGTGGTCGATCATGACTTCGCCACCCCGTGGTATCAGTTCTTCAACAGTGTGCTGGAGGACAAAGACTACGAGTTAGAAGCCAAACCCTGCTTCGAGCTCTATCTCAATGACGGTAATCAGGATGGTCACTGGGATATCGAAATGTATGTCCCTGTTAAAAAACGCGCTGTTTAAGGTAAACAAGCCTGCTTTTTAAAAGGTTATTTACGCATCCGTGATGCCAGAGGCAGAAAAACAGATACAATTGTGTTTTCTGCCCTGGCCGGAGTGCGGGTGTGCGCGCTGATAAATCACTGAGTCCTTTTGAAATTCGTTTATACCGCAACTACCGTATTGTTCACGGGGTGCGGATAGCTCTCGCGTTTGTGCTGACGTTTCTGTTGGTGCGCCTTTTTCACGTACCTGAAGGCACCTGGCCGCTCATAACGCTGGTCGTTATCATGGGGCCGATCTCTTTCTGGGGAAATGTAGTCCCACGCGCGTTTGAGCGAATCGGCGGCACGATTTTTGGTTCCGTACTCGGGCTGGTGGCACTGAAGCTGGAGCTGATGTCGCTGCCGCTGATGTTACTGTGGTGCGCGGCGGCAATGTTCCTCTGCGGCTGGCTGGCGCTGGGCAATAAACCGTATCAGGCGCTGCTGATTGGCATCACACTGGCGGTGGTGGTCGGTGCGCCGCCGGGCGATATGCACATGGCGCTGTGGCGAAGCGGGGATGTGATTATCGGTTCACTGCTGGCGATGCTGTTTACCGGGATCTGGCCGCAGCGGGCGTTTTTGCACTGGCGCATCCAGATGGCAAACTACGTCACTGAATTTAACCGCCTCTATCAAACCGGCTTCTCACCGAACTTACTCGAACGCCCACGTCTTGAACGTCGACTGCAAAAAGTCCTGAACGACGTAGTGAAGATGCGCGGCCTGATCACGCCCGCCAGCAAAGAGACCCACATTCAGAAATCGATTTTTGAAGGCATTCAGACGGTGAATCGTAATCTGGTCTGTATGCTTGAACTGCAAATCAACGCCTGGTGGGCTTCGCGAGACAGCCACTATCTGATGCTCAACGCTCACACGCTGCGGGACATGCAGCAGATGACCCAGCAGACGTTGCTCACCATTGCGCATGCGCTGTACGAAGGCAATCCGCAGCCGATTCTGGCGAACAACGAAAAGCTGAACGATATTGTCGTCGAGCTGCGCCAGCTAGTGAATGATTATAAGGGCAAAGACCTGGCGGAAACGCCGATGCATGGCTATGTCTGGCTAAGCATGGAGCTGGCGCGGCAACTGGAACTGCTGTCGCATTTGATTTGTCGGGCGTTGCGCAAATAACGCCCACCCGGTCACGGTTTGCCGCGTGCTTGTTTCGATTCAGCTACGTTTAGGGTTATGATTGAGGCAGAGCAAAAACCATTGTCATTCGCGGCCGCTAGCAGTTATGTTTATCCGTAGCGGCTGTTTTACGAATCCGAATCTCAATTATCAGGGGTGTAAAAATGGAATCAACCAAACCTTCGTTCCAGGACGTTCTGGAGTTTGTTCGTCTGTTCCGTCGTAAAAACAAACTGCAGCGCGAAATTCAGGACGTTGAGAAAAAGGTCCGTGACAACCAGAAGCGTGTGCTGCTGCTTGATAACCTCAGTGACTACATCAAACCCGGCATGAGCGTTGAAGCTATTCAGGGCATCATCGCCAGCATGAAAACCGACTACGAAGATCGCGTGGACGACTACATTATTAAGAACGCTGAGCTGTCTAAAGAGCGTCGCGAGATCTCTAAAAAACTGAAAGTGATGGGCGAGCTGAAATCAGCGGAAAGCAAATCCGAGTAAGTTTGCACGTCTCAGAAAACTGAATATGAAAACCCCGCCGATGCGGGGTTTTTTTATGGCTGCAACAAAAAGCTTCACGCGTTGTTCAGCTTGAATTCGCGACGGTACAACGACGGAGAGGTCCTGAACTGTTGCTGGAAATGCCTGCGCATCGACAGCGCGGAAGAAAATCCCGATGCCTGGGCGATGTTCTCTACAGGCTGATCGGTTTTCTCAAGGAAGCGCTGCGCCACCGCAAGACGCTGATTTAACAGCCACTGTGTGACCGTTGTGCCCGTCGTTTGCTGGAAGCGGCGGGTGAAGCTGCGGCGGCTCATAAAGGCTTTTCCCGCCAGGATGTCTACCGTCAATTCCTGCTGCAAATGCTCCGCTGCCCAGTTCAGCGCCTGGGTGAAATGGTCGCCGCTCACAGTGTTACACACCGGCCGCTCAATAAATTGTGCCTGTCCGCCCTGACGATGCGGCGGGACGACCAGCTGACGCGCCACCGAGTTTGCCGTCTCGGCGCCACACTGCTGGCGTACCAGATGCAGGCAGCAGTCAATGCTGGCGGCGGTGCCCGCTGAAGTCACAATATCGCCGTCATCAACATACAGCACGTTGGGGTCGATGGAGACTGATGGGTAGCGTCGTGAAAAATCCGCCATCCAGTTCCAGTGCGTTGTGGCTGGACGGCCATGCAACAGGCCCGCCGCCGCCAGCACAAACGCGCCCATACACAAGCCGACAATTTTTGCCCCGCGTTCGTGCGCCTGAATTAACGCCGCAATCAATTCATCAGGCGGTGAAAGGTCGGGATCGCTCCAGCTCGGCACAATCACCATATCGGCCTGCTCAAGCGCGGCCAGGGCGTGTTCGGCGATGATTGAAAACCCCGCATTGGTGCGCAGCGGGCCGGGCTCGGTGGCGCACACCTGCAATTGATACATGAGTTCGCCGTCCGCATTGCGCGCTTTTTCGAACACCGCGCAGGGTACTGACAGGTGAAACGGGATTATCTGGTCAAACACCACGATACCGACCCTGATAACGGACATTCTCTCTCCCGAACGACGGTTTTGGCCCAAAAGGACTGCTTTTTGTCATCTGCATGACTGTTGAGTCATGGGGTAAATCTACACAATTCACTGCGTAGCGCAAAGGGGAAGCCGATTCCCTGGCGGACCTCAACTGAAGGACAAACACGATGAGAAAACTGATGACATATAGCGTACTGGCTCTTTCAATGGCGGCTTCCGGCATGACCTTGGCGGCAAAAACGCAGACGGCGGAACAGGCGCCTACCATTCGAACCATGAGCGGCGTGAAAGCCACCACGGCGCTTGAAGCGAACGCCACCGCGCTGGTGGTTATCGACTTTCAGAACGAATATTTCAGCGGCAAAATGCCTATTCCTGATGGGGTAAAAGCCCTGAAAAATACCCAGCGCTTAGTCACGTTTGCGCATCAGCATAAAATGCCGGTGTTTTTCGTGCGTCACATCGGCCCGGCTGATGGCCCGCTGTTCGCTGAGGGCAGCACATATGCTGAATTCCATAAGGATCTACAGCCTGCGAGCGGCGATCGGGTGATAACCAAAGCCACGCCTAGTTCATTTGTTGGCACCGACCTGGATAAACAGCTCAAGGCATTGGGCATCAAAAAACTGATTGTGACTGGCCTGATGACCCATATGTGCGTCTCATCGACCGCGCGTGACGCCGTACCGCTGGGTTATGAGGTGATTATCCCGGAAGACGCGACGGCGACGCGTGATTTGGCGACCTGGGATAATAAGGTGGTTGGTAACGCCACGCTGCAACGTGCGGCGCTGGCCGGGGTGGCGGATGTCTTTGCGGAGATTAAAACCACGCAGGCCGTACTGGCGATGCCGGTTAAGTAAGGAAGATTGCGCTCCCGAGGCAGAGGGCTATATTTAGCCTATCTCCATCATGCCAATAATAGGGAAATTATGATTCGTATACTTACGCTTACTCTGGGGCTTGCGGCCGTTATCCATAGCGCCCAGGCGGTGACCTATCCGCTTCCTCCTGAAGGAAGTCGCCTGGTCGGCGCGCCGTTAATCGTTACCGTTCCGGAGGGGAATACTCAGCCGCTGGAATATTTTGCCGCGCAGTACGGACAGGGGTTCAGCAACATGCTGGAAGCCAATCCAGGCGTTGACCCGTTCCTGCCGAAAGCAGGGACGGCATTGACCATTCCGCAGCAGCTGATCCTGCCGGACACGGTTCGCGAGGGTATTGTGATTAACGTCGCCGAAATGCGGCTTTATTATTATCCGCCAGGGAGCAACACGGTGGAGGTGTTGCCGATTGGAATTGGTCAGGCTGGACGTGAAACGCCGCGAAACTGGGTGACGAAAGTGGAGCGTAAGCAGGAAGCCCCGGCCTGGACACCGACGGCGAATACCCGGCGCGAGTATGCGAAAGAGGGTAAAACGTTGCCTGCATTCGTGCCGCCGGGCGAGGATAACCCGATGGGGTTGTACGCCATTTACATCGGCAAGCTGTACGCCATTCACGGCACCAACGCCAACTTTGGTATCGGCCTGCGCGTCAGCCAGGGATGTATCCGCCTGCGCAAAGACGACATTAAATATCTGTTTGATAACGTGCCGGAAGGGACCCGCGTCCAGCTTATCGACAGGCCAGTGAAATCTACCGTTGAACCCGACGGACTGCGGTGGCTGGAGGTGCATGAGCCGCTGTCCAGAAACCGCGCGGAGTTTGAATCTGATAAGAAAGTCCCACTGCCGATGACCCCGGCATTGAACACCGCGACTCAGGGCGCAGACGTGAATGCCAGCGTGGCCAGCGCCGCGCTAATGCGTCGTTCCGGGATGCCGGTGATGGTGAGTGCGGGGCTGTAATTCTCGGTAAGACGAAAAAGCAAAAAGCCCGCTCAGTTTCCTGAGCAGGCTTCTTAAATATGGCTCCTCTGACTGGACTCGACTTTACCAGTAAATGGCCAATAATTAATCTAACTCTCAATTGTCATCCTATCAAGACTACCAGAATGACTACCAATTTTTAATAATCTCTCGGGGGTAAATAACTGCTATTACACCTGTAGTGATATCGGATATTCATGTTCGATGTAACAGTACTATTAAGTTCATTCATGTTATATTACTTAATGCACCCTCAAGAAATTCAAAGTAGGGACTATTTCACTAATTCTAATGTTTACTATGTCGTGAAACATCTAAAACGAAAACATCGACTAACCCACGGAGATCAACCGGTAACCTTGCTTCAATACTGATTTTAAGTTCCTGAGCGGTTTTGATACCATGGAGCTTGCGACCAGCAACGGTCTCACTCTCTCCAAACCATATTACAAGGAAAATACCCTGTTGTTCGGCATCTGGGTGAATGGAATAACGATCATAGAGCTGAGCTGAAGCGGCAGAATATAACTCTCTGTGCCACTGGCCTTTGACTTCCGTAACCAATAGTCGCCTTCTTTCTCCAATCAACTTAGATGCTGTGAAGTCACTCCTATTTTTGCCTTTCAACTGATGTTCAGGCGTTATAGATATGCTTTGGGGCTGAAGCCTTAAATTGAGGCGTTCAGCAATAATTTCCGTGGACTTTACCTCATCAAGGCGTTCATTTTTCTCATAGAAGCGATCTGCCGAGTTAAACTCTCCGCCATCAATCACTTTCTGGAAATCATTCAGCTCCTGAAGAACTAACTGTCGCAGGCCTTCAACAGTAACGACTGAATCACAATCCAGGCGTTGAACTATTTCGTCTGGCGTTGGTGGTTCAAAATCCCTGAGCGCTTTTTTTCTGAGCTGAGCGGCATATATGCTTTGTAATTCCTTATGCTGAGTAGTAAAACGAGGATCATTAAGAAGACGGTTCAGCACGGGTATTGCATTGTCCGGAATATCTGAGTTAATTGACCAAATCAAATCAGTCAAAAAGCGATAGGCTTTTTCCTTTTTAGGGCTATCACTACCCCAATGACTTGGTAGTTCAACATGTGGCCATTGTTCAATGAAAACATCCAAAATAGCTTCAACCTTAATTGAAACGAGCTCTGGCCAGGCACGATGCTCACTTCGGTTCATACGACCGGAACGTTCATAAAAATATTGCAAATTATCTTTGTCAGACTTTAACCATGTCCAATAAGTAGCTGTAATGTTCTTCAGGAAGTAGAACTCACGTACCAACCAAAATATTCGCTTCCGTTCAAAATCCTCATTTTCTGTCGGATTAGGCCAGCTTGACATAATTTCTGAACAACGGACTTCAATAATTTCTTTTAAATCCTCACGATCGCCATATTGAGCGGCAATTTCAAATAGTGCGTCCACTGAGTCGAAGGATAAATCGGTAAAACGACGAAGCCATTCAATAGAAAGTTTTGCGCGTGAATGACTAAAGACCTCTTCTCCACCTAACATCCAGATTTCAGGATGAGGACATGGTTGAGCAAGTTGGGGTTCAACGTACTGTCGGAGATATTTTTCAGCATTTTCATTATCAGGAAAAATTAGGCGGTCGATTTCAGTCTGTAGCGCGTCACGTTCTTCCGTCGAAACTGAGTTGTAGCCCATGTGAATGTTAGTTCTTAAGGCTGTAAGTAACTCAATATTGACGCACTCAAGATTGCCTTCTACACGTAGAATCTCCAGACAAGCTGCATATAAAATCATCACAGAATGTCTGCATTTGGATTCGCATTTCAGGGCTGCTAGTTCGGGAAGTGATGGAACCTCGGGAGTAATAAAATCCAAACAATTTCTTAATGCAGTTCGAACCAGTTTCTCGTTACCAAATTCCAATTCAATTTTTGCCGGACCCATGAGAATGAGTTCTGCAAAATGCACCAAACAGCTCCAGTGACGACCACTTTCTACAATTTCTCTGTTTTCATTAACGAACTTCATGTTCGCTGCGCGAATCTCTCGTTGCTTTCTGTCATAGCGTTTCTTGCTTCGGCTATGTCTGAATCTCCGGACCTGATGCTCCTGCTGGGATAATTTCATTGCATTGTTGAATCTGGCCCATTCGCGCATAAATGTGGGCTTGGAAAGGGCGTGTTGGCGTATTTGTGCCCGCAAGTCATCAGGACCTTGTTCTTCCTTGTTTTTGTAACGTTGATGGCTGACAAGGAAACTCGCCCACAGATCTATGTTATCTATTTTAAACGCCAGATCGAGGAGAAATTTATAGTCATTCCGCCATAAATGAAGGCCTGAATGTGAGTGCAGGTGTTCGTCGAATTTTTCTACTCTTATGTTGAATATCTCTTTACGATCCGTTAATGCTCCGAATACATGAGCAATGATCCCTTGGCGAAGCGTGTCATTTTCCCGAAGTACCTGTACCGATTTGCTTTGATCGGGCTGGACTTGACGATGAAAATTGAGATTACATGTCCATTGCCAGATCCTCACAGGATCAAACGGTGCTTGGGCTGATTCAAAATAGCGATCGATCATTAAACCTACGACCTTGCTTATTCCATTGCGACAATCACATTCATAGGATCTTTTACGACAATGGCAATGAAGATTATGGGTTAATTCGTCCAGAAGAAGTTCAAGAGTATGAGGTGGAAAACATGAAATAATCTTTTTAATAAAATAACGAGAGCCAACGACCCTTTCAAATTGTTCCTTGTGATCGGGATAAAGATTCGCACAGACGCGTAAGAATCCACAGAGATATTTGTGGTCAAATTTCTCTGGTCCTGTAACTTCGATGATTTTAGCTGAAATATTGAGTGAAATATCACTGGCTTCAAAAATTAAAACGGCTAAAGCGCCAATGAAATCGTACTCTTTTACATTGAGCAAGCACCTGCTTGCTAACGTACGAACATGTTTAGACTCGTTGGGATTTAATATAATCAGGACCAATTCAGGTATTAAGCGGTTATTAACCGGGGAGTCTGCCAGAAGTTCTAAAATTAAGTCACGTAAATGCCCCTCATCGCCCTTTGCTAAAAGAGGTTTTATTTCCTCAACAACGTCTTGTGTGAAAAAACCGGCCGCGCTGAACCGTCGCCAGAAATCACTCCGACGAAAGTAAGGATCTGCTGCTTCAATCTCTTTAAGTCGATGAAGAAGCTGTCGTTTTGATGAGCGTTCTAGCTGCGATGGATCGCCGTTTGCGAGTACCGCATAGGCGTCAAGCTCAATAATGAATCCCTGTACCGACTTGTTACCTAATGCCGCCATCCATCCTAGCAGACCTCTCAACTCATCTCTGGCAGTACCGTTCGGTGCAATAACAGACAAGCACTTTGTTAAGGTGAGGTTATCCACAGGATCGGCTATTCGTTTAATGAGATAAGCCGCAGCGCAGTATTCAGCGACGATCTTGTGGATCGGGCGGTGCTGGTCTTCATTATCGCCGGGTTTGAAAAGCTGCGTAGATAATATGTCGTAACAGGCAGTACTGCCGTTAAACAAAGCTGGCAGCATGGGATACATTCGGTTTGCGATCGTGTCGATGGTGCTGATGCCTTCTGCGCCCGACAACAGAAGTTTGGCATAAACCTCGGCAGAAAATGTAATCTTCTGTGCAACGGAAAGAGATACAGAGGCTTTCGGGATATCTGGGTTGGCTTCCTTGGCCAGTCGTTCGACCGCTAAAGCAAAGATTGAACGTTTGTCAGCAAATCGTCTGTCACTTTCTAAATAAGCATCGGTGAACATTTTCAGAAACTGAGGGTTTGGTAACAACATGTCTAAGCTAAACCGAGTGACTTCGGTATGGAATACAAAGAAGTCTTCGGCTGGCGCATAGTGCTTAAAGATGGCGTGTTGTTCGTCTTGATCGAATTCTCTCAGTCTCACAATCATAGGGGAGACACCAAGAAATTTTTCAAAAATACTGCTGGAAGCCAGTCCCCATTCGCTTGACCTGCTCGACATGATTACGCGATTTGGCTGTGATGTTCTGGCGAGCGCTAGGAGTTTATGGATACCTGATTGATCGATTCTGGCGACTTCATCAACGGCGTCGATTATCAGTGCTCTATTTTCTTTATCTGCTCCCACATAAGCAAACACGCTGGCATTTAAGACGGGGGTGTTCAGTTTTTGAGCGATACTCTTCATCAACTCTGTTTTCCCGCCGCCAGGTTCTGCTAACACAACAATGTGCGTTGATGCAGCCAGCAACTCTGTCTCTGTGTATGTCTTGTTATCGTGTGTAATATTACGTTCAAGATAAAAGGTTGAATTCATAGTTGCAAAATGCTTCGTGTTGAATAGCCCAAAGATTTCAGCAGAAAGGAAAGCTGCGCCTAAGTTTTCTTGCTTATATCAGATATAGTAAGGCATTTTTTCTTTATTGGGGGACTGTTTTATTAACTGCTGGACGCATTATACATCTTATTGACATTCATCACATTTTACATTCGCGATATGGAAGTGATCTTTACTACAAATAGTGGATTGGTGACTAATTGAATAAATTTAGGGGGAGAAGATCATACTGCTAAAGTAGGTCTGAGTTAGTACTGCTATTTAAACCCCAAACACATTTCACTGCTGCGACCAAAGGGGCGCTACGCAAAGTAGAACGTGGCACTACCGCCATTTTCTATACCACGCTAGTGAAGGAATTGACGACGGAGACTTACAATATCCCGATACTGAAGACATTCATCGTGTTTAATGTTGAGCAAATTGGTGGTTTGCGTCTGAGTGATGAAGTAGTTTTCCCGGCTGAGACCTTTGAGCCGTTACCGCGTGCGGAGGTGATTTTCCGTAAGAGTAGTGCAACCATCATTGAGAAGGGATTAAACGCCTTTTCGCACTAACAACCGATGACATCCAGTTACCTGAGCATTGTCTTTTACCGATGCTGCCAATTTCTACGTCACCTGCATGCGTGAACTGGTTCACTGGCACGGGGCAAAAAGTCGCCTGAATCATGAGATGAAAGAAAGGGTTGGATGTTTTTGAGGCGCTGATCCCCGAACTTGGGAAGCGCGTTCCTGATGGTGGATCTGGTGATTGTCCGAGAGATTCTGCACGAAATCTATTTTGCTTCTTGGCAGAAAGTACTGAAGAACGAAAAAAGCTATATTTTCAAGGCCGCCGGTGCGGCATCCAAAGCGTATCGTTATTGGGGGGTTCAAATCTGAGTCTGTCAGATATTCACCAATCACACAGAAGCAAAAAGCCCGCTCAGTTTCCTGAGCAGGCTTCTTAAATATGGCTCCTCTGACTGGACTCGAACCAGTGACATACGGATTAACAGTCCGCCGTTCTACCGACTGAACTACAGAGGAA
>Ga0079104_1000407_pt1 | contig 49595 bp, 41 predicted proteins | sample MedtruBG_FD_76829 | JGI IMG/M metagenome (GOLD analysis project Ga0079104, IMG submission 76829) | Root nodule microbial communities of legume samples collected from California, USA - Medicago truncatula BG | ecosystem: Host-associated > Plants > Roots > Nodule | place: USA: California...
ACTTCTGGTACAGAGAAGCGTAAGCGCTTAATCATGCGTGTTCAGTTCGCATTGCTGGACAAGGGATTTTACAATGGGAATATTGACGGCATAATGGGACCATCTACGAGGCAGTCTGTGAAAAATTACCGCATTGCGAACGGATTACCTATTCCTGCAACTGAAACGCTGGATGCTCAATTATTGAATTCCTTAAGTATTTTGGCGAGATAATTTTTTCTTGTTAAACTTATAACTTTCTTTAAGCAAGGTTAAAAATGATTAATGATGAATTTGTAGATGAAAAAAACAGTGATTTAGGGGCCGGGGAAAGGGCTTTTCTTATTGCAAAATTGGAAAGTGAAATAGAACTTCTGGCAGAAGGGGAAAATTCTTCAGCAGCATGTGAGCCTGCTAGAAATGCTCTAGTTGAGGTCGTGAAAAACATTTGTGCAATAAGTGGATCATACACAGGAGCGAATTTTGAGCGGGTTCTTGGCAAGGTTGAACTCGCGACCCAAGGGCATAGTGAGGTAGCTATAATATTTATCCGTTGTTTATCAGTTGATGGATTAATACCGATTGATGAAACGCAAAATATTATGATTAGAAAGCTAATAACTCTTTGCGAAAACTACACCCCAGCTATATTAAAGATTTTTAAAGTTGACAGGCAACAAAATCATGAAAAAATCAATCTTATAAAAAAGATCCACTCTGCAATTTGTGTTAATTACAATCCTCTAGCTCAAGTTCCAAATAACTTAAAGGAGTTCTTAACACAAAAAGAAACGATTTTAAAATGTTTAAAACATAAGGTTTATCAATCTTATTTAGAAGTTTATAATTTTATACCCATTCGTTCAAAAATTGAGGCCCTAATTGAAGCTGTTGAATCACATCTTTCTAGCGAGGGCGCAGACTATAAAACTAGTCTGGAGGAATTAGAACGAATTGTCTCTGAGTTGTCTTTTTTACTCGATGAATCGAAGTCTTTTTTTACAAAAAAATATGCCACCCCATTGCTCACAAAAATTAAAAATGAAGTGGATAGCATAAGAGAAAATTCCTCAGAAATGAGCGGTGCCGTTATTGAGCTAAAAAGGCAGCCACCTAACTCAGCAGAAAAAAGATATCCCCTTCACCAGAAAGATAAAGAATTAAAAATAATCATTCCATTCATAAATAAAGGTCCAAGTACTGCTCTCGATGTTGATATAGAAATAGATTGCGGGGGTGATGAAAATATCATAATTGCTAATGAGAAAATTAAGTGTGGAGATGTCAGGCCTGGGGAGTTTGCTGTTTGTTTAGAAGCACATATTATCGAGCCTGCAAAGAAGCTTGAGTTAACATTGGCTATTAATTGGAAGGAAATATTTGGAAGTGAAAACAGCCAGATATACGATATGTGTATTGAGGGGCAGAATGAAAAAGTTGATTGGAACGAGCTTGAGAAATTAGAACCATACAGTCTTGAGGTTGCTGAAGGAGATATGTTTGTTGGGCGTAAAGCTAAGGTAAGTAATATAGTTAATAAATTATTAAAAACACCAATGACCTCAACATATGTTACAGGTCAGAAGAGAATAGGTAAAACTTCATTAGCAAAAGCTGTTGCAAATAATTTAGAAATAGAAAACAATGATTTTCATAGTTTGTATCTTGAGTATGGAGAATACTGCTCAACTTCACCACAGAAAACTTTACAGTCACTTGGCGTAAATATCTTTAATTTTTTGCACGATTTTTTTCCTGGAACCTATCAGCAAACCCCAGATTTCTCTGAATCCTTGGCTGATCTAAATATGATGGCGAGAAGTTTAGAGTCTAAATCTCCCCAAAAACGCTTTATTATTATATTAGATGAATTTGATGAAATTCATCCAGAAATGTACCGATCTGGTCCATTAGCAGAAACTTTCTTCGCTAATCTTAGAACCTTGGCAGCTAGGAAGAATTTGGCGTTTATATTGGTAGGTGGCGAAAAAATGCCATTTATAATAGGAGCGCAAGGTGATCAATTAAATAAATTTTCACGGGAAAGTCTTGATTATTTTTCTCGAAGCTCTGAATGGGATGAGTACATCGATCTCATTAAAAAACCAGTTGATGGAAAAATTAACTGGGATGATGCGGCAATAAATGCCATATTCAATCTAACTCATGGGCACCCTTATTATACCAAACTCTTATGTTCCAAAATAGTTAATGCATCAATAAAAGAAAGAGATACTGAGATCATTGTTTCAGATGTTTCGAAAGATATGGTTTTTCTATTGTCTGAATTAGACACCAATGCTTTTGCTCATCTATGGAAGGATGGGATTAATTTTGAGAGAGAAAAGACTGAAGTTATTGAATTAAAACGTCTCAGGCTTTTGGTTTCTATTGGAAGATGTATCCGAGAGAATAGTCGAACTCTTGAGGATATTGAAAAAAACATTAATGGCTCTCAACTACTCAATCAAGAAATAGCTCCTCATCTATCTGATTTCCAAAGAAGAGAGATTATATACGAAAAAAACAAAGAGTTTTATTTTACCATCCCTCTCTTTGAAAATTGGCTTAAAGAATTTGGTGTGAATAAACTCATTACTAGTACTTTAGGCGATGAGTTAGAAGAGGGGATAAAAAGAGCGGAAGATGAGGCTCATGTTACCTCTGTTGAAATTCAAAAATTAGTTGAGAAGTGGCCATTATATCGTTCGCAAAGAGTTGATGGAGAAAGAATTAGAGCCTGGCTGGAACAGGTTCCAGATATTCTCTCACAAAGATTAATGTTCAAGCTATTAAATAATTTGAGATTTATTGCTCCTCTTGAGATAGATTCATTCTTAAAAGATGCACATTCAAAAATTGTTCGAGATACAATTGGCATTACTACGATGATAAAAAGAAGCGATCGCAGAACAGATATTCTCATAACTTCTTGTGATGGTATAGGGAAAAGTGGAACGCAATATGCTCGAATGTATGCTAAAACTAATTCCATTTCGACTAGTTGTATTGTGGATTTAAACTCGCTTATCAAAAAAATAACATCTATTGACTTAGAAAATCCGGCACCCAAAGCTATAGTGTTGGTGGATGATGTTGTTGGAAGCGGTGAAACTCTTTCAAAAGGAATAGAGGGTTTATTAAATTCTATTGGAAGTCATCTTAAAGATTTAAAGATTCCCTTGTTAGTTATCGCTCTCATTGGCACTGAAGAGGGTGAAGAAAAAGTTAATAACATTCTTAAACAACATTCTGTAATTAATAAAATTCATGTTTCGGAAATGCTCGAAAATACAAGTATCGCTTTTCCTAAAGAAGGGTTTGGATTTTGGGAGGATTTAGATGAAATGCACCGAGCTAAAGCGTTAGCTTTAAAGCTTGGGACTAAAATTTACAAGAAACCTCTGGGCTTCAATGAACAAGGATTGCTATTGGTATTACCTGAAACTTGCCCAAATAACAGTTTACCAATTCTTTTCCAGAGCAAAGCGGGGAAAGAACCGTGGAAACCATTATTTGAAAGACCTGCATCCTAAAACAGCCTAAGAATTCCCACGACTCGATTCAGTCGGAAATTTAATGTTTGAATCGAGTCGTTAAGTTCTAAACTAATACCATTAGCATGTCGTTTGAAATGTATTCTAAAAGTAGATTCAAAATTATTTATTTTTTTAAGTAAGTGCATGAATTAATTATAATTATTTTATAAACACTTCTTCATCATGGGGGTAAGGCGTGTTATGGCCGGTATCGATCCCATACTTGTTCCACCATAAGAAGCTGCTTCTACATACTCACCCCACCAGATCATCATCTCTCTACGCTGTTCCAGATACTGTGATCTGTTATAGGCTCTCCTGACTTCGTTAGTATCGATATGAGCTAAAGCAGCTTCAATCACGTCTGGTGGAAAACCTTTCTCGTTAAGCACTGTTGAGGCAATCGCTCTCATTCCATGAGCCACCAACAGATCTTTGAAGCCCATCCGTTTAAGCGCCATGTTTGCTGTCTGACTATTCATAGGTTCAAGTGGATTCCGGTAGCCGGGGAAAACATAATCTCTGTGCTTACTGATGGGCTTCATCACTTCCAGAATAGCCAAAGCTTGCTCAGAAAGTGGAACGATATGCTCACGTTTCATCTTCATGCGACCAGCAGGGATACGCCATTCTTTCGCGTGAAAGTCGATCTCATCCCAACGAGTCGTTGACGCTTCGGCTGGTCGGATCATCGTAAGCAATTGCCATTCGATAAGACAGCGGGTTTGTCGTCCGATACTGGCAAATGCCAGAGTTTTCATTAAAAGGGGGAGTTGCTCTGGAGGAAGGGCAGGGCGATGCTTTACCTTTGGTTTATGGAATGTTCGCCCGATTCGTGCTGCGGGGTTCACAGATACCAGCCCAGAATTGAGGGCGTAATCCATCACTTCATTGATACGCTGGCTTAGACGTTTAACCGTTTCGAGTCTTCCGGCAGCGTGTGTTGGCTCTAACGCTCCGATGAACTGCTGAGCCGTGATGTTAGCAATGGGCATAGAGCCAATATGTGGGAATACATATTTACTCATAGAACGCCAGATATCGTTTAACGTATGGGTTGCCAGCCCCGCTGATTCTTTGGTTTTAAACCAGTCTCCTGCAACCTTTTCAAAGGTGCTTTCTGTGGCACTTTTTTGCCGCAACTGTTCAGTTCTTTTATGTTCCTGCGGATCAATATCTTTGCTTAATAGAAGACGGGCATCTTCACGAAGTTGACGTGCCTCAGAGAGAGATACAGCAGGGTAAGCACCAAAGCTAATCATGGCGCGTTTGCGAGTGAAAGGTTTGTAATAGCGGAATCGCCAGAGTTTTGAGCCACCGGGCTTCACCAGTAGTTCTAAGCCGTCCCCGTCATACAGGATAGTGGCACGTTCAGTCGCTTTGGAATTTTTGACTTCGGTGTTGTTAAGGGGCTTTGTCTGACGCGCCATATCATTCTCCAATCACTGGTTAGGCATATGGCTCAGACGACACAATGGATTGTATGCCTAAAGATATGCCTAAAAATGTTGGATTTCACTGTATCAGTGTGGACTTTGCTAGACAACAGAAAAACAGCAGGTCTATGTAACCTCCTGTTTATTCTGTTTTTTATAGTCTTGCCTGGACTTCACTAGACAAAACGTTGGGGGAAATTTGGTCGGCACGAGAGGATTTGAACCTCCGACCCCCGACACCCCATGACGGTGCGCTACCAGGCTGCGCTACGTGCCGACGCAGAAGAATAATACTACATTTTTCCGCGTTGATTGCAAGGACGGTTACGGCTAACTGTCTTATAAATAAACAATTAGTTGGCGATGAAACGCTTCTCGTCGGTCAGCACCTGCAGCAGCAGATCAAGCTGAGGCTTGGTCTCTTCGATTCTCTTGCCCTGCAGATCGTACATCCTGTAGTTGCCGTTATTGCTAAGCACCAGCGTCATTTCCGGCGTGGTCACGGCCAGGGTTTCGTTGTCGGCCCCAATCACCCAATTATTACGACGGGTCGCGGCAAACAGATCTTCGCCCTGAGAATATTCATTTGCCGGCGTTTTAACGTGCAGCAGGCGCTGCATCAGCGTTGTCATGACATCCTGATGATCGGTGAGCTTGGTGATGGTCTGTGCTGGCGTACCCGGCCAATGGATCACCAGCGGTACCTGAATATGAGCCCGTGACCAGGCAAAAGCATCGCGCTGTGCGCCAAGCGGGACACCGTGTCCTGCGGTAACGATCACCACGGTATTTTGCAGTTTACCCGCCGCCTGAAGCGCATCCAGCACGCGTTTAATCTGTTCATCTACGTTGCCGGCCGCGCGGGAATAGCGCCGCTCGAAGCCCTGCTGGTTGCCGTTGTCGTCAATGCTGGTGCCGTTAAAGGCCACCCACGAGAACCAGCGGTTATCGTCAGAGGCATACTGATTGAGCCAGTTAATCCACTGCGTTGCCGTCTGGCTGTCGCCCTGGTTTTTAGCCGGACGCAGCGAGAAGTCGGAGAGCAGGGCCTGGCGGTACATTGCCGAGTTAAAGCCGTCGGAGGCAAACAGGCCAAGCTGGTAGCCCTGCTGGTTTAAGCCGGTAATCAGCGCGGCAGGCGTACGTTTTGATAGCACGCCGTCCATATAAGCCGGTGAAATGCCGTAGAACAGGCCGAAGATACCGCTGTCGGTACTATTCCCGGAGCTCATGTGCTGGGTAAAGCGGATATTGCCGGCGGCGAATTCGCTCAGCGCTGGCATATCTTTGCTCACGCTGGCTGCGTTCAGGCCGTCCACGGTAATCAGCAGAACATTGTTGCCGATACCCATATCGCGGAACTGCAGGTTACTCAGCGGATACTGCACCGAAAGCGCTTCCGGGCTGCCTTGCTCAACCAGACGACGCTGGTACTCTTGCGCATCAAGCAGGCCGTGTTTTTCAAGGAAGCGACGTGCCGTCATCGGGTAAGAAAGCGGCAGATTCGCCCGTTGCATGGTTATCGGGCGATAAAAGTTAGCATCCGCCCAGATGTACATCAGGTGGCTGCTAAAGAAAGAGATAAAGAACAGAATCACTAAAGGACGCACGTATTTACGGCGACGGCCGAGGCTGCGCAGCTTCTGCCAGCTCCACGTCGCAAACAGCATCTCAATAAGCAAAATCACCGGTGCGCTGATGAACATCAGCTGCCAGTCGCGGGCCATCTCCCCCTGGTCAGGGTTAATCACCAGATCCCAGACGGTGGGATTAAGGTGAAGGTGGAAGCGCGTGAAAACTTCGCTGTCTATCAGCAATAGCGTCATGCCCGCCGTGGCTAAGGCAGCGCTGATAAAGCGCAGCAGGCGCTGCGACATCACGATAAACGTCAGCGGAAAAATCAGCAGTAAATAGGCAGCAAACACCAAAAAACTAAAGTGCCCAACGACGCTAAGGTACGAATAAACTCGCCCCGTCAGCGTCGTTGGCCAGTCGGCAATAAACAGATAGCGGCTACCCAGCAGCATGGCCAGCAGGATATTAAACAGGGCGAACCAGTGTCCCCAACTGACCATCTGGGAAACTTTTTCGCGGTAGCGCTGACGGTTAGTCACCATAACTTGTTACGATAGTTCCTTAGTGGGCTTTATCTTCGCTCACCGAAGCTTGAAGCGCCTCGGCAAAGGAGCGAGCCAAAGGACGACGCTGAGCGGACGCCACGCTGGTGTTTATCAGATTGGTGACCATATTTCCCAAAACCATCAGGGAAAGATCGGTAGGCGCGTGGTGTTTTTCCAGCACGCCGGCCAGTTCGGTCAGCATCGCTTCAACTTGTTCGTCACTGTAGCGGGATGTTTGTGGCATAAATTAAAAATCATTCGTATTCGGGAAAGGGCATTATCTTACCGTAGCAGGGACGATTTTTCCGCTTTTTTATCACGACTTGCGTCCCGGTAGCGGCGGTGGTTGAATACCGCCCGGTCTTAAAGGAGAGTTTAACATGAGTCTGGATATCAACCAGATTGCCCTGCATCAACTGATTAAGCGCGATGAGCAGACGCTGGACGTCGTGCTTCGCGATTCGCTGCTGGCAACCGACGGTGCCGTCGAAGATATGATGGCGGAGCTGCACCGCGTGTACAGCGCCAAAAATAAAGCTTACGGCCTGTTCAGCGAAGAGAGCGAGCTGGCCGAAGCGCTGCGTTTACAGCGTAAAGGCGATGAGGATTTTCTTGCCTTTACCCGTGCGGCGACCGGTCGCCTTCGCGATGAACTGGCAAAATACCCGTTTGCCGACGGCGGCATTGTGCTGTTTTGCCACTACCGTTATCTGGCGGTGGAATATTTGCTGGTGGCGGTGCTGAACAATCTGAGCAGCATGCGCGTTAACGAAGAGCTGGATATTAGCGCGACCCACTACCTGGACATCAACCACGCGGACATCGTCGCGCGTATTGATTTGACTGAATGGGAAACCAACCCAGAGTCTACCCGCTATCTGACCTTCCTGAAGGGCAGAGTGGGGCGCAAAGTGGCCGATTTCTTTATGGACTTCCTGGGCGCCAGCGAAGGCCTGAACGCAAAGGCGCAGAACAAAGGTCTGCTGCAGGCGCTGGACGACTTCACCAATGAAGCCCAGTTGGACAAAAACGAGCGCCAGGCCGCGCGGCAGCAGGTTTATGCCTACTGCAACGAACAGCTTCAGGCGGGAGAAGAGATTGAACTCTCTTCATTGGCCGATGAGCTGCCGTGGGCGGTTGACGACAAGAACTTCCAACAGTTTACCGCCGACAAGGGCTACGAACTGGAAGAGAGCTTCCCGGCCGATCGCGGAACTCTGCGTCAGCTGACTAAATATGCCGGTAGCGGCGGCGGGCTGACGATTAGCTTCGATGCCATGCTGCTGGGCGAGCGTATTTTCTGGGATCCGGCGACGGATACCCTGACTATCAAAGGGACGCCGCCGAACCTGCGCGACCAGCTCCAGCGCCGCACTTCCGGGAAATAACCCGTCAAAACGGCCCGCATATTACCGGCGGGCCGTATCAAGTACCCATTGCTTAAGCCTACGATGCGACCGTAGGGCAAGTATTTGGGATGTATTCTGGCTCCGGACCTTCGCTTTCGGGCAGGCGGTGCAAATTTCGAATCTCCAGCTTTTCCCCCATCCAGACTGCGTGAGCGGTATGGTCGGCTTTGGGGTGCCCGGTATTAGGGTGCAGCAGCACGGTTAGTCCGCTGCGGTTGAGCATCAGCCACGGCGCCAGGCGCACAAATTCATCGGGCATAAAAGCGACCTGGTACATCGGCAGGGCGTGAGGGCCAACGGGCTCGTCGTGCCAGCGCCCGAGCAGCACGGAAAAACGCTGCGCAATTTCTTGCCGAATCCTTTCCGCGGTCGCCCTCTGCTGAGGCGTCTCGAAATAGATATGGGCGTGGTAGCTTTGTATCGTCCTGATAGCCTGGATATCCGTTTCTACGGCGGGTGTCAGCGATGCACCTGCGGGGGTTTTTTCAACCATGGAAGTTATCTCTCAGTGCCAGGCGTGGCGTCGGGAATGCTTATATAACAAAAAACCCCGCCGAAGCGGGGTTTTTTTCGAACTTAACTCGCGATTAAGCGCGAACGAAGTCGATGTGAGTCAGTTTTGGCTTGAACGGGTGACGCTGAACAGCCTGAACTTTCACTTTTACTTCTTTGCCGTCGATAGACAGGGTCAGAACTTCTTCGTAGAAACCAGGTTTAGCCTGCTGGTTCATTACGGAGTCGTGATCCAGTTCGATGGATACAGGAGCTTCCGCGCCACCATAAACGATAGCTGGGAATTTGTTTGCTGCACGCAGGCGGCGGCTCGCACCCTTGCCCTGCTCTTTACGTTCTACTGCATTGATAGTAAACATTGAATGTTTCTCTTTAAATAAGCCTGCTACAGGCGACCCAGCAGCAGGTAAAGTTTTCTGCTTTGCGGATGCAAAAGCGGGCGGCATTATAGCCATATCTGACCCTGTCGGCAATGAAAAGTACCGCCTAACCGCGCAATTCATTGGCCCGGCGGAAGCGTCCCTGGTAGTCGAAAACCTTCTCTCGAACGTTCCAGAATTGCCCCTTCATGCGGGCAACCACGAAATCAGGATGGCGCAGCAGCGCCTGCTGGGCTACAACGTCTGCGGCGTTTATCCAACGTAACGGCACGCCGGGCGCGCGTGAGTGTGGGCGGATAAACAGTTGTTCAAACGCCATACGTTGAGCGGGTGTCTGGAGACGGAAGCGCTCGCTAACGTCTGCTCCGTCTTCATCGTAATAGGTGATTTTCAGCCAGTCTCCATTAGCGTCGCCGCCGTGCTGTAGCGTCATGCCGCTGCAGCGTAGCACCAGCGCATCCTTTAGCTTCAGGGCGGCTTTGAGCATATCGTCCGGGTCGACCAGCACGTGATCGCACTGATGGCAGCGGCGGGCGGCAATATCATTTTCCGCATTGCAGTTGGGGCAGTTTTTGAAGCGAAACCGATAGTCGCACTGCTCCCGCAGGCCGTCATCGTCTTCAAACCAGCCCTGGCAGCGGCGGCCAAAGTGTTCAGTTACCGTACCGTCTGCGGTGGTTTTTCCCCAGAACGTATTGGCAAAACCGCAGGACGGGCAAAAGACTTGCACCGGTACGTTGTCGCTTTTTCCTTTGGCATGGCCCACTTCCGGGGTAAATAAGTCATGCGGGTTGCCGGCGTAGTCGAGGATCAGGCAGTCTTTTTTACCGGGCGACAGGCGCAGGCCGCGACCAACGATTTGTTGGTAAAGGCTAACTGACTCGGTAGGACGCAGGATGGCTATCAGGTCCACGTGCGGCGCATCAAAACCGGTGGTCAGTACCGCCACGTTCACCAGAAACCGGAACTGCTGATTTTTAAAAGCTTCGATAAGCGTATCGCGGGCCGGGCCGGGCGTATCGGCGGTAATCAAGGCTGCGTCGGTGGTGGGCAACAGGGCGGTAATCTCTTTGGCGTGCTCTACCGTGGCGGCGAAAATCATTACGCCACGGCGCTCGGCGGCAAACTCAACTATCTGGCTGATGATGTGGGGCGTGATGCGTTTTTGCTGCTTAAGCTCACGGTTCAGGTCGGCTTCGCTGAACAGCCCGTTGGACTGCGCCTGCAGGCGGCTAAAGTCGTATTGCACCACCGGCATATCCAGCCTTTCCGGCGGCGTCAGGTAGCCATGCTTAATCATATAGCGCAGCGGCAGCTCGTAAATGCAGTCGCGGAACAGCGCTTTTTCATCGCCGCGAACCATGCCGTGATAGTGAAATTGATAAATCCAGCCTTTGCCGAGACGGTAAGGCGTCGCGGTCAGCCCCAATAGCCGTAGCCTGGGGTTGTTGCCGCGCAGATGCGTGAGGATTTGCTGATACTGACTTTCGTCGCTGTCGCCGATACGGTGGCATTCATCGACAATCAGTAGGGAAAACTCGCCGTGAAAATGCTCAAGATTGCGGGCCACGGACTGCACGCTGCCAAACACCACTTTTCCCTGACTCTCTTTGCGCTGCAGGCCGGCGGCAAAAATGTCTGCTTCCAGCCCAAGGGCGACGTATTTCGCGTGGTTTTGCGCCACCAGCTCTTTTACGTGAGCAAGCACCAACACGCGCCCACGCGCCACTCTTGCCAGCTCCGCTATCACCAGGCTTTTGCCCGCGCCCGTAGGCAGCACGATAACGGCGGGTTCAGAATGTTTACGGAAGTAGCTGAGGGTGGCGTCCACCGCTTCTTGCTGATAGGGGCGTAGAGTAAAAGACATGGCAGGGTGGTTTTTCAACCTTCTTATCAAATGACTGCAACGATTATGCCATAAAGCACGGTTTTACCTTGAGAGAGTTTTTGATGTCGCTATACTGGCAAACTAATTATCAGGCAAACCAATTTTCACCTGAATTTGGGCTTCAGTCCCGGCCGCAATCTCGCTTGTCGGCACCTTCATGAAACAGGCAATACACTAATGCGACTCGATAAATTTATCTCTCAGCAGCTCGGCGTCAGCCGTGCTATCTCTGGCCGCGAAATCCGCGCTAGCCGCGTCACCATTGACGATGAAGTGGTGCGTGACGCCTCTTTTAAACTGCTGCCGGAACACCAGGTGGCGTTTGATGGCAACCCGCTGACCCAGCAAAATGGCCCTCGCTATTTCATGCTTAATAAGCCGCAGGGCTACGTTTGCTCGACCGATGACCCGGATCATCCGACGGTGCTTTACTTCCTGGACGTGCCGGTGGCGCACAAGCTGCATGCTGCGGGTCGCCTTGATATCGACACCACCGGTCTGGTGCTGATGACGGACGACGGCCAGTGGTCGCACCGCATTACTTCTCCGCGCCATCATTGCGAAAAAACCTATCTTGTGACGCTGGAATCGCCGGTAGAAGAGGGCACGGCGGAACACTTCGCGAAAGGCGTTCAGCTGCATAATGAGAAAGATCTCACCAAACCTGCCGTGCTGGAAGTGATTACCCCCACGGAAGTGCGCCTGACCATCAGTGAAGGTCGCTACCACCAGGTCAAACGCATGTTCGCGGCGGTCGGTAACCGCGTTGTTGGCCTGCACCGCGAGCGTATTGGTGAAATCGCACTGGATCCTGAACTGGCCCCCGGTGAGTACCGCCCGTTAACCGAACAGGAAATTGCCAGCGTCGGCATGCCCTAATCTCCGGAGTGACTTTTGAGCCGTAAACAGAACTCTTCTGTCGGTATTATCGTAATCCTTGGCCTGCTGGCGATGCTGATGCCGCTGTCCATCGATATGTATCTGCCGGCGTTGCCGATGATTGCCCAGGGCTTTAATGTGCCGGCGGGCAGCGCGCAAATGACCCTCAGTACCTATATTCTGGGCTTTGCAATCGGGCAGATCTTCTATGGGCCGATGGCCGATAGCCTGGGGCGTAAGCCAGTGGTGCTGGGTGGTACGCTGATCTTTGCCCTCGCGGCTATCGCCTGCGCGCTTTCACAGACCATCGAACAGCTGATTTGGATGCGTTTTCTGCATGGCCTCGCGGCCGCGGCGGCGAGCGTGGTCATCAATGCCCTGATGCGCGATATCTATCCGAAAGAAGAGTTCTCCCGGATGATGTCCTTCGTGATGCTGATAACCACCATTGCGCCGCTAGTCGCGCCTATGGTCGGGGGAGCGGTGCTGGTGTGGTTTAGCTGGCATGTTATCTTCTGGATTCTGGCCGCCGCCGCGCTGCTGGCCTCAGCGATGATTTTCTTCTTTATTCACGAAACGTTGGCCCCTGAGATGCGGCAGAAATTTAATCTGCGCACTACGGTCGGGAATTTCGCCACGCTGTTCCGCCATAAGCGCGTGCTCAGCTATATGCTGGCCAGCGGCTTCAGCTTCGCCGGTATGTTCTCGTTTCTTAGCGCGGGGCCGTTCGTTTACATCGAACTCAACCACGTTTCGCCCCAGCATTTTGGCTACTACTTTGCGCTGAACGTGGTGTTCCTGTTCATCATGACCATGATCAACAGCCGCTTTGTGCGCAGGGTTGGGGCGATCAACATGTTTCGGACCGGGCTTTGCATCCAGTTTGCGATGGCGGTATGGCTGGTGGTGAGCAGCCAGCTGGACTTCGGCTTCTGGGCGATGGTGCTTGGCGTGGCGATATTTATCAGCTGCGTGTCGCTGGTTTCCTCCAACGCCATGGCGGTGATTCTGGACGAGTTCCCGCACATGGCCGGGACGGCGTCTTCGTTAGCCGGCACCTTCCGCTTTGGTATTGGCGCGCTAACCGGGGCTTTACTCTCGGTGGCAACCTTTAACACCGCCTGGCCGATGATCTGGTCCATTGCTATCTGTGCGACAGCCTCGGTGGTGTTCTACTTTTACGCCAGCAAAGCCCGCCACAAAAAGGCCTGAAAACGCGCGGGTGTTTCGGTTCAGAAACGCCCGTGTTCTTCGCTAAAACTCCGCCATTACGTCCGTCGATACAGGATATATGTTTCGCATATGTAAAACGCTCAACTGTAAAAAGTCACAACTTTGTAGTTAAAAAGGTTGAGTTAGATCTCAGAAAGCGATACATATAGCGCCGAAACGCGTGCTGTAGCACAAAAATAAAGCGTTAGTAATGAAATTACTACAGTGGATGTAAGTCAGTTTCGTACTCGTTTAAACGCAATTTATCAACATTGTGTTAACCTTTATGCAAACTGTTTGAGATATATTGCCGATTGGAACTTCCGGGGAAATGAAATTGAACACCATACAACTGTCCATCGTGCACCGCCTGCCGCAGAGCTATCGCTGGTTGACGGGTTTTGCAGGCTCCAAAGTTGAACCGATTCCGCAAAACGGCCCACAAGACGACGATTGCCTGATTGGCCTCAAGCTGCTGAGCCCGGATGGGGAAAAGGCGTGGCCGATCATGGATACGCTTAGCCAGGCATTAAGCGATATTGAAGTCGACAGTTCGGTGGTCGAGTGCGAAGGCGAGCCGTGCCTGTTTGTTAATCTTCAGGACGAGCTGGCAGCAACCTGCCGCCTGAAAAACGTTGGCGTGGCCATTGCCGAACCTTTTTCCAGCAATAACCCTTTCTGATCTCAGGCGAGTGCCAGAAGCTGACGCGTGTAGTCGCTTTGCGGGGCGCTAAAGATCTGCCTGCAGTCTCCCTGTTCGACAACTTCCCCCTGATGCAGCACTACCATCTGGTGGCAAAGCGCTTTGACCACCTGCAAATCATGGCTGATGAAGATATACGCCAGCCGGTGCTTTTCCTGCAGTGATTTTAACAGCGCCAGAATTTGCGCCTGAACCGAGCGGTCCAGCGAGGACGTCGGCTCATCCAGCACGATAAGCTGCGGCTGCAAAATTAAAGCCCTGGCAATAGCGATGCGCTGACGCTGGCCGCCGGAAAACTCAGCCGGGTAGCGGTGCAGCATATCCGCCTGCAGGCCAACTTCCTCCAGAGCCTGAATCACTTTAGCCTCACGTTCGGCGGCGTTTAGCGATGGATGATGCACCCGCAGGCCTTCCTCAACGATTTGCAACACGTCGAGGCGTGGGTTCAGCGAAGAATTAGGGTCCTGGAAAACCACCTGAACGCGGTGGCGCAGCGGCAGCAGCTGTTTGCGCTTAAGCTCATGCAGAGGCTGGCCGTCAAACCAGATAGCGCCGGTGGAATGAATTAATCGCAGCAGCGCCAGCCCGGTGGTGCTTTTACCCGAACCTGATTCGCCAACCAGGCCCAGGCTTTCGCCGGGCCGCAGCTCGAAGCTCAGCTTTTTAAGGCCATAATGGTGGCCCACCGTTCTTTTCAACAGCCCCCGACGAATGGGGAAAGCGACCTGCAGATCCTCAACCTTGAGCAAAGGAGCAACGCCCTTTTGAAGCGGCACCGGCTCCCCTGAAGGCTCTGCGTTCAGCAGTTGCCGGGTATAGGGATGCTGAGGGTTGTTAAATAGCCGGGCGGCAGGCTGCTGTTCAACGCACTGACCGTGACGCATGACCGCCACGTTATCAGCCAGCTTTTTCACAATGCTCAGGTTATGCGTGATAAACAGCAGCCCCATGTTCAGCTCCTGCTTCAGCTCTTGCAGCAGCTGCAGGATCTGCGCCTGAACGGAAACGTCCAGCGCGGTTGTCGGCTCATCGGCAATCAGCAATTCAGGTCGCGTCAGCAGCGCCATGGCAATCATCACGCGCTGGCGTTCCCCGCCGGACAGCAGGTGAGGGTAGTCATTCAGCCGGGCCGCAGGGGTGCGGATACCCACGCGATCGAGACAGGTAAGAATCTCCGCCCGCGCCGCTTCCGGCCGCATTCCCCGGTGCAGAGAGAGCACTTCATAAAGCTGTTTTTCGATAGTGTGCAGCGGGTTTAATGACACCATCGGTTCCTGAAAAATCATCGCAATTTTGTTGCCGCGCACGCCGCGCAGCGCTCTTTCTGGCGCGTTTAGCAGGTCCGTACCGTGAAACAAAATCTCTCCCGAAGGATAAACCACGGGCGGTGACGGCAGCAGCCGCAGCACGGAGAGCGCCGTCACGCTCTTCCCCGACCCGGACTCGCCGACCAGCGCCAGCGTCTCGCCTGCTTCAACCTGAAGAGAAACCGAGTCCACCACCTGATGCAGCGTTTTACCTTGCTGAAAAGCAATAGAAAGATGGTTGATGGCGAGTAGCGGAGTCGTCATGGTCAGCGCGCCTTAGAAGGATCAAAGGCGTCACGGACCGCTTCGCCAATAAAAATTAACAGGGAGAGCAAGATCGCCAGAGATAGAAAGGCGGAAATGCCCAACCACGGTGCCTGCAGGTTGTTTTTCCCCTGCAGTACCAGTTCGCCAAGCGAAGGTGAGCCAAGCGGCAGACCAAAACCGAGGAAGTCGAGTGAGGTCAGGGTCGTTATCGAAGCGCACAGAATAAAGGGCAGGAAGGTCAGGGTGGCGACCATGGCGTTAGGTAACATATGGCGGGTCATGATTGACCAGTCGCCGACGCCCATCGCCCGCGCAGCGCGAATATAGTCGAAATTGCGGGTGCGCAAAAACTCTGCCCGCACGACGCCGACCAGCCCCATCCAGCCAAATAATACGGTGATGCTCAGCAGCCACCAAAAGTTAGGCTGCACCACGCTCGACAGCATGATTATCAAAAATAGCGTCGGCATCCCCGACCAGACTTCTATCAAGCGTTGCCCCCACAGGTCGACGCGCCCGCCGTAATAGCCCTGCACCGCGCCTGCCAGAACGCCAATAATGCTGGAGAAAAAGGTCAGCATCAGGCCGAAGAGCACGGAAATGCGGGTTCCGTAGAGTATTCTCGCCAGCACGTCGCTGCCGTTGGCATCGGTGCCGAGCCAGTTTTGCGCGCTGGGTGGCGAAGGGAACGGCACGTTGCTGGCGTAGTTAATGGTGTTGCTGCTAAAGCGTATCGGCGCCCAAAGGATCCAGCCTTTTTCGCTCAGTCGCGCCGTTAACCAGGGGTCCTGGTAGTCGGCGGGGGTGGCAAGCGGGCCGCCAAAATCGCTTTCGCTGTAGTTTTTTATCGACGGGAACCAGAGTTTGCCTTCGTAATGCACCAGCAGCGGACGATCGTTGGCGACCAGCTCTGAACCCATGCTCAAAATAAAGATAAGGGCAAAGATCCACAGCGACCAGTAGCCACGGCGGTTCTGTCGAAAACGCGTCCAGCGCGCCTGGTTTACAGGGCTTAGTCGGCTCATCCTCGGCCCTCAAAATCAATGCGGGGATCGACCAGCGTATAGGTGACATCGCTGATGATGTTGGTCAGCAGGCCAATCAAGCTAAAAATATACAGCGTGCCGAAAATCACCGGATAGTCGCGTGAAATCGTCGCCTCGTAGCCAAGCAGGCCCAGCCCGTTAAGAGAGAACATCACTTCAATAAGCAGCGATCCGGTGAAGAACATGCTGATAAACGTTGCCGGAAAACCAGCGATTACCAGCAGCATCGCGTTACGAAAGACGTGGCGATACAGAATTTTCTTCTCATCCAGCCCCTTAGCCCGCGCGGTCACCACGTACTGTTTACGAATCTCATCGAGGAAGGAATTTTTCGTCAGCATGGTCAGCGTGGCGAAGCCGCCGATAACCGTTGCCAGCACCGGTAGCGCGATGTGCCACAGATAATCGGTGATTTTGCTGTACCAGGGCAGGGCGTCAAAATTGGCCGACGTCAGCCCTCGCAGAGGGAACCAGTCGAGATAAGTCCCGCCGGCAAACAGCACAATCAGCAGGATGGCAAACAAAAACGCCGGGATGGCATAGCCGATGATGATAAAAATGCTGCTCCAGATATCAAAGCTGCTGCCGTTGCTCACCGCCTTGCGGATCCCAAGCGGAATTGACACCAGATAGATGATCAGCGTGCTCCACAGCCCGATGGAAATGGATACGGGCAGGCTGTCTTTAATCAGCTTGATCACCGAAGAGCTACGGAACAGGCTATTACCAAAGTCAAAGCGTAAATAGTCGCCCAGCATAGTGAAATAACGCTCGTGCAGCGGCTTGTCGAACCCATAGCGATGCACAATCTCTGCGATGACTTCAGGGTCGAGTCCACGGCCACCCCGGTACTGGCTGCTGGTAACATCCCCCACGCCGGTTCGGGCATGGCTGCCGCCCATTGCATCGTTACTCACGCCCGGCATGCCGCTGCTGTGGCCCATCTGTATGGCCGCAATAGCCTGATCTACCGGCCCGCCAGGCGCGATTTGCACGATGAAAAAGTTGATGGTGATTATCGCCCACAGGGTGGGAATGATGAGCAGCAGACGTCGGAGAATATAAGCGCCCACGTTAGTCCCCCTGGCGCCGGTCGGCAGGCAGCTTCGCCGCTTTGTTTACGTCATACCACCAGTTATCAAAGCCGTTGTTATACATTGGGCGCATGGCCGGGCGGGAGAATTTATTCCACCAGGCTAAGCGGTCGGCTGACGTATACCACATCGGCAGCATGTAGTTGTTCCAGGTCAGCACGCGGTCAAGGGCACGGCCCAGCGGCAGCAGTTTTTTCTTATCGCCCTGGCTGGCGATAATCATCTCGATAAGCTTGTCAATAACCGGGCTTTGCACGCCGGGTGCATTATAGCTCGAATTGATGTACTCCGATGCCCAGATGATTTGTAAATCCGGGCTTGGGTAAGGCATCGCGCTGTAAACCCGAGGCATCATGTCGTAATCACGGCTGCGCAGGCGGCTTGAGAGCTGCGAGTTATCCACCTGGCGGATGTTCATGGTAATGCCCAGGCGCTGCAAGTTGCGCTGGAAGGGGAGGATCCACTGCGTATTGCCTGCCGTACCGGCCAGCAGTTCAAAAACAAACGGCTTGCCGGTGCTCACATTCACCAGCTTCTGGTCTTTTAACTCCCAACCCGCTTCTTTAAGCAGGCTGAGCGCCTTAAGCAGGTTATCCCGGTCAAACCCACGGCCGTCTGATTTAGGCGGATTGTAGATTGAGGTGAAGACCTCCGGCGGGAGATCTTTTTTCATCGGCGCCAGCAGCATCAGTTCGTCGGCGTCCGGATAGCCGCGTGCGGCGTATTCGGTATTCTGGAAGTAGCTGTTGGCCCGACTATAGGCGCCATAAAACAGCGCTTTGTTCATCCATTCAAAATCAAACGCCAGGCCGATAGCTTCCCTTACCCGACGGTCGCTAAAAATGGGGCGCTGGATGTTAAACGCCAGCCAGCGGGTGTCCTGGGCGGATTCGTTTTTCTGTTCATCTTTAACGATAAAGTGGTTGCTGAAGTTTTTACCTGTATAGCGTGTGGCCCAGTTCTTGGCAGAAACTTCGCTGCGAAAATCAAAAGCTCCGGCCTTGAAGGCCTCGAAGGCAACGTCATCATCAAGATAATAGTCGTAGCGGATGGTATTAAAGTTCCAACGCCCGCGGTTCACGGGCAAATTTGCCGCCCAATAGTCACGGACTCGCGACCAGGTGATGTATTGACCCATTTTCCAGTCGGTGATTTTGTACGGTCCGCTGGAAGGCGGAGGGGAAGAAAGTGGGTCGCTTAGTTTGTGATCTTTCCAGAACTTTTCCGGGAATACTGGCAGTGAGAACAAGCCCAGCATTCTGTCTTTGCTCGGCGTGGCAAGCTCGATGCGCACGGTCAGCGGAGCAATCGCTCGTACCGTCGCCCCTTTGTATATCAGCCGGAACTGCGGCACGCCTTCGGTCATGAATTTATTGAAGGTGAACGCGACGTCCTGCGCGGTAATCGGGCTGCCGTCCTGGTAACGGGCGCGGGGATTGATTGAGATTTCAGCCCAGGCAAAGTTGGACGGATAGCGGGCCATCTCGGCAATCAGCGGGTAATAACTGCCGGGTTCATCATCGGAGGTAGTAAACAGCGTGTCGTACAGCGCATCGGTGCGGATACCGGGGTTACCTCGCATGGCGAAGCGGTTAAAGTTATCAAAGGTGCCAATGGCCGAAAGCGTAATATTACCGCCTTTTGGGGCCGCTGGATTAACGTAATCGAACTGAGTGAAGTTGACGGCGTATTTAGGTTCGCCCAGCACGGCAAAGGCATAACTTTCGTTTATCTCTGCGGCGCGCGGCATCAGGCAAAACGTGCTCAGGCAAAGCAGCATCAGTGCACGTACAGCTCTCGTCATCTTCATTCCTTGCCTGGTGGATGGCAGACCGCAGGCGTCGCGCTCCTGCGCCCGGTAAGCCCATGATGGTTAATCATAAGTTAGCCGGCGAAGATTGTGCAATGTCTGTCAGTCTTTCAGTTCGTCATAAAGCGTGTGGGACGGGTTCCAGCTGGCGAGCTGGCTTAGGGTCAGCGGGCGGCTGAAGTAATAGCCCTGCAGGAAGTTACAGCCACGCTCAATAAGCCATTTTGCCTGCTCCGGCGTTTCCACGCCTTCCGCGACCGTATTCATGTTCAGCCGCTGGGCTAGCGTCAGCACGGCGTCCAGCACCGGGGCCGTCACCGTCTCCATGCCGATGGAGTTGACGAAGCCGCGGTCGATTTTCAGGTAATCCAGGGTAAACCGTTCCAGGTAAATCAGCGCGCTGTGGCCGGTGCCGAAGTCATCAACCGCAATTTCAAACCCTTGCTCATGCAGCCAGGCGAAAATCCCCATCGCCTCTTTTTCTTTCAGCATGTCGCGTTCGGTTATCTCGAAAACCAGCTGGAAATGATGCGGCGGCATGGAAGCGGCAAATGCCTGAATGTCCTGTTTAAACGTTGGCGAGTGTAGATGGCTGGGCGCAAGATTAACGCCAATTTTGGCACCGGCCGGTAAGACTTTTTGCAGTACTGGCGCATCTTTGGCTATCAGCTCAAACAGATGGCGAGTCAGCGGCACGATAAGCTGCTGGGCTTCGGCAAAGCCGATGAAAGCATCCGGAGGGATCATGCCCGCCGTCGGGTGCTCCCAGCGCATCAGCACTTCTATGCCACGCATCTGCAGCGCCTCAGAGTCGACAACGGGCTGGTAAACAACAAAGAACTGTCCGCGTTTAATGCCGGTAAGAATTTCTTTGCCGGCCCGCACCTTCACCGTAAGGAAATAACCGCACAGTGCGGTGCCAAGCAGGCCGGACAGTAACCCGGCAAGGATCGCGAGCTGAATATCCTCTACCGGCCACGGAGTACCGTAAATGTAGAGTTTAATAGGGTAACCGCTGAGGATAGAAATTCTTGTGGGGGAGGGAGGGAGTTCATCGACGTTAATAACGTCCGGGGAATAGGACGTTAGCGCTTTGTTTCCCACCACCAGCGCCATCGAACTGATGTCCTGCTGCCTCGAGGTGAAGACCAGGTACGGCGTGAGGTTGACGTTTAGCGTGGTGAAGACACCGCGTCCTGAAGCCAGCGGATTCAGAAACCAGGCGGCAATCACCGGCCTGCCCGGCATCATTGGCGTGCCGTTCATGATAGCCAGGTCGATAGGTTTATTGATGTTCAGCTCGGGTTCCAGGGCATCCATCGACAGTTCCATGTCGCCGGTGGCGGAAGAGCAGTAGGCGATGCTGTTACGCACCAGCAAAAAGGCCCGCACGTTGGGATTAAAAGCCGCGCGGGAAGTCAGCTCGCCGCTGACTCTTTCGCATTCGTTCATGGTTAAAGGTTGAATGCCGTCGGCGGTGGCGTGGAGTTCTTTAAAAAAGGTATCGAGGTAGTTGCTGATGTCGCGAGCGAGAAGGTTATAAGCGGACTCACGCTTGGAATGAAGCGCCAGGCTGGTTAGCCCCCCCACAAATAATGCGGCAAACAGTCCCATCAGCAGGCTGAAGGTGACTATCTGCTTTGGGGTGCTAAAGTAGCGCGAAAAAATGTTCTTATAAGACATGGATGTATGAGTCCCGCAGGGGCAAGCGAATCATCGTTTGTTTTATGATTTTTTCTGACTATAACCCATAACCCGGAAATTGTTTAATTTGTTTCATCGGGTGACTATTTGCTGTTTCTCTCGCTGAGGAAAGAGTAACCAGCTGAATTTCAGGCATAAAAAAACGCTGCATCGGCAGCGTTTTTAACGTTGGTAGTTTTGCTGAGTAGCCAAGGGAATAACCATCAACAAAACATATCTTTTTATGGCGTTAGCTGCGGCTCAGCACCCGGCGTGCTTCGTTGTAACGCTTCTTCCAGTAAGGTTCATCCATGCTGGAGATAACAACCCCGCTGCTGGTGGAAGCATGTACAAACTGGTTATTACCAATGTAGATGCCGACATGACGCCCGGTAGAGCCCGCGCGGAACAGCACTAAATCGCCGGTACGTAATTTATTACGCGAAACGGATTTGCCGGATTCCTGCTGCTCGGACGTTGAACGAGGCAGCGTTAAGCCAAACTGTTCCTGGAACGTGCGCTGCACGAATGCAGAACAATCGATACCCGCTCTGCTGCTGCCGCCAAGACGGTAGCGTACACCTTTCCAGCTCGCGTATTGGTCCATAAGACGTGACTTAACGTCTACGTTACGAACCATCTCTTCGAATTCATCCTGAGAAGCTTGCAGTAAAAAACTGTCTTTTTCACCGACTGCATGCGTCTCAGAATGCATATTTGCTGTGTTAGTCGAACTACAGGCGGAGAGCATAACTGCTACCGCAACCGCGGGGATAGCCCGCAGGATGTATCTCAAAATAGGCTGAGATCTGACCATGTTGTTTGTTTTCCCTTGATGTCCTTAACGAATAATTCGTTATACAAAAATACCAACGTGACGAGACTAATTACCTACAGGCAACGAGACAATTATTTATGCACAAAAATGTGGAACACCGCACACTTTTATTCACAGCACAAATAGCTGAGACGTAGCGAAAACTTTCCCGAGACTACCCGATAAGACCGGGCTATGCGAGCGTTTTTATTCTTATTTTTATAAGAAATTGTGATGTTTCGTCGCGAAAGGTTATTTCGAACAAATGATCGACGATGCTGCTGGTTTTATCGTCAGGTCATTCAAATTGAAGAGGATTTGGCGTGAGTAAATATTCATCTTGCCGTCATGGTGCTGAAAAAATAAGCAGGGACCTGTAGGGGACCCTGCTTATTCGCCATCGTCATAGCTTATTCGGCATCAGCGAGAAGCTTTATATTTACCCGGCAAAGTACGATTCAGTATGGAAATTAACCGGTCACTGATTGGGGTTAAAAGCACCCACGGCAGGCCCACCAGGGCGATAGAAAGCGAGCCAACGTAGACGTCGGTAAACCAGTGCGCGCCTATCATTATTCTTGGCGAAGAGAAGATAAAGAAGATAGCTGCTGCGATAAAAAATGCACGCCCGCCGAAATAACGCAGCATAAAACCGGTAAAGATAAGCAGCATCAGGCCATGATCGCCGGGGAAGCTGTCGCTCGAGGCATCTTTCGTCGGGAAGTGCAGTAGCTCGCTGACGCGATGGATATCGGTGAAGAACAGCGTCGGGCTGGCGTGAACCACCGGGATAAGGTGGCCGAGCTGGTTTATCACCACGGCGCACAGCAGCATCACGATGCCCATCAGCACCAGGCGGCGGCGGCCAGCGCCGTCTTCACGCAGCCAGAACCAGGAGAACAGGGCGCCCATTGCGAGCAGCGAAATGCCGTCGAAAGCGCGGTTATTGGTGATAGCAATCAGCGTTAAAAATGTCTGGCTTTTGACAAGTTCATTATTAAAGAAATGGAACAGCGTGGCGTCAATGTTGAACCAAAATCCATGGTTCACGGGCAGATACCAGCTAAAGAACAGGGCAAGGCCCAGCGCGTTCAGTAACAGTAAAAGAGGGAGGCGATTAATCATGATGCAGCTTCTAAATCTCATTACGGGGGCGGAAAGGTAGTCGTATTAACTTAAACGTAAGCTCAACAGGCCGGATTGAAGAACGTTCCAGTCGGGATTATCCGGGTGTATCAATTCGATGCGGCTGTCCGGCGGCGGCGAGGATTGTGTCTCAATATGCAGGTCGTTGCCCTGACGGTTGATACGCACCAGCCCTTCAGGAATACGCAGCACGCCCTTTACCCGTTCAACCGGAGCGAGACGAGCCCACTCGAGCAGGCCGATGGTGTCGAAGACGGTTTCCTCATCGAAAATCCAGCCACAGGCGTAATATCCCTGCCCGCTGTTAACGCTCCGCCGCCAGCGCTGATGTCCCGGCAGGCTAAGCGCGGCAAGGCCGTGAGTCACCGCCTTTGCATGCTGATGTTCGGCGCTGGACGGCAGCTCGCGCTGATTCAGCCGCGCCCTGTCCAGCAGTTCAATATTGATAGCGCCATTTTCTGCGTGAACCAGCTCTCGACTGTCCCCATTCGCCTGATACCAGCGCTCTAACGCGGCTTTGCTTTCCGGCGTGGCGCGATCCTGTTTATTGGCCACAATGACGTCTGCCGCGGCGAGCTGGTCGCGGAAGTTGTCATTATTCAGGGCTTTTTCATCCAGAAGCTGGCGGGCGTCCAGCAGGCAAAGCGTGGCCCGCAGGTCAATCCACGGCTGATAAACCTCCGCCTTGAGCATGTCCAGGATTTGCTTCGGGTGGCCGAGGCCGGTGGGTTCAATCAGCAGACGATCGGGTTTGCCCTGGCGCAGCAGCGTGTTCAGACCGACCTGCATCGGCAGGCCGTTAACGCAACACATACAGCCGCCGGGGATCTCTTTGAGCAGCGCTCCGCTGTCCGCCAGCAGCGCGCCGTCAATGCCGACCTCGCCAAACTCATTCACCAGCACCGCCCACTTCTCATCAACCGGCTTATTCGCCAGCAGGTGCAGGATGGTGGTGGTTTTACCGCTGCCGAGGAAGCCGGTAATTAAATTTGTTTTTGTCACAGGAACTCCGGGGGTTTATCGCGCATAAACCACGTCAATCATTAAGTCATTGTTAATTATTTACGCTGACTATCCTGACGACAACCCGGTTAAAAGAGAAGGCTTAACGCGTTTTTACCCGGAGGTAAACCACGTTAAGCGCATTGATTGTTAACTGAAGTGCAGGTTTTCGACCGCGCCGCGAGCGCCCAGGTGGGTAAGCTGTTGCCAGGCGTGCTGAACTTCATCGATAAATTTCGCGTTTTTCGGCAGGTCATCGCCAAAAATTTCATTCAGGCTGAGGAGGGCGCTTACGCGCTCACTCTCGCCGCTGTCGCTGACCAGCATCTGAATCTTCCCCAGCAGCGGATCGCGAACGTCAATAGCCTTACCCTGCTCGTCTACGCCGCTGACGTAGCGCATCCAGCCGGCAATACCGAGCGCCAGACATGACCAGTTGCTCTCGTTTTCCAGATGCCAGCGTACGCCTTCCAGCCAGCGCTGGGGCAGCTTCTGGCTACCGTCCATGGCGATTTGCCAGGTGCGGTGCCTGAGCGCCGGGTTAGCAAAGCGTACCAGCAGATTTGTGGCGTACTGATTCAGGTCGACGCCGCAAATGTTCAGCGTCACGGCCTGCTCCTGCAGCATCAGGTGCCTTGCGGCACGGGCAAAGCGTTCGTCGGCCATGCAATCATTAATATGCTGGTAGCCGGCAAGGTAGCCGAGATAAGCCAGAAACGAATGGCTGCCGTTAAGCATACGCAGCTTCATTTGTTCAAAGGGCATGACGTCTTTAACCATTTCCACGCCCGCGGCTTCCCATTCGGGGCGGCCAGCAACAAAGTCATCTTCTATTACCCATTGGATAAAAGGCTCTGCGGCAATGGCGCAGGGATCTTTTACGCCCAGAACGCTCTCGATCTCTTGCAGTGACTCTTCCGTAGCAGCCGGAACAATGCGGTCAACCATAGTGCTCGGGAAAGTGACCTCTTTGGCAATCCATTCTTCCAGCATCGCGCTTCGTTGGGCTGCCATGCCCAGCACGGCCTGACGAACCAAATGCCCGTTATGGGGAATATTGTCGCAGGACAAAACCGTAAACGGGTTTAATCCGCGTTCGCGGCGGCGGCTCAGCGCCTCAACGAGGATCCCCGGCACCGAGTGTGGTTCGTGCGGCGAGGCAAAATCGTGAATGATTCGCTCATTGGTCGTATCGAGCTTTCCGCTAGCGGGATCGATGCAGTAGCCTTTTTCGGTGACGGTCAGGGAGACAATCGCGACCTGCGGCTCGCAAAATTTCTCTATGATGGCCTCCATGCCGTCCAGTTTTGCGTTCAGGCACTCTTTTACTGCGCCAATCACCAACGCCTCGTTCCCCGTCGCGCCTTTTTCCAGCACCGTAAACAGGTGATCCTGCTGACGAAGATCGCGCATCAGGCTATCGCCGTTAAACAGGCTGATCTCGCAGATCCCCCAGTCGCCGCCAAGCTTGTTAAGAACCCGATCGGTAAGTAAGGCCTGGTGCGCACGATGGAAAGCGCCAAAACCAAAATGCACGATGCGCGTCCTGAGAGCGCCACGATCGTAGTTTGGCCGTTGAACGGTAGCGGGGAGTAAAGCGGTGGCAATGGTGTCCATAGATTGGCATCCTGGGTGAGGGAGATGGGAACCTTTGCAGTGTAAAGATGTATGACAGGAAATGAAATTGGTCTATTAATTTAATCGTTTTTGTGTGATTCAGGTCTGATAATAAGGCGGAAAGGTTTAATTGGTATAATAACTTTGGTGGGTAGAGAGAAAAAACGCTCCCGAAGGAGCGTCATTAATCATCAGTCAGCGCGGCCCATGGAGCGCTTTTCCGCGATATGAATGCGGATTTTCTCGCCGGCAACCATGTATTCCGGCACCTGAATCACCAGGCCGGTGGACAGGGTGGCAGGTTTGGTGCGGGAGCTGGCGGAAGCGCCCTTGATGCCCGGTGCGGTTTCGATGATTTCCAGATCCACGGTTTGCGGCAGCTCCAGCGCCAGCAGCTGGCCGTCCCAGGTCAGAACCTGCATATCCGGCATACCGCCTTCAGGAATGAACTGCAGCTCTTCTTCAATCTGGTCTTTGGTGAAGATATACGGCGTGTAATCTTCTTTATCCATGAACACGTATTCGTTGCCGTCGATATAGGAGAAATCAACGAAACGGCGGGTCAGGGTAATAGTGTCAACGATATCGTCACCCTTGAAGCGCTCTTCCACTTTCTGCCCGGTACGAACGTCGGAGAAACGCATCTTGTACAGGGTTGCTGCGCCGCGGGCGCTAGGTGCCTGGATATCAATATCTTTAACAATCAGCAGCTTGCCGTTGTAATTGAGAACCATGCCTTTTTTGATTTCGTTAGCTCTTGCCATCGGTGTTTCCTGTCAAAAATTGAGATGCGAAAATATTGCGTCAAAGTACTCGTGAGGCGCGTTTCAGGCAAGTGGATTTGATAAAGAAGCATTAAAGTAAGGGGTTTAAGGCAGGCGTGCCGACAACATGCTGCTTTGTCGGCACGGCAGTGGCAGAGCAGGCTTAGCCGCGGCCATCCTTCGGCGCTAAGAAATAGAAAGCAAACGGCAGCGAGCACAGAATGGTGAACATAATCGTGTAGATGGCGACCCATGCACCCTGCATGATAAACATGTCCAGCGTCCATTGTTCCATCGGCCAGTTGTACTGCTCCTCCACGCCTTCAAAGGTGACCTTTGAAATCAGCGACACCACGATGGTGAAGACAATCACGACCGCGATAAGGAATTTTTTACCTTCGGGTGTACGAAGTTTTGTAAGCATATCAGCCTCCTGGCTGGTGAATTAATAAGAGTAATGGCCCCGGTGTTCGGGGCCTGGATGATTAAAACGTGACGTTCACTTTGCCCCAGACCGTCCGGCCTGGTTCATTAACCGGGGTATTGGACGAATAGCCAAAGCTGCTGTTGCCCGCCAGGTTCAGGTGCTCGCTGTAGGTTTTGTTGAACAGGTTATCGACCCCGGCGCTGAGCTTGATGGCCTTGCTAAGGCGATAGGCCGCGTTGGCGGAGAAAATCGCGAAGCCGCTGCTTTTATCAAAGTCTTTCCCGACTACGTTGCCTTCGTTTAGCGCAACCCGCTGCTGGCCGCTGACCATGCGCAGCAGGCCGGTACTGCTCCAGTCTCCCTGTTCCCAGGTCAGGCCAAAGCGTGTTTCCAGCGGGGCAATTTGCGGCAGCGGTTGATGGTCGCTGGTGTTTTGCCCCCAGGCGTAGGCAAGGCTTGCGTCCGCCTTCCATGCTTCGGTCAGCGCATAGCTCATGCCCATTTCGCCGCCCATAATCGTGGCGTCAACGTTATCGGCCTGGCTCACGCGCGCGTTATCAGGGTCATAGCGGAACAGGATGAAATCATTCACCCGGCCAAGATACGCAGAAACCCAGCTATTAAAGCGCTCGCCGCTGTACTGTGCGCCAATGTCTAACTGCGTGGTTTTTTCCGTTTTCAGGTTATCGAAGACATTTTTAGAGCCATCAGGCCCGTAGGTGGGTGAAAACAGCTCCCAGTAATCCGGGAAGCGTTCGGTGTAGCCAACGCCGGCATACAGCATGACCGGGATGTCGCTGAGCGTTTGCTCATAGCGAACAAAACCTGCCGGTAATGTTTTGCTGCGCACGCTGGCGCCCACGCCCGTATCGTTATTGACGCGCGTGCGGTCGAGGCGCGTGCCGCCGATAACTTTACCGTTGGCGTCAGCATTCCAGGTTAGCTCGCTAAAGACGCCAGCGTCCTGGAAACGAGCATCTTGCTTCCAGTCGGCATCCTGCTTGCTGCGGTGGGTGCTTTGCTGGCCGTCGATGCCGCTACGCAGTTCGTAATCTGACCAGATCCAGGTGCCCATCATACGTCCGCCAATCGTGCGGCGATCGAGCTGCATCGCCATCGGCATATTCATGCTCATCGACGAACCCATGTCCATTGTGCCGCCCATATCCATGCCCATCGATGAGGCCATGTGCCCGCCAGACATCCCGCCGGACATTGTCCCCGGCGATCGTAGCGAGTAGTTATCCATGATGTGGTTGGCATAGTTGTAATAGACGTTGGTTTCGAACTTATTGAACACGTCGCCAATGTTCGATGCTTCAAAACGCGCGCCGAGGCTGTCTCGCCTGAACTGCGAGCCATCCATGCTGCGACCGGCATAGCGGGCTTCGCCGTTGCCTTTCCCGGCGGTCAGCTCAAGCAGCGTGTCCTTGTTGGGCGTCCAGCCCAGTGCCACGTCGGTGTTCCATTTATCCCACTTCGAGGCCACCCGGTTACCGTTGCCGTCTTCGTAATCACCTGAATGGGATTTATTGCCGATCAGCCTTAGATAACCGTCCTCGTTGCCGAGGCTAACGTCCGCGTTGCTGTCCCAGCGCTGATTAGAGGCGGTAAGCAGGCTGGCCGTGCCCTGAATGTCCGCTTTTTCAAAGCGCGGTGGTTCCCTGTCGAAGCGCACCGTTCCCGCCGAGTTACCCGGCCCCCAAAGTACGCTCTCAGGCCCTTTAATCAGCGTCAGAAGATCAAAGCTTTCGGGCGAAATATAAGAGCCTGGGGCGTCCATTCTGGCCGGACAGGCGCCCGGCATTTCACCATTGTTGGTCAGAATACGCAGGCGAGAGCCGAACATACCGCGAAATACCGGGTCGCCGTTGGTGCCGCCGTTGCGGATTTGCGAGAAACCTGGAATCGTCTTCAGATAGTCAGACCCGTCGCTTGCCGGAACGGGCTGGCGCGGCGTTTTTGGAGACGTCACAACCTCCAGCGGCGATGACGCCGGAGAGGTGACTATCATCACGGAGTCGTCCTGCATATCCATAGCTTCATGCGCTCCCGCCGCGATGGCCGCAGGAGAGGAGATAGCCAGCAGTATCAGCGATACCAGCGGCTTTAAATGCGTTTTCATCATTGCCTTACTGTCCTTCAGGCGTAACGTCGCCGCTCTTGATTAAAAGAGCGCGCATGAGACAACGCTTCAACGTTGCCGCCAGCGTTACGCAGTTAATTATTAGAGTGTTATGCGAAGCAAAAGGCAGCAGAGGGCGGGGCACGGGCCGGATGAGGTGACCAGGGGCGAGATAGCGTGGCGCAGCACAGGGCGAGCACCGGCGTTCGGCGCACGCCAGTCAGCAGCAACAGCAGTAAAACCGTGAGGCAGAACTGAATAAAAGGCAGGTGGATCAGCAGCTGGCAGTATCCGCAGGCGATCTCTTCCCCGGGCGACATCCCAGGGCCGGACATCAGCATATTGTGCGGCATTGAAGCTTGAGGGCACGGCTCGGGCATGGGCATGTGATGGTCCATGTCAGACATGTCCATTGTCATCATCATGCTGCTGTGTTCGCAGGCTGAATGGTGCATCAGCGATTTTGAAATAACCGGTGCAATAAACAGCATGGCAACGGCAAGCAGCGCCAGCCAGCAGGCTGTTCGGTGAAAGTGATTGCGCCGTGACAAAACGTTACCGATCCGTAGTCGTTGTGGCGCAAGTGTATCCTGGAAGGAGGAATGATGTTAAATGAAATGTTAGATTGACGCAGGCACCGGGTCTGCTATTGTCACGCACCCTCTGACGCTGGCGGAAAAGTAAATGGAGTGTCGTCCTGACTGCGGCGCCTGCTGTACCGCGCCTTCAATATCAACACCGATCCCCGGTATGCCGGAGGGGAAGCCCGCCAACACGCCCTGCGTTCAGCTGGACGGGCGCCTGCGTTGCAAACTGTTCGGTTCGCCTTTACGGCCTAAAGTTTGCGGCGGCCTCCAGCCTGCAAGGGAGATGTGCGGCACCTCTCGCCAGCAGGCAATGGCGTATCTGATTCACCTTGAAGCCGCCACGGCACCTTAAATATCTTTGATCCGTGCCATGCAATAAACGCTGATGGCTATCATCCCCAGCGCGATGAAGAAAACGCTGTGGTAGTTCCAGATCTCCGCCACAACCCCGGCAAGTGAGCCAGCAATAATCCAGCCCACGCGGGTGGTGTTGGTATACAGCGTGGTAGCCGCTCCTGCCTGCCCTGGCATGAGGTCCTGAAAATAGATCATGCCGATCCCGGCCAGAATCCCGATAAAGATGGCGTTTAACAGCTGCAGCCCAAGCAGCATATATTCGTTAGTCAGCGCCACCATCCCAATATAGAACAGCAACCCTGCCGCGACGGCGAAGCGCATCAGGAAGCGTTTACCGAAGCGTTTTGCGTAGTAGCCCGCAATCAACATGGTCGGAATTTCCAGCCCGGCGGCGGTGCCCATCATTATCCCGGCGAGCTTCTCCGGCAGATGTAACTCATTGATGATATAGAGCGGCATATTAATGATGTACAGGCTGTTGCAACCCCACATCATGGTACAGGCGGCAAACAGCAGCAGGGCATCGCGGCGATTACGGCGCGGCGACTCCAGCGTGACCGTCGTTTTTACCGCAGGTTCTTTGCGCATCGACGGCAAAAATAGCCAGACCATCGCGCCGCAAATGACAAAGGCAAATGCGGCGCTCAGGTACATCGCTTTGAAGCCAAATCCCATCGCCAGCGCGTAGGCAATCGGCGGTCCAATGACCCAGGCAAGAGAAACCTGCGCCCGCAGGATAGAGCTGAACATCACCGCTTCGCGCCCGGTATGGTCGGCATGCTCGCGGGCTAGCGCAAACATCTGCGGGTTGGCCGTGGAGCCGAAGCTGCTGAGAAACACCCCGACGAACAGCAAAATGAAGTAGTTACGATTCCAGGCGAACAGAATGCAGCCCAGCGCGCCGAGCAGGCAGCAGGCAAAAATCAGCGTTTTGCGGTCACCTTTACGGTCAGAGCGCCCGGCTAAAAACTGGCTCACCAAAATACCTATCACCGCGCTGCCGGTGAAGAAAAAACCGACCAGCGCGGGGCGAACGTGGACTTCATCGGTCAAAAACAGGCTTAGCGTCGGCGTTTGGAGTGCGCCGGCGATGCCGGTCAAAAATGCCACAATCAAAAAGGCGCTTGAGGTGAAATCCAGGGGCTTGCGGGCTGCGGTAACGGGAGCGTTTTGCATGCTAATCGGTGACAGGAAAAAGAATGCGCGGAGTTTACGCCCGTTACCTTGAAATAAACAGATTTACCCGCCCGCTCTGCGAGACCGCCAGCACAAATCATCCACAGCGGTAGAACCCCGGCCAGGGCACGCCTGGAGTAGCTGAAGTTTGCTGATGCTGGCCGGAAATAGCCTGCCCAGGCGCTGAACTTACCGTCTGCTGAACTGAAAATGTGCTGAAGCTCTAAATTTCGCAAACAGAAATGCGAGAAATGTTGCGTGGAATGCAGCATTAGCGCAACACTCCTTGAAACGTTTCAGCGTCATCTTTTTGCATCCCGCAGCTCGAGATGGCGCATTTTTTCTCAACCAAGCTGAATCGTTTCAATTCGGCGAGAGAGGAGATCTATGTTCCAGTTATCTGTGCAGGATATTCACCCGGGCGAGTCAGCCGGGAGCAAAGAAGAGGCTATCCGCCAGGTTGCCGCTGCCCTTGTGCAGGCAGGCAACGTCGGCGAAGGCTATGTCAACGGCATGCTGGCGCGTGAGCAGCAGACGACAACCTATTTAGGCAACGGGATTGCCATCCCGCACGGCACCACCGACACGCGTGGCCTGGTGCTGAAAACCGGCGTTCAGGTTTTCCAGTTCCCGCAGGGCGTGGAGTGGGGCGAGGGCCAGACCGCCTATGTGGCGATCGGCATTGCCGCCAGCTCTGACGAGCACCTCGGGCTGCTGCGTCAGCTGACCCACGTGCTGAGCGACGACGACGTGGCTGAACAGCTGAAGTCCGCAGCCAGCGCGGAAGAACTTCGTGCGCTGCTGATGGGCGAGAAACAAACTACCGCGCTGCTGCTGGATAACAGCCTGCTGGCGCTGAACGTCGACGCCAGCGACCTGATGACCCTCCAGGCGTTGAACGCCGGTCGCCTCAAGCAGGCGGGCGCGGTCGACGCGGCTTTCGTCAGCAACGTTATTGCCGGTAACCCGCTGTATCTCGGGCAGGGCATCTGGCTGAACGACAGCGCGGCAGGCAATCTGGCCAGCGCCGTCGCGGTTAGCCGCCCGGCCGCAGGCTTTGAAGCGAACGGAAACCCGGTGAATTTGCTGCTGACCGTGGCCGTTGCAGACGAGCAGCCGCTGCAGGTGCTGAACCGCCTGAGCGACATGCTGATTGGCAACCGTGCCGACAAACTGTTAAGCGCGGATGCACCGGCATTGCTGACGCTGCTGACCAGCGACGATGCTCCGGCAGAAGAGGCGCTGAGCGCTGAGTTCACCGTGCGAAATGAACATGGCCTGCACGCCCGTCCGGGTACGGCTCTGGTCAACACCATAAAACAATTCAATAGCGAAATTACCGTGACAAACCTTGATGGAACCGGCAAGCCGGCAAATGGACGTAGCCTGATGAAAGTTGTGGCGCTGGGTGTGAAAAAAGGCCATCGCCTGCGCTTCACCGCGCAGGGTGAAGATGCTGAACTGGCGCTGAAGGCGATTGGCGATGCCATCGCTGCAGGCCTTGGGGAGGGCGCGTAATGACCAGACGTGTAGCGACTATCACCCTCAACCCGGCCTATGACTTAGTGGGCTTCTGCCCGGAAATCGAGCGCGGTGAAGTCAACCTGGTTCGGACTACCGGCCTGCATGCCGCCGGTAAAGGCATTAACGTGGCCAAAGTGCTGAAAGATCTTGGCATCGACGTCACCGTGGGCGGCTTCCTGGGCAAAGATAATCAGGATGGCTTCCAGCAGCTCTTCAGCGAGCTGGGCATAGCGAACCGTTTCCAGGTCGTACAGGGCCGCACCCGCATTAACGTCAAGCTGACCGAAAAAGACGGCGAAGTGACCGACCTTAACTTCTCCGGTTTTGAAGTGACCGGTGCTGACTGGGAGCGCTTCGTTGCCGACTCCCTGAGCTGGCTGGGCCAGTTCGACATGGTCTGCGTCAGCGGCAGCCTGCCTGCGGGCGTTACTCCGGAAGCGTTCACCGACTGGATGACCCGCCTGCGCAGCCAGTGCCCTTGCATTATTTTCGACAGCAGTCGTGAAGCATTAGTTGCAGGCCTGAAAGCCGCGCCATGGCTGGTGAAGCCTAACCGCCGCGAGCTGGAGATTTGGGCCGGGCGCAAACTGCCTGAACTGAAAGACGTGATTGAGGCGGCGCATGCTTTGCGTGAGCAGGGGATTGCGCATGTGGTGATTTCTCTCGGCGCTGAAGGTGCGCTGTGGGTTAACGCCTCGGGTGAATGGATTGCCAAACCACCGACTTGTGAAGTTGTTAGTACCGTTGGCGCAGGGGATTCGATGGTCGGCGGCCTGATTTATGGCCTGCTGATGCGTGAGTCCAGTGAACACACGCTGCGCCTTGCTACCGCCGTTGCGGCCCTGGCCGTCAGCCAGAGCAACGTAGGCATTACCGATCGTACACAGCTGGCCGCTATGATGGCTCGTGTCGACCTGAAACCTTTCCACTGACAGCAGGAGACAGGCAATGAAAACGCTGTTAATTATTGAGCCGGGACTGGGGCAGGCGCGCGCGTATCTCGCGAAGACGCTGCTCGGTGCCGCCGCGCCAAAAGCGCATCTCGACATCATTGATAACCCGAACGACGCCGAACTGGCGATTGTTGTCGGCACCGCCATTCCGGCTGATACCTCGCTGAACGGCAAAAAGGTGTTCCTCGGCGATATCGACAGAGCCGTTCAGCATCCTGAGCTGTTCCTGAGTGAAGCAAAAGGTAAGGCACAGACGTACACGGCACCGGTAGTAGCCGCATCCGTAGCTACAAAAGGGCCAAAGCGTATTGTCGCCGTCACCGCCTGCCCAACCGGCGTGGCGCACACCTTTATGGCAGCCGAAGCGATTGAAACGGAAGCGAAAAAGCGCGGCTGGTGGGTTAAGGTTGAAACCCGTGGCTCCGTGGGCGCAGGTAACGCGATTACGCCTGAAGAAGTCGCCGAGGCTGACCTGGTGATTGTGGCGGCCGATATTGAAGTCGACCTTGCAAAATTTGCCGGCAAGCCGATGTACCGCACCTCTACCGGCCTGGCGCTGAAGAAAACCGCCCAGGAGCTGGATAAAGCTCTGGTCGAAGCCAAACCTTACGAAGCGGCAGGTAAAGCAAGCTCTGCTCAGGAATCCGGTAAAAAAGAAAGTGCCGGAGCGTATCGTCACCTGCTGACCGGCGTTTCTTACATGCTGCCGATGGTGGTGGCGGGCGGTCTTTGTATCGCACTCTCCTTCGCCTTCGGGATCCAGGCCTTTAAGGAACCCGGCACGCTTGCCGCTGCGCTGATGCAGATTGGCGGCGGTTCCGCGTTCGCTCTGATGGTACCGGTGCTGGCGGGTTACATAGCCTTTTCTATTGCCGACCGTCCGGGCCTGACGCCGGGTCTTATCGGCGGCATGCTGGCAGTTAGCACCGGCTCAGGCTTTATCGGCGGCATCATCGCCGGTTTCCTGGCGGGCTATATCGCGAAGTTGATTAGCTCTAAGCTGAAGCTGCCGCCAAGCATGGAAGCGCTGAAGCCGATTCTGATCATTCCGCTGTTCTCAAGCCTGGTTGTTGGCCTGGCGATGATCTACCTGATCGGGACGCCGGTGGCTAAAATCCTGGCGGGCCTGACCCACTGGCTGCAAACCATGGGCACCGCGAACGCGGTCCTGCTGGGTGCGATTCTGGGCGGGATGATGTGTACCGACATGGGCGGCCCGGTGAACAAAGCGGCATACGCTTTTGGGGTTGGCCTGCTCAGTACTCAGACCTATGCGCCAATGGCGGCAATTATGGCCGCAGGCATGGTGCCACCTCTGGCGCTGGGCCTGGCCACGCTGGTTGCTCGCCGTAAGTTTGATAAGGCGCAGCAGGAAGGGGGCAAGGCGGCGCTGGTACTGGGGCTGTGCTTCATTACCGAAGGGGCGATTCCGTTTGCCGCTCGTGACCCGATGCGCGTTCTGCCTTGCTGTATCATCGGCGGCGCGCTGACGGGGGCGCTGTCCATGGCGGTTGGCGCGAAGCTGATGGCACCGCACGGTGGCCTGTTTGTGCTGCTAATCCCTGGCGCGATTACCCCGGTGCTGGGTTATCTGCTGGCGATTATTGCCGGTACGCTGGTGGCTGGCCTGTCCTACGCCTTCCTCAAGCGTCCTGAAACGGAGCTGGCGGCGAAAGCGGCTTAATCTCCAACTCAACGTCTGCCTTCTTTCTATTGAAGGCAGACGTTTCTCTTCTGCCTTTATTTTTCATTCCCTGCAATCCCTTAAATGCCTTTCGGGATCTCTCCCACATGACTGAAAACTCTCCAACTCGTTACAGCCCTTTACTAAGCCCTTTGCACAATCCTGATATTTCAACCTTGTTTCCTGCCGGCTAAAAACGAATATTTTGGCAAGGCAAACAATATAGGTGTACTATGTACTCGGTGGTGTACTTAGTACCCTCAAGGATGGGGGCACGATGACTCACGCTATTACTTTTATTGAGACGACGTTATTCACTCGCCAGATTAAACAGCTCGCGACGGATGACGAACTTAGCGCGTTGCAAAAAGAATTAATTGGATCGCCGGAGAAAGGTGACCTGATACAGAAAACCGGGGGATTACGGAAGATCAGGATGGCAACCGGCGTTCGGGGGAAAAGCGGAGGTGCCAGGGTTGTTTATTTTTTGGCAACGGCGGAGGTGATTTGGCTGATTATGGCCTGGCCGAAGAATATAAAAGAAGACCTGACGGCCGCGGAAAAAACTGAACTCAGAAAACTGACGACATTATTGAAAGGTAAAATAGAGCATGAGTTTTTTTAATGACCTTAAATCCTCGCTTGAAGAGGCGGTAGAGATTAAAAATGGCGCGAAGGCACCTGCAATGGTGGTTCGCTATGACGTGGCGGATGTCCGGGCGATCAGAGAGCAGCTGAATGTTTCACAAAGTGAAATGGCAAAGGCGTTAGGCACCAGCGTTGACACCATCAAAAGCTGGGAATTAAAGCGCCGGAACCCCACTGGCCTCGCAGCAAAAGTGCTGGCGACGATTCAGGCCAACCCGGCATTTTACTATGAGCTGGCAGCACGCTGAGCGTTGCTGCCAGCTAAGATCCAGGCGCAATACGCTCAACAACTAAGCCGTGGCTTCTTCGTGCTGCTGCGCCTTAAGCCAGGCGATTTCTTCCGCCCAGATATCCGGATTAGTGGTTTCCAGAATTAACGGGATGCCGTCGAAACGTGCATCGCGCATGATCCAGCTGAACGGCGTGTGGCCGATGTTGCCGAGGCCCAGGCTGTTATGGCGGTCAACGCGGCTGCCAAATTCACTTTTTGCATCGTTAAGGTGCATGCCGCGAAGGTATTTAAAGCCGACAATGCGTTCGAACTCGCTAAAGGTATTTTCACAGTCTTCTTCGGTACGCAGATCGTAACCGGCGGCAAAAGCGTGGCAGGTATCAATGCAGACGCCAACGCGGGACTTGTCTTCCACGCCGTCAATAATTGCCGCGAGATGTTCAAAGCGGAAACCGAGGTTGCTGCCCTGGCCTGCGGTGTTTTCAATAACGGCGGTCACGCCCTCGGATTTTTCCAGCGCAATGTTGATCGACTCTGCGATACGCTTCAGGCATTCCTCTTCCGGAATTTGCTTCAGGTGGCTGCCCGGATGGAAATTCAGCAGCGTCAGCCCCAGGTCCTGGCAGCGAACCATCTCGTCGATAAACGCCTCGCGGGATTTCTCCAGCGCCTCTTCAACCGGATGGCCGAGGTTAATCAGGTAGCTGTCGTGAGGGAGAATTTGGCCCGGACCGTAGTGATATTTTTCGCAGGCGCTTTTAAAGCTGTCGATAATTTCGCTGGTCAGCGGCGCGGCGCGCCACTGGCGTTGATTCTTGGTGAACAGGGCAAAAGCGGTGGCTTCCAGTTCGTGGGCGCGGATGGCGGCATTTTCCAGGCCGCCCGAGGCGCTAACGTGCGCTCCAATAAACTTCATCTGTCTTCTCCTGTTTCTTGACGGGCAAAACCCGCTATCTGTAATCCGTCATGATAGCGGGTCAGGAGGCTTTTTTCCGTATTGAATTATGCGATCAGGTGGTGAATCGCCAGGTTAATGCCCGCACCGCCGACAATCAGCCAGATGAACAGCACCAGCGCCATCAGCAGCGGGCGCACGCCGGCTTTTTTCAGCGCGCTGACGTGGGTCGTCAGGCCGAGTGCGGCCATCGCCACCGCCAGCAGGACGGTATCCAGCGTGACAAGTAGATTAACCACGGCCTGCGGTAAGAAGTGGAAGGAGTTGAAAATCGCCACCACGATAAACAGTATCGCAAACCATGGAATAGTGATTTTGCTCGTCTGCGCGCTGCCAGCCGGTGCCAAAGACTTAACGCGGGCGGCCAGGAAAATCAGGAACGGCGCAAGCATCATCACGCGCAGCATTTTGGCAATCACCGCCGCGTTTTCCGTTTCAGGGCTAATCGCATGGCCTGCCGCTACAACCTGAGCGACCTCATGCATCGTCGAGCCGGTGTAGATCCCGAAGGTTTCCGGCGTAAACCACTGGCTGACGAACGGGTAAATCATCGGGTAGATAAAGATAGCAAGGGTCCCGAAGATAACCACGGTTGCCACCGCCACGGTGACTTTGCTGGCCTCGGCTTTGACCACGGGCTCGGTGGCAAGCACCGCCGCCGCACCGCAAATGCTGCTGCCCGCGCCAATCAGCCAGCTGGTTTGTTTATCCAGCCCGAAGACTTTTTGGCCGAGCCAGCAGGCGAGGGCGAAGGTGCTGCACAGCGTCAGCACGTCAATCAGCAGGCCACTTACGCCGACGTCGGCAATTTGCGAAAACGTCAGGCGGAAGCCATAAAGAATAATGCCGAGGCGCAGCAGATGCTGTTTGGCGAACAGCACGCCGCCGTCGCAATGCTGCCAGATTTTTGGGTAAACGGTGTTGCCGACAATCATGCCGCAAAGGATGGCAAGCGTCAGGGCGCTAAGGCCAACTCCGGCCACAGCAGGGATATTGCCGAGCCATAACGCCAGTCCGGTAATGGCGGCGGAAAGCGCCAGCCCCGGTAAAAAGTGCCACAGCGTGTGACGGTGAGCTTGTACTGTGAGTGCAGTCATAACCTTCTCCTTTGTCATGGCAAAAAGGCTACGCCTCGCTGGCATAAAAATAAAATTGATTATATATTTATAATTAATCTTTATAAGTGGTAAGCAACTCGCTGCCACCACAGGAAAGCCCTCTTATGCATATCACGCTGCGGCAACTTGAAGTGTTTGCTGAAGTCCTTAAAAGCGGCTCGACCACCCAGGCATCCCAGATGCTGTCCCTGTCCCAGTCGGCGGTAAGCGCCGCCCTGGCCGACCTGGAAGGGCAGCTTGGGGTTCAGCTTTTCGACAGGGTCGGGAAGCGGCTGGTCGTCAACGAGCACGGCAGGCTGCTCTATCCGCGTGTGGTGGGGCTGCTGGAGCAGGCGGGTGAAATAGAACAGCTGTTTCGCGAAGATAACGGCGCAATTCGTGTTTATGCCAGCAGCACCATTGGCAACTATATTCTGCCGGAGATGATTGCCCGCTACCGGCGCGACTTTCCGAAGCTGCCGCTCGAGCTTAGCGTCGGCAACAGTCAGGACGTGATTAACGCGGTGGCGGATTTTCGTGTCGATATCGGCCTGATAGAAGGCCCGTGCCACATGGCGGAGCTGGTCACTGAACCCTGGCTGGAAGATGAGCTGGTGGTCTTTGCTTCGCCGGGGAACCCGCTGGTAGATCAGCCGGTCACGCTTGAAAACCTGGCAAAACAGCCGTGGATCCTGCGTGAGCGTGGCTCAGGCACCCGTGAGATTGTCGACTATTTATTGCTGTCGCACCTGCCGAAGTTCCAGATGGGGATGGAGCTGGGCAATTCCGAGGCGATCAAACATGCGGTACGCCACGGCCTGGGCATCAGTTGCCTGTCCCGCCGCGTCATTGCCGAGCAGCTGGAAAGCGGCTCGCTGGTAGAGGTTGTCGTCCCGCTCCCTCGCCTGGTGCGCACGCTGTACCGCATCCACCACCGCCAGAAGCACATCTCCAACGCGCTGCTTCGCTTCCTGCGCTACTGCGAAGCATAATGCACCAAAATCTTGCAGCTGCACCTGATTGGGGTGTAGCTGCGAGGCAGCTATCCTCTTGTTAACCTTCCTTTCACCGTGATACCGCCACAATCTTCGCGATCCCTCTTCATTGGCACATTAGTTGCAGAATTGAATTCAAAGAATCTTTTGTTTCAATCAGGCGATGAGGCTGCACATGACGATGAAAAAATGGTTGTTCTCTTTAGTTGGCGCGACGGTTCTGCTGGCTCAGGCCGGGGCGGTAATGGCCGACCAGCTGCAGGATATTGAAAAGCGCGGCGTGCTGCGCGTGGCGGTCCCGCAGGATTTCCCGCCTTTTGGTTCGGTGAATGCTGACCTGAAGCCGCAGGGTTACGACATCGATATGGCGGCCTACCTGGCGAAGGGGCTGAAAGTCAAACTGCAGCTGGTGCCGGTGACCAGCGCGAACCGCGTCCCGTACCTGCAAACGGACAAGGTTGACCTGGTGATTTCCAGCCTCGGCAAAAACGCCGAACGTGAAAAGGTCATCGATTTTAGCCGCGCCTATGCCCCGTTCTTCCTGGGCGTATTTGGGCCGAAAGATGCCACGGTAGCCGATGCTAAAGCGCTCAGCGGGAAAACCATCGGCGTGACCCGTGGCGCAGTAGAAGACATGGTATTAACCGATCTCGCGCCGAAAGACGCCGACGTGAAGCGCTACGAAGACAACAACACCACGATTTCTGCTTACCTTTCCGGCCAGGTGCAGTACATCGCCACCGGCAACCTGGTCGTGGCGGCAATTGCCCGCCAGAGCCCAACCAAAGCCCCGGTCAGCCAGTTTATGCTCAAAGACTCGCCTTGCTACATCGGGCTGAAAAAGAACGAGCCTGCCCTGAAAGCGAAGGTAGATGAGCTGATTGGTGACGCGCTGAAGGACAACACTCTGAACGCCCTGTCGCAGAAATGGATGCAGGCGCCGCTGCCTGCCAACCTCGGCGCCTGAGGAGCCGGGAATGACCACGCAACTTGATTTTGCCGGTCTGCTGCCCTACTGGCCGGCGCTACTTGCCGGCCTGTGGGTGACGCTGGGGCTCACCGTTATGGCGACCGTGGGTGGCGTTGCCATCGGCATTACCGGGGCGGCCATTCGCAGCGGCAAACCGGGGCTGTTAAGCCTCGTGTGGGGCGGCTATGTGGAGCTGATCCGCAACACGCCGTTTGTGGTGCAGCTGTTCTTCATTGTCTTTGGGCTACCGGCGCTGGGGCTAAAGCTCAACGCCGGGGAAGCGGCACTTATCGCGATGCTGATTAATCTCGGGGCTTACAGCACAGAAATTATCCGGGCGGGCATTCAGGTGACGCCGAAAGGGCAGTGGGAAGCGGCTCGCGTGCTGGGGTTAAGCCGCAGCCAGACGTTTTTACGCGTGGTGTTGCCGCCGTCGCTGAAGCGCATTTATCCGTCGCTGGTTAGCCAGTGCATTATCGTGATGCTGGGGGCTTCCGTGGTGTCGCAGGTTTCCTGCGAAGACCTGACGTTTGCCGCCAGCCTTATTCAGTCACGCACCTTCCTGAGCTTTGAGGTCTACCTGGTGACCACCTTAATGTATCTGGTGCTGTCGTTAATTATGCGCCAGCTGCTGCTGGCGGCGGGGCGAAAATGGTTGGGGAGTGATGTCGGATGATGACGTTTACCGACTGGGATATCGTGCGTAACCTGCTGCTGGCGGCCCGCTGGACGGTGCTGCTGTCGCTGATCGCCTTTTTCTGCGGCACGCTGGTGACCTTGCCGTTGCTGCTGCTGCGCATAAGCCGCTGGGCCTGGCCAAAGCGTTTCATTAGCGCCTATGTCGCGCTGTTTCAGGGCACGCCGCTGCTGATGCAGCTGTTCCTCGCTTTCTTCGGTATCGCGCTGTTCGGGATCGACGTGAGCGCCTGGACGGCGGCGACGCTTGCCCTGACGCTATTTACCAGCGCATTTTTGCTGGATATCTGGTACGGCAGCATTCGTGCGTTGCCCAAAGGCCAATGGGAAGCCTGTCGTTGCCTCGGTTTGAGCTTCGGGCAGACGTTGTTCCGGGTAATAGCCCCGCAGGCAATGCGCATCGCCGTTGCGCCGACGGTCGGGTTTTCGGTGCAGGTGATTAAGGGCACCGCGCTGGCCTCGATTATTGGTTTTGTCGAGCTGACCAAAGCCGGCACCATGCTGAATAACGTGACGTTTGAGCCGTTTAAAGTGTTTGCCCTGGTGGCGCTCGGCTATTTCTTACTTTGCTATCCGCTGTCGCGCTACAGCCGCTATCTGGAGAAAAAATTCCATGCCGCTCATCACCATTAATGACGTACAAAAATATTACGGCGACAACCACGTGCTGAAGGGCGTCAGCCTTGATATCGACATGGGCGAAGTGGTGTCGATCATCGGCCGCAGCGGCTCCGGTAAAAGTACCTTGCTGCGCTGCATGAACGGGCTTGAAGGTTACCAGGACGGCAGCATCAAGCTTGGCGGCATGACCATCACCGACCGTGAGTCTCAGGCGAGAGAAATCAGCCGTTCCGTGGGGATGGTGTTCCAGAGCTTTAACCTGTTCCCGCACATGACCGCGCTGGAAAACGTGATGCTGGCGCCGCGCAGGGTCCTGAATAAGAGCGCTGCCGAATGCCGTGAGCTGGCGCTGGAAATGCTCAACAAAGTCGGCCTGGGCGAACGCGTGGATTACTATCCGGCCAACCTTTCCGGCGGCCAGCAGCAGCGCGTGGCCATTGCGCGGGCGCTGGCGATGAACCCCAAAGTGCTGCTGTGCGATGAAATTACCTCGGCGCTCGACCCGGAGCTGGTGGGCGAAGTGCTTAAAGTTCTGGAGCAGCTGGCGGCAGAAGGCATGACGCTGATTCTGGTGACTCATGAAATGAACTTTGCCCGGGAGGTCGGCGACCGCGTGGTGTTTATGCACCAGGGGAAAGTGTGGGAGCAGGGTGAGAGCAAGTCGTTTTTTGCTCATCCTCGTACTCAGGAACTGCAGCAGTTTATCTCCTCCGTACGCGGGCTCGGTTAATCTTTGACCGCCGGTCGGCTGAATGCGCCGGCGGTTTTTAATTCCCCTCAACTTATCGGCCTGATTAGCGACTTGCTAATAATTGCCGGGCGATCATGAAGCTCTCTTATAACCCGGGATTTCTGCTATCTGAATAAAGACGTTTTGTTACAATCTTGCCTCATTTTTTGGACAGGCAACAATTTCCTATGGTTTCACAAGATAAAACGACAGAAGCGCCTGGCTTACGCCGCGAATTAAAGGCGCGCCACCTGACGATGATCGCCATTGGCGGCTCCATCGGTACGGGGCTTTTCGTTGCCTCTGGGGCGACAATTTCTCAGGCGGGGCCGGGCGGCGCGCTGCTCTCTTATATGCTGATTGGCCTGATGGTTTACTTCCTGATGACCAGCCTGGGCGAGCTGGCGGCGTTTATGCCGGTCTCTGGTTCCTTCGCAACCTACGGCCAGAAATACGTTGAAGACGGCTTTGGCTTCGCGCTTGGCTGGAACTACTGGTACAACTGGGCGGTGACCATCGCCGTTGACCTCGTCGCCGCGCAGCTGGTGATGAATTACTGGTTCCCGGACACCCCAGGCTGGATCTGGAGTGCGCTGTTCCTCGGTATCATGTTCTTGCTTAACTGGATCTCCGTGAAGGGCTTTGGCGAAGCGGAATACTGGTTCTCGCTGATAAAAGTGACCACCGTCATCATCTTCATCATTGTGGGTGTGATGATGATCGTGGGTATTTTCAAAGGGGCACAGCCGGTAGGCTGGAGCAACTGGACAACCGGCGATGCGCCGTTTGCCGGGGGCTTTGCCGCAATGATCGGCGTAGCGATGATCGTAGGCTTCTCTTTCCAGGGCACCGAGCTTATCGGGATTGCCGCCGGTGAGTCCGCGGACCCGGAGAAAAATATCCCTCGCGCAGTGCGTCAGGTGTTCTGGCGAATCCTGCTGTTCTATGTGTTCGCGATCCTGATTGTCAGCCTGATCATTCCTTATACTGACCCAAGCCTGCTGCGCAACGATGTGAAAGACATCAGCGTCAGCCCGTTCACCCTGGTGTTCCAGCACGCGGGCCTGCTCTCTGCGGCGGCGGTCATGAACGCCGTTATTCTGACGGCGGTGCTGTCGGCGGGTAACTCCGGGATGTACGCTTCCACACGTATGCTTTACACCCTGGCCTGCGACGGCAAGGCGCCGCGTATTTTCGCGAAGCTGTCTAAAGGCGGCGTGCCGCGTAACGCGCTGTACGCTACCACCATTATCGCCGGGCTGTGCTTCCTGACGTCTATGTTCGGCAACCAGACCGTTTACCTGTGGCTGCTGAATACCTCCGGGATGACCGGCTTTATCGCCTGGTTGGGGATTGCCATCAGTCACTATCGCTTCCGTCGCGGTTACGTGCTGCAGGGCAACGACATTAACGACCTGCCGTACCGTTCGGGCTTCTTCCCGATTGGGCCGATCTTCGCCTTTGTGCTGTGCCTTGTCATCACGCTGGGCCAGAACTACGAAGCCTTCCTGTCTGACACTATCGACTGGGGCGGCGTCGCGGCAACCTATATCGGCATTCCGCTGTTCCTGGCTATCTGGTTCGGCTACAAGATAACGAAGGGCAGCCGCTTCGTGCGCTACAGCGAAATGGAATTCCCGAAATTTCGTGAGAAATAAACCAGAGTAACAATAAGTTACTCTTTAGAGGGCGTGATTATCACGCCCTTTTTCTATTCTGCTGGCAATCAATAATGCCAACGGGCTATAGTATTCAACAATTAAATTGATAACTATTATCATTTGCTTTATCGTTAACGCCATTCTTTAAGGAACGAAGGAGCGTTAGCGTGAAGCATATGATTAAATTCAAGAATATCTGTCTGGCTCTGGCATTAACCGCCGCCGGTTTGCACTCCGCCGTCGCCGCGACGGTCACCGATATCGTAGGGCGTGAAGTCACCATCCCGCAGAAGGTTGATCGCATTTTGCTGGGGGAAGGGCGGCTGTTTTATGCTCTGGCGCTGCTGGAAGGGCAAAAGCCGATAGACCGCATCGTGGGCTGGCAGGGCGACTTCCGTAAGCTGGACACCCAGACTTACGCGGAATACAAAGCGAAATTCCCGAAAATTGACGATATCCCGCTGATTGGCAGCACCACGGCCGACAGCGTCAGCCCGGAAAAAGTACTGACGTTGCATCCGGATGTGGCGATTTTTGGCCTGTCTGGTCACGGCCCAGGCCGCCACAGCGAGCTGGTTTCCCAGCTTGAAAAAGCAGGCGTGCCGGTAGTCTTCGTCGATTTTCGTACCTCGCCGCTGAAAAATACCTTGCCGAGCATGCGTCTGCTGGGCAAAGTGTTGCATCGCGAGAAACAGGCCGATGATTACATCGCCTTTTATGAAGCAAATCTGAAAAAAATAACCGACGTCACCGGCAAGATGGCGGCAAAAGATAAACCTTCGGTGTTTATCGAACTGCGTGCTGCGGCGATGGAAGAGTGCTGTGGGTCCGCCGGGAAAGGCAACATGGGCGATTTTATCGACCTGGCGGGCGGTAACAACATTGCTAAAGACCTGCTGCCGGGTGCGTTGGGCACGGTGAACCTGGAGAAAGTGCTTGCCGCTGACCCGCAGGTCTATATTGCCAGCGGCGGCAAAGCTCCTGGTGCGACCTCGCCGGGCGTGGTGCTCGGCGCTCAGGCGACCAAAGCTGAAGCCCAGGCCAGCCTGCAGAGCGTGCTGGAGCGTAAAGGTATTGACCAGCTAACGGCGGTTAAAGAAGGGCGCGCCTATGGCGTATGGCATAATTTCTACAATTCGCCGTATAACATCCTGGCTATTCAGGCGATGGCGACCTGGTTCCATCCGCAGCAGTTTGCCGAGGTGAATCCGGAGCAGACGATGCAACAACTTTATAAACAGTTCCTGGCGGTAGAGCCAACGGGAACGTACTGGACCGATCTGAAGAAGTAACGAAGGTAAGACTTGATGAGTGCCACCACCGATCCGATGCCGAACGAGGCGCAGCCTGCCACTATTATGGGGCGCTACCAGCAGGTGCTACGTCACCGCTATTTGCTGATGGGGGCGTTGGTCATTGCGATCTTAGCCTCGCTGCTGCTGGACTTTACCCTTGGCCCGTCCGGGCTGCCGCTGGATACGCTGTGGCAGACCCTGATTGACCCGGCCAGCGCAAACGCCGGTACGCGGGTGATCGTGTGGGACATTCGTCTGCCTTATGCGCTGATGGCGCTGCTGGTCGGCATGGCGCTGGGCCTGGCGGGGGCGGAGATGCAAACCATCCTCAATAACCCGCTGGCCAGCCCGTTTACGCTCGGCGTTTCCTCCGCGGCGGCCTTCGGTGCCGCGCTGGCTATCATTCTCGGCATCGGTATCCCTGGGGTGCCCGATCAGTGGTTTATCTCCGCCAACGCCTTTGTCTTTGCGCTGTTTGCCGCGCTGATGCTGGACGCCATTACCCGCTGGACCCGCGTGGCGAGTTCCGGCGTGGTGCTGTTTGGTATCGCGCTGGTGTTCACCTTTAATGCCCTGGTGTCGATGCTGCAGTTTATCGCCAGCGAAGACACGCTGCAGGGGCTGGTGTTCTGGACCATGGGCAGCCTGGCGCGTGCCTCCTGGGACAAGCTCGGCGTGCTGCTGCTGGCCTTTGCCATCATCATGCCGATTTCTATGCTCAGTTCCTGGAAGCTGACCGCGCTGCGCTTAGGCGAAGATCGCGCCGTCAGCTTTGGTATCGACGTGAAGCGCCTGCGTTTAGGCACTTTGCTGCGCATCAGTATTTTGTCCGCGCTGTCCGTGGCCTTTGTGGGCCCAATCGGCTTCATTGGCCTGGTTGCGCCGCACATCGCCCGTATGCTGTTTGGCGAAGATCACCGTTTTTACCTGCCGGGCAGCGTGCTGGTCGGGGCGCTGGTGCTGTCACTGGCGTCGGTTGCCTCTAAAAACATTATCCCTGGCGTCATCATTCCGGTGGGGATCGTCACCTCGCTGGTGGGCGTGCCGTTCTTCCTGAGTATTATTCTTCGCCATAAGGGGAACGTGTGATGCAGGGCTTACAGATTGATGCATTCAACGCCGGTTACCCGAAGCGTAAAATTATCGAAAACCTCAGCGTGCCGACGCTGCCACGCGGCAAAATTACCGTGCTGCTGGGGCCAAACGGCTGCGGTAAATCGACTTTACTGCGTTCGTTAGCGGGCCTGAACCGCGCGGAAGGGCAGCTGTATCTCGACGGTGAAGACCTGATGGCTTTGCCGTTCGCTAAACGCGCGGAAAAAGTGGTTTACCTGCCGCAGTCGCTGCCGCAGGGCGTGCATCTGCACGTGCTGGAATCCATCATCGTGGCGCAGCGTGCGTCCGGTGGCCGCCACAGCGCTGAAAGCGAAGCGCAGGTCATGCAGCTGCTAAAACAGCTGGGGATCTCGCATCTGGCTTTGAGCTACCTGGATCAGCTTTCCGGCGGGCAAAAACAGCTCGTAGGCCTGGCGCAGTCTTTGATTCGCCGTCCCTCTCTGCTGTTGCTCGACGAGCCGCTGAGCGCGCTGGATTTGAATTACCAGTTCCACGTCATGGACCTGGTCGCCCGCGAAACCCGCGAGCGCAATATCGTCACCGTTGTCGTGGTACACGACATCAATATTGCTTTACGCCATAGCGAGCATGTTCTCATGCTGCGCGACGGCAAACTGGTTGCCAGCGGCGAGCCGGAGGAAGTGATTACTCCGCGCAGCCTGGCCCAGGTTTACGGCGTGAAGGGGCGCATTGAACGCTGCTCACAGGGTGTTGCCCAGGTGCTTATCGACGGCCTGGTGGAAACGCCCACCGTATAACAACGCATTTCAGGAATACTAAGGAACACAGTATGCAGCCGGTGGCCAATGTAGCCGCTGGCGCATAGTGCAATGTGAGCGCTAAACGGTTGTTTCGTTTGTAATTCACCTCATGGAGAGAAAGAAATGTTAAGGTTGAATCCCATTGTCCGGGGAGGACTCTGCGCATCCGTGCTCGGTCTGGCTTTTCCCGCCATCGCTGACGATCGCGAAGAAACCCTCGTAGTCACCGCGTCCGCCATCGAACAAAACCTCAAAGATGCGCCTGCCAGCATCAGCGTTATCACCCAGGACGAGCTGCAAAAAAGGCCCGTCAATAATCTGAAAGATGTGCTGCAGAACGTGCCCGGCGTACAGCTGACCAACGAAAGCGATAACCGCCGTGGCGTCAGCCTGCGTGGCATGGACAGCAGCTACACCCTGATTCTGGTGGACGGCAAGCGAGTCAACTCCCGCAATGCGGTATTCCGCCATAACGATTTTGACCTGAACTGGATCCCGGCTGATGCGATTGAACGTATCGAAGTAGTGCGCGGGCCGATGTCCTCGCTCTATGGCTCAGATGCCCTTGGCGGCGTGGTGAACATCATTACCCGCAAGGTAGGCAAAGCCTGGCACGGGACCTTCACCGTGGATTCAACCGTGCAGGAACACCGCGACCGCGGCGATACCTACAACGGCAATTTCTTCACCAGCGGCCCGCTGATTGACGACGTGCTCGGCGTAAAAGTCTACGGCAGCCTGGGCAAGCGCCAGAAAGACGGTCAGCAGGCTTCGACAACTAACGCCAATGGCCTGACGCCGCAGATTGAAGGCTTCACTTCGCGCAATGCCAGCACCGAGTTTTCGTGGACGCCTGCCGACAATCAGGATGTCACCGTAGGCTACGGCTTTGACCGCCAGGACAGGGAATCTGACTCTCTGGATAAGAACCGCATCGAACGTCAGGATTATTCCCTCGGCCATAACGGACGCTGGGACTTCGGCAATACCGAACTGCGTTTCTACGGCGACAAAATTGATAACCTCAACCCGGGCAATAGCGCGGCTATCACCTCACGCAACAACAGCGTCGACGGCAAGCTGGTGCTGCCGCTCAGCGACATCAACCAGTTCCTGACCTTCGGCGGCGAGTGGCGTCACGACAAGCTGAGCGACCCGGTAAATATTACCGGCGGTAATAGTTCTAAAACTTCTGCCAGCCAGTACGCTCTGTTTATTGAAGACGAATGGCGCATCTTCGAGCCGCTGGCGCTGACCACCGGCATTCGTATGGATGACCATGAAACCTACGGCGACCACTGGAGCCCGCGTGCTTATCTGGTGTACAGCGCCACCGATACCGTCACCGTTAAAGGCGGCTGGGCAACGGCCTTCAAAGCGCCTTCTCTGCTGCAGCTTAGCCCGGACTGGACCAGTAAATCCTGCCGTGGCGCCTGCCAGATTGTCGGCAGCCCTGACCTGAAGCCGGAAACGAGCGAAAGCTTTGAGCTGGGCCTGTATTACGCCGGGGACGAAGGCATTCTGGACGGCGTGAGCGGCAGCGTGACCGCCTTCCAGAACAACGTTGAGGATATGATTGGTATCCAGCGTACCGCGAACCGCAGCGTGGCACCGTCTTACTCAAACTTTGTTGGCTTTGATAAGAGCGGTAACCCGATCTTCCGCTACTACAACGTGAACAAAGCGCGTATCCGCGGTGTGGAAACCGAGCTGAAAATACCGTTTAACGACCAGTGGAAGCTGTCGCTGAACTACACCTACAACGACGGGCGTGACCTGAGCAACGGCGGCAATAAACCGCTGCAGCAGCAGTCGTTCCATACCGCTAACGGCACCGTTGACTGGGCGCCGCTGGAAGACTGGTCGTTCTATGTTTCGGCGAACTACACCGGCAAGCAGCGTGCGGTATCAGCCACCGACAAAACGCCGGGCGGCTACATAGTGTGGAACACGGGTGGAGCCTGGAAGGCGACGAAGAACGTGAAGGTGCGCGCAGGGGTGCTTAACCTGGGCGACAAAGACCTGAATCGTGACGTCTACAGCTACAACGAAGACGGCCGTCGCTACTTTATGGCGCTGGATTATAGTTTCTAAGCGGTAGGTACCGTCTCTCTAAGAGGTGTGTCTTATACATATTCTTCCTGGAGAGGTCCTTAGTTCAGTCGTTATTCCGTTCACCCATAGATCTGTTTTCCCTGCTCGTTCAGAGCACGGTGAACGTGTGAGGGGGAATTACGCCATTCCCCCTCACAACCCCCGGCGCCCGGCGAGCTCATCGCCGCTGAAGCGGTAAACCCACCGGCTATCACCCAAACATTCGGGGTCGTTCGCGATTCGTTCCCGACGATCGCTCTCTTTCGCTGTTCCCGACAGC
>Ga0079104_1000417_pt1 | contig 48596 bp, 58 predicted proteins | sample MedtruBG_FD_76829 | JGI IMG/M metagenome (GOLD analysis project Ga0079104, IMG submission 76829) | Root nodule microbial communities of legume samples collected from California, USA - Medicago truncatula BG | ecosystem: Host-associated > Plants > Roots > Nodule | place: USA: California...
TATACACAGGAAGGTTCCCATGCTGGCGCAATTGACCATCAGCAATTTTGCTATCGTTCGTGAGTTGGAAATTGATTTTCAACCGGGTATGACGGCGATTACCGGTGAAACCGGCGCCGGTAAATCTATCGCCATCGACGCACTGGGGCTGTGCCTCGGCAACCGCGCCGACGGTAACGTCGTCCGGCTGGGAGCCGCCCGTGCCGATATCTGCGCCCGTTTTTCACTGGCAGATACCCCTTCTGCACGCCAATGGCTCGAACAGAACCACCTGGACGACAGCAATGAGTGCCTGCTGCGCCGGGTCATCAATGCAGACGGCCGCTCACGCGGCTTTATCAACGGCACTTCCGTGCCGCTTTCGCAACTGCGCGAACTCGGTCAGTTGCTGATTCAAATCCACGGTCAGCATGCCCACCAGTTGCTGCTCAAACCCGATCACCAGAAGCAGCTGCTCGACGCCTATGCCGACGAACCTGCCCTGCTGGCGCAGATGCAGCAGGTTTATCAGCGTTGGCACCAAAGCTGTCGCGAACTGGCCCATCATCAGCAACAGTCCATCGAACGCGACGCACGCCAACAGTTGCTGCAATACCAATTGAAAGAACTGAACGAGTTTGCGCCTGTGGCCGGTGAGTTCGAACAGATAGATTCGGAGTTCAAACGCCTGGCCAACAGCGGCCAATTGCTGACCATCAGCCAGCAGACCCTGCAATTGCTGGCTGACGATGAAGAAAACAACATGCTGAGCCAGCTTTACACCGCCAAACATCTGCTGGTTGAGCTGGTCGGCATGGATGAGAAACTCAGCGGCCTGCTAGACATGCTGGAAGAGGCGTCGATCCAAATCAGTGAGGCCAGCGACGAACTGCGTCACTATGCCGATCGCATGGATCTGGACCCCAACCGCCTGCAAGAGCTGGAACAGCGTCTGTCGCGCCAAATTAACCTGGCGCGGAAACATCACGTTGCGCCAGAGGAACTGCCACAGCTGCACCAACAGATGCTGGATGAGCAGCAGTTACTGTCGCAGCAAGAGAACGACCATGAACACCTTAACGAGGCGGTCACTCTGCATCATCAGCAGGCGCTGCTGTTAGCGGAACAATTGCACCAGAAGCGCCAGCACTATGCCGCAGAGCTGACCACGTTGATTACCGACAGCATGCAGGCCCTCTCCATGCCGCACGGCAAATTCAATATCGACGTTCGCTTCGAGCCGCAGCATTTGAGTGCTGAAGGGGCCAGCCGCACCGAATTCTGTGTGTCCACCAACCCAGGCCAACCGCTGCAAGCGCTGGCGAAAGTGGCCTCCGGTGGCGAACTGTCCCGCATTGCGCTGGCTATCCAGGTGATTACCGCTCGCAAGATGGAAACCCCGGCGCTGATTTTCGACGAAGTGGACGTCGGCATCAGCGGTCCGACGGCCGCCATTGTTGGGCGCCTGTTGCGTCAACTTGGAGAATCTACCCAAGTCATGTGCGTCACCCACCTTCCACAGGTGGCCGGTTGTGGGCATCAGCACCTGTTTGTCAGCAAGCAAACTGACGGCACGGAAACCGAAACGCAGATGTCACCGTTGGATAAACGTGCTCGTTTGCAAGAATTGGCGCGCCTTCTTGGCGGCAGCGAAGTCACCCGAAACACCCTGGCGAACGCAAAAGAACTGCTTGCTGCATAGAAAAGCTCAACTTTTTTACTTTCCTGAGGTCATATTGGGGCCCTGTAAAGGTTTCCAACTGCTGCAAGGTCTATTATCATCGGCATCCTATGCCCTAAAGGAATGTGATTACTATGCGCTGTAAAACGCTGACTGCCGCCGCTGTGGTTCTTGTGATGCTGACTGCAGGCTGTTCTACTTTTGAGAAGGTGGTTTACCGGCCTGACATCAACCAAGGGAACTACCTGACGTCAACCGACGTAGCTAAAATCCAAAAAGGTATGACCCAGCAACAGGTCGCTTATACATTGGGAACCCCAATGCTGCAGGATCCGTTCGGTACTCAGACGTGGTTCTATGTGTTCCGCCAGCAGCCGGGTCATGAAAATATCACCCAGCAAACTCTGACGCTGACCTTTAACAGCGCGGGCGTATTGACGGATATTCAGAACAAGCCTGCGCTGACCAAATAATCAGCACAGGAACTGTCGTCCGGCCCGTGAGGGACGAATCAAGTTCTTCATGACAGTCACAGGCTGCAACTCGGAAGATAAAATTCTGATAAAAAATAAGGCGCACTCAGCGCCTTATTTTTTTGCCTTCTCTGCCCGTTGACGGCGCAGTTCTTTGGGATCGGCAATCAATGGGCGATAGATTTCCACCCGGTCGCCATCATTGAGCACATCGCCCAACTTGGCCGGTCGGCTATAAATGCCCACCTTGTTACTTTTCAAATCAATGTCACTGCGCAGTTCCAGCAATCCGGAGGCCACAATCGCCTGCTCAACATTGCTGCCCTCTGCCAGTTTCACATTACGCAGATACTGACGCTCCGGCAAGGCGTAAACCACCTCAACCCGTATCTCAGACACTGTAAACCTCTTTCGCCCGCTGGGTGAATGCCTGCACCATATTGCCAGCCAACTCTTTAAATACCTTGCCGAACGCCAACTCGATCAGTTTGTTGGTAAATTCGAAGTCCAGGTGCAGCTCAACCTTACAAGCTTCCGGACTGAGCGGCGTAAAGTGCCAGCCCCCCATCAACTTGCGGAACGGGCCGTCAACCAGTTGCATATTGATGCTCTGGTTATCCAGCAGCGTATTGCGCGTGGTAAAAGTTTTGCTGATACCGGCTTTGGCAACGTCCACCGCGGCGGTCATTTCATTGTTGGACGCGTTAATCACCCGGCTACCGGTACAACCTGGCAGAAAATCGGGATAAGAATGAACATCGTTAACCAACTGATACATCTGCTCGGCGCTGAACGGCACTAACGCAGACCGACTGATCTGGGGCATATCATTTCCTGTGAGACACAAAACATACAAATCATACCATTTATCTATCGGCAAACAAAAAATCTGCTATGCAAGACAGGAGCCAAAAATGCGAAAAATTGCGCAGGTGCTGAGCGGTAAAGGATTTCTTTCGCTGTCGCATCCAGTATAATGAACGCACTATGACAAAGAAAAAAGCTCACAAACCTGGTTCAGCCACCATTGCGCAAAACAAGCGAGCACGTTTCGAATACTTCATTGAAGAAGAAATCGAGGCGGGCCTGTCCCTGCAAGGGTGGGAAGTCAAATCGTTGCGTGCCGGCAAAGCCAACCTCAGCGACAGCTACGTGACCTTCCGTGACGGTGAAGCCTATCTTTTTGGCGCCACCATCACGCCGCTCAGCGTGGCTTCATCGCATGTGGTCTGCGACCCGACACGTACCCGCAAACTGCTGTTGAACAAGCGCGAGCTGGATTCGCTGTTCGGCCGCGTTAACCGCGAAGGCTATACCGTTGTTGCCCTGTCCATGTATTGGAAAAATGCCTGGGTCAAGGTCAAAATCGGCGTAGCCAAAGGCAAGAAAGAACACGATAAGCGCGATGACATCAAAGATCGTGAGTGGCAGACGGCGAAAGCCCGTATCATGAAGCACGCCAACCGATAAGCCTCTGGCTTAACGGGTTAAACTTCTGGTATACTGCACAAAGTTACTTGGGGCTGATTCTGGATTCGACGGGATTTGCGAAGCCCTAGGAGCATGCCGAGGGGCGGTTGGCCTCGTAAAAAGCCGCAAAAAAATAGTCGCAAACGACGAAAACTACGCCCTAGCAGCTTAATACCCTGCTAAGAGCCCTCTCTCCCTAGCCTCCGCTCTTAGGACGGGGATCAAGAGAGGTCAAACCCAAAAGAGATCGCGTGGATGTCCTGCCTGGGGCTGAAGCGTTAAATCCAATCAGGCTAGTTTGTTAGTGGCGTGTCCATCCGCAGCTGACCGGCGAATGTAAAGATTGGACTAAGCATGTAGTGCCGACGGTGTAGTAATTTCGGACGGGGGTTCAAATCCCCCCAGCTCCACCAAATAAAACAAGGGGTTACGTGAAAACGTAGCCCCTTTTTCTTAGCAGTGGCGACAAAATGGCGACGGGGGATTACTCTAGGTTTTTAAAATTGCAATTAGCGAGGACTGATTAGCTTCTTGAGGCTTGATAATTTTTCTCCTATGCCGTGACCTCGAATGTCTTTTTTGGCCTGAGCGCTTAGCTGTTCTAGAAATTCGTTTGCTACAGCTTTAAGTTTCGTCGATTGCTTAGAATAAATATCTCTGATGCCATCTTCGTCTTCTCCAATTAATTCTTCATAATCAACTTGACAAGCCACATTAGCCCTTTCAATAAAATCCCTGACTAACCCATTGAATTCAAATGTAAAATATAAAGATTGAGAGTAACTAGTCGCAATCAACTCCCTCATAGCTGAGCGAAACAATCCCGTATCATTAGTTAGGCCAACTCCTTCTTCATGAAAAATTACCCGATGCCTGTTATCTGCCAACCCAAAAAAAGCAATAATTTCCAATGAAGTCAGTACATTAGAATATGCCTTCAAAGTAGCATCCCAAAACTTCTCTTTTTTATACTTACTAAACCCCCAGCGACTACCAAACCATGCCCCCGCAAATGCAATAAGGGCAGGGAGAAGCTTTCCAAGCCATTCATAAATATCCATTAGTTTCCCCATAATGTTCACTCATTCAAGAGATCAACTATATCTGCCAGAGAATAAATTTGTAGTCTCAGTATTTCAGTTTTACAAAATGCCTTCAACTTCCACACAGCCCGCGTCGTACCTAACATCCCTGCATTTAACGGACTCACAGATTTGATCTTGCTAGAGATCAACCAATCATACGAAAATAGCCTAAAATCCTTATTTTTCATGTTGATGCAGACACCTCCCTATCCTTTAGGGATCTAGAAAACTGAAATAACATGAAATTCTTTTCAATCTTTTCAGTTTTGGATTGCTCGTAAAGCCCCAGGCACAGCGCGGCCTGGCGGGGCGGTTTGAAGAAAATCAAAACTGAAATAATTTCCTGATCCAAATTGCGCAGGCGGGTGCGGTGTAGTGCCGTTTCCGTGGGTGTGACGTTGATTTCGTGGCGATTCTGCCGCGCTGGCGGCTCGGTGCTGCGGTGATCGGATTTGTTCGCGTGGAATTTCCGCCGGGGTGGCTGACGGCTCAGAAAGGCGCACAGGCGCGCCAAATGGCAAGCATGAAAAAGCCCGCGCAAGGCGGGCCGGTATTCCCTGGTGCTGTTATGTACTGCTGCTTAATTTCTACACTGTTATGGGGCCAATTGATAATTGGTTGTGTAGATCAATTACCCGCTATCGATCGGCGCGAACGATCAATTAACAACCCTATCCAATCACTGGCGCATACTTGGTTTTCAGTTGGCCAGACTTCGTGCCGGCTGCGCTGATAGCGTCGGCGTTCTGCGGCCCGCCGGTATTGCTGTGCGTATGTTCGGCGGTCTGCTGCGCCAGCTCCTGCACCACTTCCAGGGTTTCCAGCATCAGCGCCATCACGTTGATTTGCTGGCTACCTACCCACACCACCGGGGCAATAACATCCTGACGCACTGTCGCAATACTGCTACGGATTTTGCCTATCTTCTCCATCAGGCTGCCGGCCACTGCCGTGGTGGCATCCTTCCCCACGCTGGCCACCAAATTACCCTGGGTAGCTACGCTGTAATCCCCCTCGGCAATGTGCTGCACTGCACCGGCCAGCAAGGTGGACGTGCCCAGCACCGTGGTTTTATCCGTGGCCTGCACCGTTGTAGTCCTGGCCACCAGGGTGCGGGTTTCTTCGTCGGCCTGGATCTCCCTGGTCATGGAACTTTCACGGATCACCTGGTCGGTTTTCCGTTCCCAATCCCCTGCCTGGGTAACCCGCTGGGAGACTTCTTCCCGCTGCTGCTGTAGCTGCTCGCCGGGTTTCACATCCGGCAGCGTGTTGCCCTGGGCCAGCGTCTGACGGATAAACGGCTTATCAGGTCGCCCATCAGTAAACGCCACCTCAACCAGCGTTCCCACTGGTGGAAACTGGAACATGCCCGAATCCTGGCCCGCCATCGGCAACGGTAGCGGCACTGCCGGGTAAATCGGCGTATTTTTTGCCGGCTGGCCGTCGGCGTCCAACAACTGCAAATCGACGGCATAACGTGGCCGGAATGGATCGGCCAGGTCACCGCTGCTGACGCCCTCCGCGTGGGCTTCTACCCTGGCGAATTTGGGTAGGTGCAAACCCGCAGACAACTCCGGGTAAGCGGCATCAATCTGGCGCTGTGCCGGCGTCATGGCCACTGATTTACCCGTTAACGGATTTTTGGCCAACCAGGTGATCGTGGTGTCGTCATTCTCCAGGCGAACACTCGAAAGCCGGTGGCCATTGACCACTACACCAGGCCGCAAGGCTTGCACCATAGGCAAAGTCATGCTGTTGCCGCCGGCGCGCGCCTGGCTAAACTCGGCGGGAATATCTACCGGCTTGCCGGCAAACATGGAATGCGCCCAACTGCCCAGGAACACGCCACCATCCGGCAGCGGTTGCCAAACGTAATCAAGCACCCCAAACGCCGGCCCCAGATTGGCCAACAGTTGGTATCCCGTCCCGCTGTGGGTGAAATGGGGGATCGGCTTGTCCAGGTAATCCGCCTGCGCCGGCAACGCGATAGTTAACCCGCTGTTTTCCTCCAGCCACTTGGCCACCTGGCGCAGCGTCGGGTGCTGGAAAGAGCACGGCCAAAGCCTTTCAAATACGCCGGCCAGTTCACGCACAAAAAGTCGCTGTGAACCTGTATCAGCCGGCTGCGCGCGCTCCACATAACCCGTAAACCACCGCAAAATGCTATCCGTATAGCCGGCATCCAGGCGCACCAGTTTGCCGGTGTAATCGGTATCCGTCTGCGCGGTAATAAACCCGCGTCCGCAGCCGTTCAGCTCCAACACCAGATTAAAATCAACCAGGGGCACGCTATCCCCGGACAACATCAGGCGCTTAATCGGTTTCATTCGCCCCCCACTACGCCGGCAAGCGCATCATCCGCCGGCTTCAATACCTTGCGTTCGAACCAACTCAATTTTTGTTCATCCTCAGCCGCCGCGCCGTTCCCGTTAACCTGGCCATTCGCGCCTGGTGTCTGCTTTTTGGTGGTAGTCTTGCTACCTTCCCGCGCATCTTTCTTTTCCGGTACGCTTAGGTGCTCGCGTAGGGTGAACGTCACCAGCCAGGCTTGCTTGCCGTCCTGCTTTGGCGCATCAATTGAGCCTGTGAACGTCGCCAGCCTAAAGTTAATGGCCTGGGCGGTGTGGTTGGCCACACGGTAGCGTTTCAGCTTGCCGCCTTCGGTTGCCTCCGCCAGGGCATACAGGCGCGTTAACACCTGGGCTTCGCTAAAGGGGATCATGCCGGAAATACGCAATTCTTTGGGCTTTATGCCTTGTTCGGCGTTGGCCGTGCTGGACGTCTGCCCAGACTGGTCTTTATCCTGAAATTGCATCATGGGCGTGACCATGACGCCTTTTAACGGGATAGCTTCACCATTAAGCGCCAGCGTGACTATCGTCATGGATCATCGCCTCCAGTTGCCCCAAATCCTTGCCCACAAACAACACCGCCAGGGTAAAAACGGCATCCTGCCGGGGAATATCTTTTTTCATCGCTGCGCCAACACTGGCACCGGCCCCTTTCGCCGTAAAGGCCCACGCCGGCGCGCTTTTCCCTTGTAAAGCGGTCATTGCCTGGCTTATCCCCTCCAGGGCAGATTGCCGGGCCTGGGAAAATCCAGCCAGCGCCACTTGTAAGCCGTCCACGCTGGCCCCTATGGCCGCGCCTGCCTTGGCTTCCGCAATACGCTGCGCATTCAACGCCAGGCGTTGAGCACCGGTCGAAAGCGGCACCGCCGCCGGCAAACCAGCCCCCATTTTCCCAGGCAATTGCATCCGGGTAATTGCCTGGGTGGCGGCAGTCTGCGCCATGCGCTGCACCTGGTTAAGTGCCGGCAAAGGCAACACCCCCGCCAACGCTGCAATCTGCGGCATAAATTCACCGTGTGAGTTAGCGCAAAGCATGAATACGGTGGCGCTGATTTCCTCCCCCTGGCCGGCCAACTTGCCCGCCAGGTAATCCACGGCATTGGCTGGGCTAAGGTAACTCCCGGATGCCTCTTGCCGTCCTACGCCATAAACCCACGGATGCGCCGGCACCATTGAACACGTCAAAGACTGCATATCACCTGGCATACGCAAAACCGTCTTACGCCACACTCGGCACCTCCGGCCATTCAATTTTTGGTGCCGATAACAGATCAATACGATTCAGCATCACCCGATATTTTTTCCAGGCTGCCAATTGCTCTTTTTCCGTATCATTCGCAATAGCGAGATCGGCGGCATCCTGTAAAGGCGCAATGTGTTTGGTTGCTGTAGCAATACGTACCGTTTGCTCTGCCTTGGCTTGCTCCTGGTACTCTTCTGGCGTGTAAACTCGCTTAACTACCTTTTCACCATCGAAAACCCATCCGCCACCAATGACCGCACGACGGTTTGCCGTGGTATCAGGAACCTCTGCCACGCTCAAGCCCGCAGGCCATAAGGTGGAAACATCCTTGTTGGCGGCAATACTACGAATGACGCCGTTACTGTCATACGCGATTTTGATTGAGTCAGCCGCAAAACCGCTTTGGCACTCGTACCATTCCGTGCCATCGGCGGCAAAAAGAAACATGGCGTTATGCCGATTGCGCAATTTAATTTGTTCTGGTGTTTTTGGCTCACCCAGTTGGAAATTCTTAATATTCATCATGGTTTATCGCCCTATCGTGATCCATTGGCCATTTTTATAAATCTGGATATAGCTCCAAAACAGGGACTCAGCCGAATAGTCGCCGTCTCTGTTATCGAAACCCGTTAAAACAGTGTTGTCGTGATAGGTGTAAACACCTGTTGCACCGTGCTACGCTTCTGCGCTGTATCTGACGTTTTGAATAAAGTTTTGGTTAACCCAATCTATGGTTGCCCGCGCACCTACATCACGGTTGTATGTGCCCCAATCCACGCGGTTATTGATATTGTTATCACGCGCATTTAATTGATTGTTCAGCCAGGTACTAAGATACCCGCCCCAGATAGAGCCTTTAACGTTGCCGTCATTCTGATAGACGGCCTCCCCGGCGTTCAGATTACCTGGCGCAATAAATTGCTTGTTGTTGGGGTCAAACTGCCAAAGAGCCTCCGCGTTGTTATCGCCTTTCACATGGATGCAGGGCTTCGCAAAACTGCCTTTTCCATCCAGCAGATAACCAAAGCTTACGGCGGTGGGATAACCTTGCCCTTTCCGAGTGCTTTTGCCTTTGACCAGCGGGACATAACGTCCACCTTCGGCAACGTCCCAATTATAATTTTCCTGATAAAACGGGGCTTTTGTGTCGAGTTGCACCGAATAAGCGCCACACCCTTCTGGAGGCGCGCCAGAAGGTATGCTGTGATAAGTGGCGGTTAATGACGCGGCTGCGATAGAACTGCTGGACGATACCGGGCCGGTGAAATTGCCCCCGCTGGCCATCATCACCCGATCCCAGCCACTAAAAGTGCCGTTTATATTTGCGGCCACACGGAGGCCAGCTTTCCCACCCGCCTCATGAGACATCTGTAAATAATGCTGAAATTTTCCGTTACCTGGAGTGGCAGAAAGATCATTCGTGTTGGTAGTACACAAAACAGAACCCCACGGCACGCCGGCCCAGGAACTATTTTCAACACTCCATACCCCCGGTGACGTTGGTGCATTAGCCCCGGTCAAGACACGGGCAACCCCCATTCGCGCGGCAAAACTGTTTCGTACATCAGCGGCTTGAACATCGGACGCGGAGGGCTTGTTTCCAGTGTGGTACAGGCCCACAAAATCCGAATACTTACCCGTATCGGTAGCACGCAGCCAAAAGCTATTACTGGTCTTTTCCGCCAATAACTGAAAGCCTCGGTGCTCGTTCGCACTGAAATTTACCAGGGTAGAATAAGGCTTCGATGGGTAATTTTTGATATTCGGATCATCAAACTCAAGCGTTGATAAGCTGATGCCATGCTTCCATAAAGTGGGGGAATCTGTAGCCGCGCGTAACGGTTGCACTGGCAATACCGTTGAACCCTCAATCTCTAACCGGCCTTTCATCTTGTCGCCCGCAAGTTTTACATAGCGTCCGTCCGCTTCTGTTTTTGTCCAGGCATTCACATCCGACGCCAGCAAGTTCACATCACCGGTCAACGCTTTGCCGTTTACACGGATAGAGCGCAGGGCATATTTTTGCGCCGCCTGGGCATCGGTTAACGCCCCAACGTCCGCCGCCGTGGGTTTATTGGCAGGGGAGTAAACGCGGGCATTACCATCCCATACGGATGCGCCAGTGATCCGCCCCTTGGCCGAAAATGAGCCGGTGCGCACATTCAAAAACGCCGTGCGGCCCTGTACGCCCTCTTTGCATGTGTTGTAAAAGCCCAGGCCATACCAGCTTTTAATATCCACATTGCAGGTTTCATAACTGGCCCCGTCCCCGTTCCCTGGGAAAAGGCCGCCAGGCTTGGCTTTCCAACTGTTCGCCACCATCACGCCGCCGGATGCCTGGATTTCCTTCTGAAACGTTCCGCCCTGGCTAGCGGATACCGCATCCACATCTTGCGCCGTAGGCTTATAGTCCGTGGTGTAAATTCGCGCCCACTTAACCCCGTTCGTGGCATTTGAACCACCTAAGAAGCCCGCACCGCTGTTAGATACACCCACGTATCCGGTAGAAGGGCCGCCATCACATGGCAAAGAAATCACCCCATATACGCCGTTACCCGGCGCATTCGCTGACGTGTTATTAACGCGGAAAATTTCGCCCTGATTACAATAAGCATCCTCACGGTGGCGGGAACCCATCCCCAGGCCAAACGCGCCAACCTCCATCACATTGCCACCTTCCACGCCCACGTTACGTGTGGCGGCGGTGCCCAGGCCCAGGCTACCGCGGCTTTTTGATTTGTCCTTGAGTGAGGCTAAATTGTCATCCTTGCGCAAATAGGCATCATTGCCGGCCTGGTCGGACAGTGAACCTTTTGGGCGCAAGTCGGTAATGTTGCCGGCGGCATCGATGCTGGCCACCGCAAACACATAGTGCTTAAAACCGGCGTTATCCGTGTAATCCGTAGCGGTAGCCGCAACGGTAAACTTCACAGCGCCAGCCCATTGGCTTACCACGTTGCCCTGCAAACTCACGTCTGCCCAGACCTTGGTAGGCTTGGTTGTCACGGTAATGTTTTGGTTAGCCGCCAACACCGCGCGCAGTCCGCCCACATAGCCTGTGCCCGCCGTTACGAAATATTGCGCGCCGGCTTTGGCCACCAGGAACCCATTACCAAAGAATGCGCCGGCACCGTAATGGTCACGGTTAATCAGACGCTGCATTTCATCAATGCCGCCCAGGCGCGCGGTAAAATCAATCTGCCAGGTTTCTGCCGGCATGGTGATCGCTGTCTCTTTGGCCGCGCCGTCATACTCCATCACAAAGGAACGTGTGATCGCATTCCCTTGCTGGCCTGCGCGGTTGGCCACCTTGCGTTGCATCGGCGCATGAACAATCATCGCCACCGTGTTGCTGGCCTTATTCACCAGGCCGATCCAGTTAAAGTCGAAATCGCCCACCTCGGTGCCCAGGGTGACCGAATACACCACGGCGTTATTGTTCACGACGCCGGTTTTGTTGACGGCCTGGCGATGCACTATCTTGGCTGCCGCCGGCATCCCTTCTTTCCGGTCAATCGGCTTGCTGGCATCGAGGCCCGGCACGTTGGCAAAAACAAATTCATCCAGTACCACGCGGGAGCCGTTCACGGCTTCTTTTGCTTTCCATTGCTCAAAGGCAAAGGTGATCGCGGTTTGTGACATGTTGACTACCCCTTAAGTGATGCGCTCGCCACGGTGGCGGAATATTGGTTATTGGTGCTGGCTACTGCACTTGCGGCGCTGTAACACACATACTCACATCCCACCCAGCCAGCGCGTAATTGCAGGACGGAATTGTTAATGACTTCAAATCGATAGCGGCGACAGGTGCGGCCATATTGCCGGATGATCTGCATCAGCAGTTCGGGATTACTGGCAACCTGGCCATCTGTCACACGGACGCTTATCACGTCCCAATCAATGCCCGGTTGGCGCTCCAGAATTTCCACATAGCCCACGCCCAGGCGTTCGAAAATGGCGATAAATCCAGCCACCGATCCCGCATCGCGGGCATTGATAAAGGCGTACTGCACCCGCTTGCGGAATAGCTCCAGCGGCTCCCCGTTAAAGCGGGTAATATCGCGCTGGTAGGCCAGCACCTGGAGCAACAGCACGGCACAGGTGACCGCATCAAGCTGTTTCAATGGCCAGGTCAGCCAGCCATACACCCACAACCAGAAATTGCGGCAGGCGCGCAGCAGCTTGGCCGGCTCCCCTCGGTTCATCCAGGACGGCAACCGCATCCCCGCCAGGCGTTCTTTAAAATCAGGCATCGGCTACCGCCAGTTTTAAAGTTTTCAATCGTGGCACGTTCAATTCGCTCACAATGTCCCCTTTGGAAAACGTGATGGATTCCAGCTCAGGGAAAGCCCGGTGTAACTCCCTGGCCAGGTTGGAAAACGAGAAACGCGCATACGGCCAGGTTTTCTTTACGTCGTATTCGGCGTTTTGCCGGAACGCACAGCGGATCAGGTTTTCGCTGTTGCGCTTAAGCGTGGCCAGCGTGTCCGCCGTAAAGTTGGCCGTGTTTTCCAGATAGAGCGTCACGGTCAAATCGTGTTGGGTTTCCGGCATGGCAAAACACTGCATATCATCGCCGTGGCCGTGGTTCCCTTTGTTGGTGATGTAATCATTGACCGCGTTAATAAACGGCTGCGAGGCAATGCCTGAATCCAACAACAGATAGGCGTTCGCCGTTCCCGGCCCGCGCGGCGCATCATGCTGAAAGAAAATGCGGTCAATACTCAGCCCGGCCACGCTGGCGATCATGCTGCGGTAAACCGCATCCGTGTGATAGTTGCCCGCCAGGTTGTATTGGTTGCGCGCCCTGTCCCGTAAATCGTCGTCGGATTCCTGGTCAGCACCGGGCACCGATAACCACCCTTCCTGGTTTTCCACCCGCACAATGCCTGGCACCGCCTGCGGTAAAATCCGGTAATACCCTGGGGCCAGGTTATGTGCGCCGCCTGGCGCGGTTGCCTTCACCGGCACCAGTCCGCCGGCAGCGCCAGCGGCTAACGTGGTTTCCTTCACCACGGCCACGCTGTACACATGGCCGTTAAGCCGTTCGGTTTGCACCACCGTGCCGGCGGGGATCGTGACCATCGCGCCGGCGTTTTCCTTGTCGAAACGAAAAACCCCCTCCGCCGCCGTTGCCGGCTTGCGCTTCACATTGACGCCCCAGGCAAACATTTCCAGCCAAGTGCCGCCGGCGGTGGCCAAATACATGTTGCCCATCACCACCGACACCAATACATCTTTTAGCCACATCACCGGGGCGGTAATAATCGCCTGGATAAGCCGCCAAAACGGTGACATTTTGGATGTGTTGGTAATTAACCCTTCTGCGGTCACCAATTCGTTAAATTTGGTATTAACTTCGTCCTGGGTAATCGGCATTCCGCTTTCTGTTAAGGCTTTTTCATAATCAACTTGCGGTTTCGTCGTCATAATTAACGCTGGCCTCCACCTTGCCGAAATCATACGTTTCTGCCGTCACCCATAATCGCTTTAACGTTTCCTCGCTAATAACGACGGTGCCTGGAACAATTCGCTCATCATCTTCTAATAACAATACGATTTGCATAATCACATCGGCGCGCAGTGTCGGGCTTCTTTCTGCCACTAATTGCGTCACTAACCCACTTTCCAAAATAGCGTGAACGCAATCTTGGCCAATGCTCACCTTGTTATGACATAACACCGGCTCCCGGCCTGTATTTAGCGAGAAATCGCCATTTTCTATTAGCAGGTCAATATAAAGGGGTTCATTCATTAACTTAATTCCTGCCATTCCATTAGCTGTTCAGGCGTCATGCCCTGCTTAACATTAATATGGACGTTCTCAATGTTTTTACGATTATCCGTAACGGTTCGACTGTTGTTATTAATTTCTTTATTAATCCCACCGGGGCCAATTCCTTTTAGCTTGCCGCCGCTCAGTAACATACTCGGCGCGGGCGGAGGTGGCGCGCTTTTCTCGCCCTGCACCTGGGCCAGCACCTGCACCTGTTGCGGCGGTGGCTGCGGTACCTTGACCGCCGGCACAGCAGGTGCGGGCGTTGCTGCCGTTCCCTGCATTGCCCTGGGCACCACGATAGGATCGCTCACATCATCAATCAGCGTTTTGCGCGCCCCTGCCGCTGGCATCAGCGCCGGCGCAGGTTGTGGCACAGCCACCGGGGCCACTGCCGCAGCCTGGGCCGCTGCCGGCAATGCGTTGCTACCCTCCAGCGTGGCCAGGCCGGTGGGCAACGCGCCCGCATCAATCGCCGGCACCGTCACCGGCGGCATGTTTACCATTCCCTGGGGTTCGGTCACCGTCGGCACCACATCCACATGCATGGGGTCAATACTGACGCCCGGCAGCATGTTGATTTTGTCGATGATCCAGTTGTAGGTATCGGCAAACGCAGACCGGAACACGCCCCACAGCTTGGTAAACACCCCCGCTACCACACTGCCAATCTTCATAAACGACGCGATAGGCGATGACGGGTCAAACGCGGCCACCACGTCCAGCCAGCCTTGTTTTACGATGCCAAATGCGTCAAACAAATGGCCCACCGTTGTAATCACCAGTTCAATCGGCGACAGCAGTAAACCTATTGCGCCGGCAACAATCTGGCCGCACGCCTGGCCGGCACTGGTGACGCCTTGCAGCTCCGCCGCCGTGCTCTGGACAGGGGTTAGCAGACGGACGAACCAGTTAAACACCGCCTGAATCGCGCCCCATACTCCAGCCGCTGCCCGCTTCACCAGGTCAAACGCACCGGCAAAGGGGGACAACGCGCCGGCGGCCTCTTTAAAGCCCGCAATAAACCCGGACACAAACGCCTTAATCGGTTTCCAGAACGCCCACACCGCCGCCACCACGGCACCGATAGCGGCCACCAACAGCGCGATCGGCCAGCTCATCAGCAGGAACGACACCGCACCGGTACGGGCGGCAATCGAGGCGGCCAACAGGCCAGCGCGCAACAACACCAGGCCACGGTTAAACACCGCCGTCGCCGCACCACCGGCCAGCATGGCCAGGCGGTTCAAGCCCAACAGCTTGGCCACTGGCCCTAATATGCTGCGTAACCCCATCATCAAGAACATGTGCACGCCGATCGCCAGGTTCGCTATTGCCCCCGCTGCCGCCAGGCTCAAGAACGCCAGCACAGCCAGGCCAATGGCCCGCGCCAGGTTGGGGAATAACTTCAACCAGCGCACCAGGGTTTGCCCCGCGTCCGCCATTTTGTTAATCAGCGGATAGAGCACCGGCAACAGCGTTAACCCCATTGCCGCCCGGATTGAATACCAGATAGCGGTAAGGCGTTCCCAAGGGTTAGTCATGCGCTCCGCCATTTCCGTGGCGCGTTTCATCCCGTCACTGCTGCCCAGCTCGTTAATATGACGTTTCAGCAAATCGACGTTGCCGTAAAGCTGCTTAATCAGTACCGACGAATCACCAAAGGCATCGTCCAACGCGGCCTGGGCCTTGAGATTGCCCTCAATGCTGGCGCCGTAACGCGTTTGTAATTTTTCCAGCATTTCCGGCAAGCTCACCATGCCGCCCGTGGCATTAACAAAGCTCATCCCCAGCTTTTTGGCCCCCTCCTGGGCCGTCTGATAAAACGACTCGTAAACGCTGCTGGCCTCCGATCCCAATGTGCGCTCAAGCTGCCCCATCACGGCAAACTGCTCATCAATGCCCACACCGTAGTTAGCCCCCACGCCCCTGGCCCCTTCCATCAAATCAGACATGGCTTGCATGTTGGTGCCAAAGGCTTTAACCATGTAGGCCGTTTTACTGGCGACCTGCTCGGCAAACTCAACACGCCCGATTTTCTCGGCGTAGCTGCTAAATTTGTTGTACATGCTGCCCATGTACTCAGCCGCCTCGGTGCCGCTGGCCTTCGTGGCTGCTGCCAGGGTATTGGTGGCCACCACAAACGCCGGCAATTCCTGGTTAGTCAGTAATCCCACCTGGCTGCGGATCGCTTCGGTGGAGTTGATGAAATCCACCGACGATTTGCCATATTTCGCGCTGAAAGCCAGCGCATCCCCGGCCACCTTCTGCAACGTGGTTTCATCGATGCCCTTGGTGGCCGCCGCGTTCAGGGCGTCGGTTATCTCAATCGCCGGGCCTAATGCGCCCTTGATTGACAAGCCAACCCCCACCAACCCGGCCCCGCCCACGGCAATTTTGCCAAAGGCCGCTTGCGATTTTTCCGCAAAGCCGGTCACTGACGCCTGGGCCTGTTTTAGGGGCCGCGTCAGTTTGTCGATCAGGCTCAGGGTAAAATCTAGCTGTTTCATTATTCGCCTTTAAATGCCAAAGAAATGCCGTTTGCGGTGGCCACTCGCGTATTTTCCCAATGCCGGTTATCCAGCCAAATGGCGCGCGCTAAATTCTCGGTGCTATCATTTTCAGCCGGCAGGTAATAACGCCGCAGCGTTAATGCCTGTTCAATAAAGTTGTTATCGATAGCCCGCAGCCGGTTGGTTAGTTTTTTACTTCAATTTCCAGTTTCGGCGCATATTTCGCATTTACTGCTTCTGCGATTTGCAATGCTGCGCCGGGCAGTTTAAGCAGTTCGTCCAGTGCGGCTTTACTTTCTGCAACCACTACGCGGCGCAAATAGGTGACGTGCGGCGCAACTTTATTATCCATCGCCATATCATTAATCAGGCTGTTATAGGCTGTAGTGTTTGGCTCAAAGGCCAAATCTTTGCCCTGGATAGTCAAGATAACTTTGGTTTCTTCTTTGCTCATTGCTTTAATTCCTTACGCTGGTTAATTTCATCAACTAATTGGTTATGCCGTGCCGCGCACAGCGGATAAATATCTAAATACGTTAATAACGGCTCGCTAAGGTCTTTTCCGGTTACCCCGTTTACCCTGGGTAATTGTTCCGGGCATTTAACGAGTAAACTTTCCTGAAATGGCACGTTCGGCTTTATCGGCGGCGTCGTTATACAGCCGGATAAATTCGTCAGACACGCACACGTTAGTAAATACCGGCTTAACCACTTCGGTGCGGATCTCTTTCGGTTGAGCATCACGCAACGCCTCTATTTTGTTTTCCAACTGCCTGGCGGAATGACTGGCCACCGCTTCCGACGCCTGGCGGGAGACTTCACCGGCCCGCTGGGCGGCCTGGTCAATGGCCAGCGCCAGGCTATCCCGGTGCCACTCGCTAGCCTGCCAACCGCCGGCAAAGCTGGCAGCCAGGGCCAGCAGCCCCAACCACGCCCCCTTACCCATCAGCGCACCCCGTTATGCTCCAGGCTAAAGTGGTTACCGTCCGGGCGACTCTTAAAACGTCCCCCCCAGGCACCGCCCAGGCTTTCCCAATATTCACCCAACGGTAAATACGCCTCGGTGTTGGTCTGGTACTCACCGTTAATAAACAGATTGAAATCCACCGCCAGGCGCTGCGTGTGCAAGCTGTTGGCGATACCCGCGCCGGTTTTGGCGTTGCGCGCGGCCTGCTCTGGTGTGCGGTAAGCTTCGCCGAACGTCAGCCGGTAACCGTGATCGCCTGCCCAGGTGATCAACTGGCCAATCAAGGCGGTAAATAACTGCTGTTTTTCACTTAACATCATCTTTCATCTTCCCCGCTAACAGGTTGCTGCCCTTACGCTTAAGCCACAGCTCAACAACCTGGTGGCCAATAATGCCCAGGGCGGCCCCCAGTCCCACCACGCCAATGGTGGGTAATCCTGGCACCCAAATCAGTGCCGCCCCCGCCACCATCGCCGTGCCCGTTCCCAGGATCACCCGGCCTATAAACAAACGCGGAGTGATCGGCTCATCACTGCTTAACACCTTGCCAACAGCAATCAGCACGCCCAATAACAACAGGCTCCAGAACGTTTTTTCATGCTCTTGCATCTGGCACCCTTACCCGATCAGGTTCTGCGTTAATTCAGATTCCAGGTAAGGAATGCCGCCCAGGCGTACAAAATCGGCGTCGGTCACCACAAACTTAATCTTGTGCGTCATGATACTGCCGCCCTTCGGATCAACATCCAGAATGTCACTCAGAATCAACTTGCAGCCGAATGCCTCGACTTTCAGCTCTTCCCCGCCGGCCTTGGCGTACCACATCAAATCAATCGGCGGGATACCGCGCCAACTGCCGGCGGCCCGCGCCTTGGCGGTAACCTGCGCCAGGGATTTGGTGCTTAACTCCATTTCCCCCTCGGCGGCTACGTCGCCAGCAACCCAACCATCGGGCACCCCCTGGGTTTGTGCTGCGGCGGTGTTGTCGGTAATGCTCAGGCTCACTTTTTCCGCATGGACTAAATCACCGTCCATATTGAAATCAACCGACTGGCCAGAAATCCTTTTGGTCATGCTGCGCCCTCCAGCGAGTTATCCAACATCAGGCTTACCGTGATGCCTTTCGGGCATTCATAGGTACGGATCACCAGGTAAATTTCCACTTTGGTGGAGGTGCGCCAGGTAATTTGCACATCCCCCTCCAGCGGCGCTTTGACTTCACCAGGGAACGTCACGCCGTTAATCTGCGTACTGCGTGCCATTTCCCGCAGCGTCTTGGCAAAATACTGCTGGTGCGCCGCGATGCTGGTCGGGGTGCTGTTCAATGCCCGATCGGCAATTTTAGGGATCGCTAGCAGTCGCACACGACGGGCCGCCTTATCCACCACGCGCAGGCTTTCCACCGCTTGGAAGTCGCCACCCTCTACATCCAGGGTGCGCCCGTCCGACCAATACAGGCCGTCATAATCGGGATACCACATCGGCACACTAAAACGGTTTGCCTCCAACGCCTGGAGCGTCGCCAGCTCCAGCACCTCACCGGAACCATCCACCGGCGTGGTCGTACTGCCCATTTCGACTAATGCCCCGGTGGCCACACGGGCCGGACTATCGGCAATCGTCACCGCGCGGTTACACAAGCGGCCCGCCAACACACCCGGCTCATTACCCCACAGGCGCGGCACCAATTGGATCGCCGGCTCCGCTACGCCCTTTTGCAGGTCATTGATGCGGCCCACATACTCCGCCCACACTTCCCCCTTTTGCAGCGCCTCCACCGACAGAATGAACCACTGCCAGCGGCCAAACTTGGCGATAATCTCCGCCCGCAGGCTTTGCGCCTGTTTCACCACATCGAGCGTGGCCGGCACCAGGTTAACGATGCCCTCAAAGCTGGCCACACGCTGCGCGGACAACACCGCCGCCGGCCAGTTCTTGGCGGCATCGGCTTCCGCCAGCACATGCACATAAGCAAACCAGTTTTGCCCCGCGTTCAACATGGCGGCTTTGAGATTGCTTTTCAGCACCGAATCCCCCGCCCCCAACAGCACATCCAAATCGGTTTGCGTATTCACCGGCACCGTTTTGCCAATGTTGGTTTTGCCGGCACCGACAAACAGCAATACGCGCTCAATGTCTTTGGTTTCGCCCTGGTGCCGGTTTACCTGGTTAACCTGAATAATTGGCCAACTCATAGTTTCCCCTTCATATCCTGCGCTTTCACATTCCAGCCAAACCCAATGGCCTGGAGTTGACGCGCTAACGCTTTGTTAAAATCCGCGTCACTCATGCCCAGGAACGGGCGGGACGGTAAATCCACCGTCCAGGCCGTTTTGGCCGCCTTGCCACTCAACTTGCGGATCAGCAAGCCGGCCTGCGCGAATGACATATTTCCTACAATTTCCTTGAGCGGTGGCTTACGCCAGCGCTTGCCGCGCTTCACCTGGTAACCCAACGCGCGCAGCTTTTTAGCCTGGCGCAGCGTGGCTTGCCGCTCGGTGGTGCTTTTCTTGCCGGCCACCTGTTCCCGCTTAACGGAAACGTTCATACCTGCCGATTGCGCAAACCCCACCACGCCCGCCGGCACGTCTTTGTTGCCGTTGCGGTATCCGCCGCCCTGGAGATAAAGCCTCACGGCCTCCTGCTCTGGCATTTCACGGATGTGCAGCAGATTGGGCATATTGCGCAACATCTTGCCCCGTCGCCGGGTTTTACGCCCTTCCCAGGGGGTACCATCCGGCTGTTGCTGATTACGCACATTGCGTTTAGCTGCGACAATTACGCCGTACTTGGCCATGCGCCATAACAGGCGCTGGCGCTTGGCCTTGGGTAACTCCAGCTTGGCCAGCTCTTTGCGCATTTCCCGCAATTGGGTGCGGCTCAGTTCGCCATTGATGATCACTGCGTTTTACCGATTGGCGCGCCGGTGCTGCCCACGCCATAAACATGCCCTTCCAACGCCCACCAGATTTCGGGGTCTGCCAACTGCCAGCGCTTCCCGTCAAAGGGGATAACCCCCTGTTTGTCCTGGATCAGCGTCAGCGGCTCCGCCATCTTGATAACCACCTCAACCAACGCGGTTTTATCGTCCGTGACCACGATCGCCAGCTCCGGCCACGACTGCTCGAACCCTTGCTCAATCAACCCTTCATCGGCGTTCTCAATCAGCCAGGCCAACAACAGCGCGCACAGGTTGCGCGGGTCAAATTGGCGATAAGGGAAACGCCCCCAGGACAACACCGCTTCATACTGCATAACCGCCATTTGGTACTGGTTCAGCCCCAAATCCTTCTGCGCATTGATAAAGCTCACTTCTTCCATGTCGCTGTTAAATTCCAGGTTGGCCACACGCGGCGGCAAATTGGCCTGGAGAAACGCGGTCAGCGTCTCTAACTTGCTCATACCAGCCGCGCCGATGAACGCCGCGCCCCCTTCATATTGCGCAGCACCGTGGCGGCTTCTGCCAGCAGCCGGCTGCGTGTTTCCGGGTTTTCCTGGCCAGCACTCGGTGCCCGGCTAAACTGCGTCGAATACTCCCCCAACAAATCCGCCTTTGCCCTGGCGAATACCGCTTTTTCGTACTGCGCGATCAGCGCGGTTTTGTCGCCAATCTTCACCCCTGGCACGGCGCTGGCCTGGGTATAACCTTTCGCCTGTAGCTGGCCCGCCAGCTTGGCCAGGTCGAGATTAATTTCCGCTACGCTGGCCACCAGGGCCGCGCCCAGGGTGTCCGCGTCAATATCAGGCGGAATGCTCCGCCGTTCCTGGAAATCCGCCAGGCTCAAATCCGGCCAAAATCCGTTATTGGTTAACGTGGCGTCCTGGTAATCCGTGGCCTTGCCGTTAAACATCGTTGTTACTCCGAAAAAAAGCGGGCAGACCGGTTTCCATAGCACATCGCACCGTAGTGCCTTGCCTCCACCGCGCCCGCTTTGGCTTGCGGTAGTCTTTTATTCTTTTTCCAGCGCCCGCAGCCTGGCCGCAATTTTCTGCCGCTGCGTTTTGACGCCGGCCCCTTTGGGGTTAAATGCCTGCGCCTGGGCTAACAATTCATCCGCCTGGTTCAGCGTCGCCACGTCATTCACAGCGCTGGCCAGCGGCTGGCCGTTGTCATCAAGTAGCAGCATCAACCCGGCAAACTTGAACCACTTGGCGCTGATTTCCTCATGCAGCCGCCAGTTGTCCCGCACGTTGGCAAAGGTGCGGGAAAAATACGGCTCCAGGCTATTACCCCGGCTGGCCTCTTCCTCTGACCAGGCCAGCACCGTATCCGCCACGAACGCGGCAAAGCTGCGCTTTAGCCTGTCCGGTGTTTGCTGGCGCTGGGCGATCGCCAGGTCAGCCCAATCGAGTGCTTTGTCAAAATCCCCCACATCAAACAGCCAGATAACACACCAGGCAAAAATGGGATTGGCGTAAACCTCCCCCTCCGCCAGGTACGTTTCCACCGTTGGCAACCAGCGCGGCAACAACTCATCGCGTTTCATGGCGATGCGGTCAGCGGTGCGCGGCAACTCCCGCAGCCGGCGGATATCCCGCTCCATTGCCTGCACCTGGAGATGCAGGCTGTCCCAACCGGCCAACGCCTGCCGGTGTTCGAGTTTGCGCTCGGCCTGAATGCGGGCCGTGTGGCGTTGTGCGGGGGAAAGTGACATTGCGCTTTACTCCCCTTTTGGTGCTTCCACCTTGCCGATAGTTACGGCGGATTCATCGAAGGCGGCGTACATTTCCGGGTATTCCACGGCATAACCTTCGTTGCGCAGATACTTGTTTTCGTACTGCTTGCGGTCTTCCACAAACTCCGCCTTGCGCTGGCGGGTGCCACGTTGGGTATAACAGTGCAGGTTGCTAAGCGGCGTCACGATCATGCGCTTGCCTGGCATGAACGGCGGGACAATCGCCGGACGGCCGGCCAGGGACGTGCCCAGCATTTGCGCCGCGATTTTTTCCGTTGGGCGATCGGCGGCCTGGTACAAGCGGTGTTGTTCTGCCGCCACCAGGTCAGCGCCCACCAACACGGTCAAACGTGGGTCATTGCGGAACTGCGCCGGAATTTTGCTGTTGATCAGGTCGGATGCCATCGCATCCAGTGACACATAGTCACCGCCCGCCCCCAGGGTCACCGCATCGGTAATGATCTGGTTTTCGTCATAGGCGCGCACAAACTCCTGCCAGCCAATATTGACGTCCTCACCGTTCGGGTTCTTTTCCGGATCGGTGCTTTTCGCAATGGACTTACCGTTAAAGCCGATGCGCAACATGTCCAGGGCAAAGGATTGGTTGGTAAATTCCTGCATGCGCTGGAAAAACTCGTTCTCATCGCCGGCGTTAGCCCAAACGGACAACATGGCCCAGGTCAGCGCCGCGCCGGAATCAGTTTCCGATAGCTTATATTCCAGGCCATCGACACCGGTTTTGCGGATAAAACGCCCGCCTTCTTTACGCCCGGTAAAGATGCCCGGATTGCCCACGTTAACGACCTGGCCAGTCAGTTGGTCAACATCGGCGCAGGTGATCATGGACAAGAAATCCACGGACTCCAGCAGTGCGGAGCGCAACGCCGTTTCTTTTGGATCGGTCAGTGAAAAATAACGCTCGGTGGTATCCTGCCCATATTCAGCAGCCAACCCCGTGCTATATGCACGGAGCAATTCACGCGCACGTTGATTTAAAAACATAGTTACCCCTCACCCACAGAGTGATTTAATTTCTACTACCCTGATGAATTACAGGAATTTAAACGGCTGGCGACCTTTACCCGGATTGCGGCTCGGCAATTGAGTAACTTTTTTATCCAGCTTACTGAAGTTTTTCACGATACCGCTGATATTATCGCGCAGGGCTTTAAATTCCTGGGTATCCACCACTTCTTTTACGGTTTCCACATCCTCCTGCACTTCCTCTACTGCGGTAGCCGTTTCATCTGCTTTACCTTCCAGTGCAGAAAGGCGCGTTTCAATATCGGCCAGGGCTTCCGCCAGTGCCTGCAATTTATCGCCATCCGCAGGGGTTTCCGGCTGCGGCTGCTCTTCCTCAATGGAAAACATGCTGCGCCAGCCTTTCTTTTTATTTCCTGACATTTTTACTTCCTCATTAATTTCTTTGACTTCATCAAAAGCCAGCGGCTTTAATGCGCCATAACGTTTATTTTTATTGCGCTTACTAAAGCGCATCCGTTCGGTGTAAACGCTAGCCGGTTCATCAGTAACGCCCAGCCCTTCCAGGTAACTTTTACCTGTACCTCGAAAATTGCCATCGGTTGTAAATTCAGCGGAGCAAAAGATTAACTGCCCGTCCACATTGGCCTGCATCAGTGAGAGGTTTGGGCAAAGCTTGGCATACAGCCGCATCACCCCATCATCCCCCTCCTGACACATCAACTCTAAAACCCGCCCCCGGTTACCGTAATTACGGGAGTGCTCCGGCCATAACAGCGCCGTGTATAAATGAGGGTCGTAAAGTTCGGCGGCGTCCGTGATCCATTTTCTTTTAATATCACGCCCGTCTACTGTCTTACCTTCTGCGCAAACACAAATCCAATTCGTCATTAACTGCGAATCTGACATAAAGCCCACTTTCTCTTTCGTGTTTGTTTCGACAGGTGCAGTATCGCCAATTAATTCACACCCCGCACGGCCTTAATATCTTATATATTCGGATAAGCGCTATTAACCGAATAGAGCCGTTTTATATTCAACGTTAACCGAAAATAAAGCCTGCATAATTGACACATGGCTAAATACTCAGACGAACTCATTGGCGTTGCGCGCTCACTCTATTTAAGACATTGGACGCCGAAAGAAATCGCCACCGAACTTAATCTGCCCAATCGGCGGATTGTTTACTATTGGGCAGATAAATGGAGCTGGGCGGATATGCTCAGCCATGAAAGCATTGAGGAGACAATTAATCGCCGTATTCAGGTATTAACCCACCGCGACGGCAAAACAGACCTGGAACAAAAAGAACTCGATAACCTGATCGCGCACCATTGCAAACTGCGTATTCAGCAAGCCAAACATGCGGAAAAACTTGCTGCCGTTGTTTCCCAGGGAAATGGCGAATATTCCGCTGCCGGCGATGGTGACCAGGACGGGGGCAAGAAAAAGCGCAAATACCGCAAAAATGATATTTCCGCGTTAACCCAGGAAGATTTTGATGCTTTCGCCGATGAACACCTTTTCGGCTACCAAAAACACCTGCGTCTAAACCTGACCCAGCAAATCCGCAATATCCTGAAAAGCCGGCAGATTGGGGCAACCTGGTATTTCGCGTTTGAGGCACTGGAAAACGCCGTAATGACCGGCGATCCGCAAATCTTCCTATCAGCATCACGCCCACAGGCGGAGGTGTTCCGTTCGTACATCGTCAACATCGCAGAGCAGTATTTTGGCGTAACACTGACCGGCAACCCTATCCGCTTGAGCAACGGCGCGGAGCTGCGCTTTCTTTCCACCAACTCCAACACGGCGCAATCCTACAGCGGCCACCTGTATGTGGATGAGTATTTTTGGATCCAGAACTTTGCGCGGCTTAATGAGGTGGCCAGCGCAATGGCCACGCATGACCGGTGGCGCACAACTTACTTTTCCACGCCCAGCAGTAAAACGCACCAGGCTTACCCGTTCTGGACGGGGGAAGAATGGAAACGCGGCGACGCCAAGCGCAAAAAGGTGGAGTTTCCGTCGTTCAAAGAACTGCGCGACGGCGGGCGGCTGTGCCCAGATGAACAATGGCGCTACATCATCACGATGGAGGATGCGATCGCCGGCGGGTTCAACCTGGCCAGCATCGACAAACTGCGCAACAAGTACAACCGCGACACATTCAGCATGCTCTATATGTGCGTGTTTGTGGACAGCGGAGACAGCGTTTTCCGCTTCAACGAGCTGGAACGCTGCGGCGTTGAGGTGTCGCTCTGGCAAGACCACGACCCCACCGCCTCACGCCCGTTCGGTAATCGTGAAGTATGGGCCGGCTTCGACCCGGCACGCAGCGGCGACACCTCCACCTTTGTGATTATCGCGCCGCCACTCTATGACGGTGAACGCTTCCGCGTCCTGGCAACGTTCTACTGGCAGGGGATGAACTGGAAACACCAGGCCAACCAGATTAAGGCACTGTTTGAACGCTACAACATGACGCACATCGGGATCGACATTACCGGCATTGGCAGCGGCGTGTATGAAATGGTGCAGGGTTTTGCCATGCGCCAGGCCGTGGCCATCCATTACGGCCTGGAGAGCAAAACGCGCCTGGTGTTGAAAATGGTGGACGTTGTGGAAAGCCAGCGCATCGAATGGGACAACGAACAAAAAGAAATCCCGGCCAGCTTCCTGGCCATCCGGCGCACCAGCACCGCCAAAGGCAACAGCATGACCTTTGTTGCGGATCGCACCCAGGAAACAGGCCACGCAGACGTATTTTTTGCCATCGCCCACGCCGTGGATAACGAGCCGCTAAATTTTGAGAACCAACGCAAATCAACATGGAAAACGAGAAAGGCCGCATGAAAAAGAATAAACAACGCCAGCGCCGTGCAGCGGCAAACCACCAACGCGCCGCCGCCACCGGCCCGGCGCGCAAAATGAGCATTGCCACCCTGGGCAAGCCGGAACCGGTACTCACCACCGGCACCGATTACCGGGAAATCTGGTATGACAACGACTTTGACCACTACACGCTGCCGATTGACCGCCTGGCCCTGGCGCAGTTGGTCAACCTCAACGGCCAGCACGGTGGCGTACTGTACGCCCGGCATAACATGGTGGCGGCGGATTACCAGGGCGGCGGTTTGACACACCAGGAACTCAAAGGCGGGGTATTCGACTATTTTACCTTTGGTGATCTGGCCATTGCGAAAGTGCGTAACGGTTGGGGCGACGTCTGCGCCCTGGCCCCACTGCCCTCACTTTATACCCGCCGCCGCAAGGATGATTCCCTTGTTGTCCTGCAGAACGGGGAACCCCTGGTGTTTGCGCCGGAGGATGTGATTTTTTTGAAGCAATACGACCCACAACAACAGGTTTACGGCCTGCCGGACTACATCGGCGGTATCCACTCCGCGTTGCTCAACAGTGAAGCCACCATCTTTCGCCGCCGCTACTACCACAACGGCGCACACACGGGCGGCATCATCTACACCAATGACCCCAACTTGAGCACTGAGGTGGAGGATGAAATCGTGCAAAGCCTGGAGCAAAGCAAGGGGATCGGCAATTTCAGCACCTTGTTTGTAAATATCCCGAAAGGTGACCCGGAGGGCATTAAATTCATCCCGATCGGCGACATCAGCGCAAAGGATGAATTTGCCAACGTGAAAAACATCAGTGCCCAAGACATTCTGGCGGCGCACCGGTTCCCGGCTGGCCTGGCGGGGATTATTCCAGGGAATACGGCAGGCCTGGGCGACCCGGAGAAAGCCCGCGAAACCTACCGCAAGGATGAGGTGATCCCGGTTCAACGCATGATAGCGGATGCCGTCAACAGCGATCCCGATGTGCCAGCGCACCTACACCTGAAATTCAACGATGAAACGTCACAATCGGATGCGTTATGAGCCGAAAAACGTTAAAATTCCAGAAGTTTGCCACTTTTGGAGCCAGAAACATGCGCGTGATGAAAGTCTTATGCACGGAATGCGGCGCTAACGCGATTATCAGAAAAACGGCCCGTAAACACCGGCAGATTTCAGATCTTTATTGCGCCTGTAGTGACGTGGAGTGTGGCCATACCTTTGTAATGAATGTGACCTTTTCGCATACCCTTAGCCCTAGTGCCAAAACCGGGGATAAGCTGCTAAAAACCGTTGTTGAAAGCATGAACCCCCAACAACGGCAAATGATGCTCGATTTATTGCAGGGCGCTGCCTCCGCTGCCTGAATTAACGCCTCCGTCCTGGGGGCGTTTTTGTAACTGCCGGTCAACGTCTGCGGCTAAAGTGGTAGTCATCTCAGAAATCCATGATAAAGCCAACTCCCGATCGTTACTGCTGCAACGTCCGTTAGCGACTAAGCGCGCAACTAGCTCAATGCGCTGTATAGCCAGTGATTCAAAGAAAAAATCCGCCACGGCTCCCCCTTCTTTTTTTATGTTTAGCAAATTGATACTGTATATCCGTACAGTATACATAATATTTAGCAAAATGAATAATTAAGACCTCATCCATTCCAGCCTGGCCATAACTCACACGACGGATTGCCGCCCATTTCCTCCAGGCGTCCATTACGCATTTTTAACACCCGATCGCCGTATATCCGCAGGGCGCTGCCCCTGGCCAATATATCCATTTCAAACTGATCGCCGGCAAAACCACGCCGCTGTAACTCCCTCGATAATCGTCGCCAATCCTCTGGCGTACAGTTATTGACAGAACTCCTAGGCGACGCGTTCGCGTCGCTAACCCCAGCCGCCTTATCGGCGGCCAACTTCGGCACAATCTTCCACTGTGTCACGCGCGTTAAAATGGGTGTATCCATGCCCACTGATGGGGAAAACACCCCCTTAACCCTGATCACCTCCTCCCCAAACGGATTTACGTCATTGCTGACCTCGTACCAGGTACGGGCAACCAACTCATCCCGGCGGACAAATGGCCCGCCCTGGGCGTTGATATATCCTGCCCAATCACCTACATCGGCAGCATCATGCACCGCTGCAAATTCCACGCTTAACCCCATCGCCGTATCATGATCGGCCATGCGGCGCAGTTCGCGATATACGGTCACTGGCGCACCACCAACAAATTGAAACTGACGGATACGCCAGCGCGCCGACCAGGCAGCAGCAGCGGCAGCCGCTTCTTTCATCGGCTTGCCGCTTTCGTCGTCTAGCTCATCGTCCAGGGCGTACCCGTCAATATTTTTGGAAATATATTTAGCCACATAGCCAGTAGCAGAGCCTTTTTCCGGGTCGATAGCCTCCGCGTGGAATCTGGCCTTGCGGGCTTTGGCTGTGCCCAGCTCGGCGCTATCTTCATCAAAGGCGTAATCCCGCAGGATTTCGCGCACCTGGTCGGCCTGGTCTGGACGCATGAAAAACAGCATGTGCCAATGGGGGGTGCCATCGTGGTGCGGCTCAGCCACGCGGATGCCAAAAATGCGCAGGTCTTCGCGGTGCAGCTTGGCACGAACTTTTTCCCACACGCGGCGTAAATATCGCTGGGTGTCTGCCGGGCTGCTGCCGTTCCACTTACGGTTGCGGTGGCCGTGGATCGTGGTGGCGTGGAATTTGGAAGGGGCCGTTAGCGTGTAAAACTCCGCCATATAGCCCAGGCCATTGCAAATATTTTCAAAGCCACGGATACGCACCATCATTTCGGTACGGCGAATGGCCGGGTTGGCCACACTGCCCCAATACTTATCGATAAGGCTTATGCGGTTGCCGTCTTCATCCTCCAGCTCCATCGACTTGAGAAACTCACGCGTGCGGCGCTTTTGTTCCTTCCATTCAAGAATGGCCATTCTGCTGGCGTAGGTGCTGGCGCGCTTGCTGACGTTGTTCAACGCAATCTGTAGGTGTTCGCGCCATTCGCCAGCATGGCGGCGCAGGCGGCCTAACCACCACTTATCGGACATCATGCGAGACACGGCAGAAACCGCCTCATCTTCACAGAAAAAGCGGTTAATCAATTTTTCCCAATGGGGTGCGTTCTGGCGGAATGCCTGGGTGATCGTGCCTGCGCGAACAAACAACGCGTGCGCTACCTTGAGATCGCCACAATCTGCCATTTCCTGGCTAATTGTGCCCAGCTCAAGGCAGATAAAGCTGGCAATATCCTGCGCCAACAATTCAACATCTGACCGTGCCATATCCGGCAAGCTATTGAACCGCCACATCAGTTGGGCGGTGTCGGCGGTCATTTCCGGGATGTGATAGCGGGCTGAAACCAGGTTAACGCGCGGCAAAATACGCTCGATAAAGGTTTTGGCCAGAAACGCATTAGCACGCTGAATGCCCTGTTCTTTCTCAAGCTGATTGGCGCGGCGCGTCACATCCAGGCGAACAATCGCCGGTTGCTTTTGCAACACTGCCTGGGCACACGCTAACGCCTCGTTTTCCCTATCCCTTTGGTGAATTTCGTCATAGGTGGGGAAAGGGCTAGAGATCGCCGAACGTGGGGCATTCCAAGGAAACGCCCATTCGGTAGCAGATGCGACCGGATTCAGCATGAGAACAGCTCCCGCTCAATGCTCAGCATCACATACCCCGACAGCCATTCCCCCAGGTTAGTAATGTGAGTAATGCGCACCCAGATGTGATTACCAAGGAACCCTTCCAAGTGCTCAAACTCTGGATGTTGCCCAAACTCATGTAAGCAAAGGAGATCACCGACGGAGTAACCTCTATCATTGAGACGAAACTCGGCCTTTTTCTGACCAATTACCACTGCTGCGAAATGCTCAGGACGTATTTTTAAATCATGTTTTCTCATCGCATCACCTAATCGTAATTTTGATTTTCAGGGCGCTGCGCCGCTGCTTTGTCTGCCGCACGCCCCATCCACACCCACACAGCACAAAAGCCGCCGATCAGCAGTACCCAGGACATGCCAAACCCTCGTTTTTCCATTTCTCGGCGTCCTGGCGCAGTAACGCCACAATCTCCAGGGCGGATAATTCCTGGTTGGCCACAGCGGTGGCCATACGATCTAAATGGCTGGAAAATTTAACGGCGGCATCAGCCTGGGCTTCACGTCTCGCCAGGTTAAGCGCGTTCTCAAATGATGCTGCGGCGGCACGGTTGCTAACGTCTTGGCCGATAGTTGGCATGGTGTTTTCTCCGATTTAGGCAAAAAGAATCCCCCGGCTACCAGGTGGAAGCCGTGGGGGTTTTGGTCAATTTGGGGTTAGTGAATGCGGTTAGATTGCGGTTTTACAGCGACGGTAATGTTAGGTGCCGGCAGGCCGTGCAACTCAAACGTTGCCCGCCACCACTGGAGGATCAACGCGGTAATGCTGCCCTGCCCCAACATACCGGCCACAAAGAAAATGGCACGAATAGAAGCCAGCGTTTCAGCCTGCTCTTTACTGCTCTCAGCTTCGCGGTAAGCTCGGCACCAAAATGCTGTATTGGCCGCAAACCACTGGTGCGGGTTGGTCAAATGCATTGAGTCATTAAAAACAAATGGCTCCAATGCAATCTGGCCGTTGGCCTCATGACACTTTCCCAGGAAAAAGCGGGCATAATTTGGCGCTACGCCCCAGGTGACAAAATCAGCCAATAACCCATGCTTCTCAACTGTGATGGTTTTCATCTTTACCGTTCCTCAGCCTGGTTTTGCAGGCTATTTTGTTGCTCTATAATTCTGAGAATGTGCGGCGCTGCCACCATCTCCACTTGCTTATCAATAGGGTGACGCGGGGTAATCTTTCGGCGCGTTCCCTTTCGTTGAAAATCCGACTCACGCAAAGAACCAAACCCGCCGAACACATTTCGGGCCTTCTGAATACCGGCACGAATTTGCATGATTGCCTGCGGTGTTAAACGGTCGAACAGCTCGCGCCAAAGGCAGTTACACAAGCTGGCTTTTAACTCTTCCTTTCCTTCCAGCGCCGCAGCGTGGATCACAACACCGCGCCATTCCGGTGTTAAGGCGTTCCAAAAATCTGCGGCCTCTGAATGCTCGGGGCAGACCTGGGCACGGATTCTGGCTAACCAGTAGTTGTTATCCGCCATCGTTACCCCCTAAGCCCCATCAAACGGAACCACCAGGGGCGACGCTTGGCCTGTTTACCTGGTGCAACGGAACCCCCTGAAAACACCACTCGGCTGGCGCTTGGCTGCCAGCGCTGGCCGTTCGGTAGCTCAATCCAACCGTGGCCAAAGTCAGCCAACTGCGGGGCCGGTGATTGTCGTTTTAGGTATTGCGCAAAAGCTTTCATGTAGTTACCTCAGCTCATGCCGAACACAGGTGCGCAGGTGTTGAACACGTCAACAGCAGCGGCCAGCACTGGCGTAGATTGGAAACGCGCTTCTACCGATACAACGATCAGCGACAAATCACGGATTGCCTGGTTGGCGCGGTCGAGAATGGCGTTTTTACGGGATTGCGTCATAGGCGCAGTAGATGCGGTTTCACCTGCGATAGCGCCGATCGCCGCAGTAGCGCTTAACGTGTGAGTTGGCAAGCTGTTGGGCTTTGCCTCATTGGTTGGCACTGCCGGCAAGCAATTAAGTTGTGCTAGCAGACCATCAAGGATTGCTGCGTCGTCAGTGATCGCGGTGAGCGTAACCAGTTGTGAAAGCGTTAGCTCGTGTGGCTGCTCTGGGTTCAACTTATTGCGCAGCACCTGCGGCGAGACATTCAGCACCGGGGCCAGTACTGCCAGATTGTGCATCTGGGCAAAACGGCGGCAAGCGCTATCAAGGTGCTTATGTATGGAGCTTTCAAAATCAAACATGTTCACATCCCCAAAAAGTTCGCAATATGGAACTAATGAACGCCAACAACGTTTATTAAGAAGTTTGAATGTCCAAGATTTTCGCGGGCTTGCTGAGCCTTATACTTTGCATACTTAATGCGAATGCGTCCGCCAGCTTTCTTTTTACCTGGAGCGATTTTCTTGGGGAGGATCTCCAGCTTGCTTTGTTCTTTCCACTTGTAGACGGTGTGGATCGACATCCCTTCAAGCCTGGCGAACTCTTCCGGGTATACCCAATCGCGAGGAATGTTGATTGAAATGGTTGCACTCATGAGGCAAAATCTCCGGTTTATCTCGTATTTGTTAGTATCTATTCGTATCTGTTTGCATTTCTTCGCAGGAAATCGCATCCGCTCGCATTTGAGAGCATTCACTTTATATGCACTCAAATGCGAAATGTCAACAAGTTTATTCTCAGGTGAGAGCATATGAAAATGGCAACTGATGGCGCAGCCGCTATAGATAGACTGATGGAAGCTTACGGATTTAGGTTTAAAAATGACCTTTGCCGTCACTTCGAAATCTCTTCCAGCACCCTTGCAACCTGGCTTAAACGAGATACGTTTCCGGCAGAACTGATTATCCAATGCGCCCTGGAAACCAACGTATCACTACAGTGGTTGGCAACGGGAGAAGGTCGCATTTACGAGCATTCAAAAAGTGATATTGCAACGTTGAATAGCTACCTTCTCAAAGATGGTTCTTTGAAAAACTCTGGTAGCCTAATGTTTGATAAGGTTTTTCTACCTAACAATCTAAAAGAGCCGTATGTAATCCGCACAGAAAATGAGGCGTTTTTTGTAGATAAAGGTTTTACGGATCTGGTTGATGGCCGCTGGCTAGTTGAGGTTGAGGGGAAGCACCACATTAGAGAACTGGCGTTTATACCGGTCAAGAGAGTTAAGGTTATCGGCGGCGGGGTACCTTTTGACTGCGGCATTGATGAAATAAAGATCATTGCGCGGGTGGTCGGTGTCTTTAGGAAGGAATGATTAGTGACGATAAGAAAGTTAGCTAGCGGTAAATGGTTGTGTGAGTGTTACCCCAATGGCCGAACGGGCAAAAGGGTAAGAAAGCAATTTGCCACCAAAGGCGAGGCAGTCGCATTTGAAAACTTCACGATGGAAGAAGTGGACAACAAACCTTGGCTTGGGGAAAAAGTGGATCGTCGCCACCTTTCTGAACTAATAAGCCTTTGGCACTCGCTCTATGGTCAAACTTTAGCTGATCCGCGCCGCATGTCTGCCAAGCTTAAAATTATATGTGATGGGCTTGGCGATCCTGTTGCAGGCGAATTTAGCGCTGCTGATTTCACGTCATATCGAGAAAGGCGGTTAAATGGCCTGGTGAAGCTATCAGACGGCACTTTGCTGCCAAAGGTAAAACCCAGGACGGTTAATCTAGAACAAAGCAATCTTTCAGCAGTATTTGGAACCTTGAAAAAAATGGGGCACTGGAATGCTCCAAACCCATTAGCTGGCCTCCCTGCGTTTAAAATTGCTGAAAGCGAACTTTCTTTCTTAGCACCAATCGAGATCAAGCGCCTTTTGGATTCCTGCGAGGAATCATTGAACCCTGACCTGATCACAGTGGCGAGAATTTGCCTGGCAACTGGGGCGCGCTGGAGTGAAGCCGAAGGATTAAGCGGCCACCAGGTAACCAAATATCGGATCACTTATACGAAAACGAAAGGCAAGAAGAATAGAACCGTTCCTATTTCCCAGTCGCTGTATGATGAAATACCAATAAAACGTGGTCGTTTATTCAGCCCATGTCGTAAAGCATTCGAAAGAGCACTGAAAAGAGCAGGTATTGAATTGCCAGAGGGCCAATGCACCCATGTATTACGCCATACCTTTGCCAGTCATTTTATGATGAACGGCGGAAACATCTTGGTATTGAGAAATATTCTCGGCCATGCCGATATAAAGATGACGATGGTATATGCACACTTCGCTCCAGATCATCTTGAAGATGCCGCAACTAAAAACCCATTGGCCAGCCTTAACTGGCATCCCAAAGGTGGCGGCAAAATGGCGGCAGAGAATACAAACAGATACTAACCGATACTAATAAAAACTAACTAACCAACTGAATATCATAGTAAATCATTGTTATCACACCCCCTTAAATGCTATGTAGTAATTTCGGACGGGGGTTCAAATCCCCCCAGCTCCACCAAATGATGATCCGGGTATTACCAGATAAGTCCGGAGAAGTACGGAAAGCCCGCATACCACCTAGGTTTGCGGGCTTTTTTGTGTCTGTAGCAGTCCGAGTATATCCAGCTAAATCCGGGATTTATTGGTATACGTTTAGGTATACGTTAAAATGTATGCCATAAACGTATACCAATTATGGAAGAATCCTTACATGGCGCGGACTACACGCCCCCTCACACATACCGAAGTACAAAAATCCAAAGCCCTAGAGAAAGACCTCACCCTGCACGACGGCGACGGCCTGTTCCTGTTAGTCAAAACCACCGGCAAGAAATTGTGGCGTTTCCGCTACCTTCGCCCCGGCACTAGTTCACGAACTATGGTTAGCCTCGGTGCCTACCCTGCCCTGTCACTTGCTGATGCCAGGCAAATTCGTGCCGAAAAGCTCGCGATACTGGCAAGAGGCATTGACCCACAGGCTAAAGAGGCAGAAGAAGCAGAACAGAAGCAGGTAGCCCAAGAAAGCATTTTCCTGAACGTGGCAAAACAATGGTTCGCATTGAAACAGGCCAGCGTCAGCGCTAAGCATGCGGAAGACATCTGGCGCTCTCTTGAAAAAGACATCCTGCCATCTATCGAGAATATTCCGGTTCAGGAGATTAAAGCGCGTTTGCTGATCCAAGTGCTGGAGCCTATCAAAGCCCGCGGCGCATTAGAGACAGTCCGGCGTTTGGTGCAACGCATCAACGAAATCATGATCTACGCCGTCAACACCGGTTTGATTGATGCTAATCCGGCTTCTGGTATCGGCAATGCGTTCGAACGCCCCAAGAAGCAGCATATGCCGACTATACGGCCCGAAGAACTACCTAAGCTAATGCGTACTATATCGATGAGTAATCTATCGATACCCACCCGCTGCTTACTTGAGTGGCAGTTGCTGACGCTGATTCGCCCTGCTGAAGCCTCAGCAACCACATGGGCTGAGATCGATATAGAAAACCGTGAGTGGCGTATTCCGGCAGAGCGCATGAAGGCTAAGCGTGATCATGTTGTTCCACTTTCAGACCAAGCTTTAGAGATACTCGAAATCATGCACCCTATCAGTGGCAGACGTGAACACGTATTCCCTAGCCGTAATGATCCACGCAAACCAATGAACAGTCAGACTGCTAATGCGGCGTTAAAACGTATTGGCTATGGTGGAAAATTAGTCGCGCATGGGTTACGTTCTATTGCTAGTACGGCAATGAATGAAGCTGAGTTTAATGCTGATATGATTGAGGCAGCTTTGGCGCACTGTGATAAGAATGAGGTTCGAAGAGCGTATAACCGTTCCACATACCTTGAGCAGCGGCGTACGTTAATGGATTGGTGGGGAGCGGAGGTATATGCAAAAAAATAGTCATATATGTATTAGCTCAGATCTAGGCTGACACTTTACGGCTCAGGGCAATACCTAATCTGACAGACAGCCCTGTGCCAGGAGCAGACATTACAAGCATTGCTTGCATTAGTCGGTCAGGAACAAACAACCCGCCTTCCACTCCAACTGAGAATCAGTTTGAAGCTCCGGTCTTGGCAGACTCTTCTCAGAACACATAGTCAAGAACGGACTTATGTGCTCGCTTTCTTTTTTGGGTCGAATCTTTGAGCCTACACTGATAGCATTCGGTTGCTTCTGAGAAACAACACTGTTTTTTGTAATGGGTTAAAATGGTTCATAGGGTTCATAGGGTTCATAGGGTTCAATTAGGGTATACGATGATGGAGCAGAACACTTTTGTTGACCGATTTTTCCACAGCAGCTGTGAGCTCACAGATTTCAGGAAAACTGGTGAGCGTGATATTAATACATTATTCAGCTTTCTAAATAATTTACACTCCTTACAGGACAGAGTCCGTGAGCAGTTTGGAAAAACTATTTCACAGCACCCAGAGTTTAAATTACTGCGAATAATCAGAAACTATCATCATCACGTCGGCGACGTTGATGAATTCAGAGTTTTTAATACTAGGAATGAATTTTCATTTAGCCATTCGGAGATGATTATTATCCCGTTATTCGTAGTTGCTAAAGCGATTGTTAACGCAAAAAAAAGACCTATTGGAGAAAAGGAGATCAAAGCAATATCAGAGTTCATCGATAACTTTGAGCATATTTCAGAGAGGGATTCGTTTTTTTCTGAAGAGCGACATCTCATTAATAAAGGTAAAAAATACTATCCAGGGTTTGACATTTATAAATGCGTTTATAACATTACAAATATTATTGCTGACATCTGTCGTGACATACCCGAGCTTTCGATCAAAGAATGTATTACTACTTTAGATGAAACATATACCAGTGCAAATAATATAGATAAACTCAATCTATTCTGTCATGCCGGAGAGGTTCCATTTCTCACTACTGAAGGTTATATAATAATTTCACAAAACTGAATATATTATGAGGCCCACATGCTTAAAAATTTAGCGAGAATGAAACATGCCCTTACGGAATGGGCTATCAAAGAGAGCATGCTTGATGATGCTACTTTTTTTACTCAGAAGGAATGGAACGACCGTGGAGAAAAACTCCATAACGATGCACTACTGGTCCTAGTGATTGACGGCAGCGGGTTATTTAGTTTATTGAACAACGGTTGTGACACAACCGAATTTGAGGATCTAGTTGAGTCCTTTGGCTTCTGGTATGAACAGGGGTATAGCTGGAGCCTGGGCTTTTACCCTACTGACAATTATGATTACAGCAGGCTAAGTGGTACCTACACATCCAAACTTCGGGATCCGAGATGGTTAAGGAAAGCAGTCCTAGTTAAGGATGAGGCTGGACACCGGTGCGAGGATTGTGGAGCGCGTGTATGTCTCGAAGCTCATCACTGCTATTACACGACGATGAGTCTGGGTTATGAGCCATGGGAGTATCCACTTAGTGCATTTCGGGCGCTGTGTTCTACCTGCCATATTACACGTCCTATTCCTGAAATAAGGGCACGGGCTTTCCTCGCACGACTGAACCAGTCCCAGCTTTCAAGGCTGCTTGATGGGTTGGATAATGGTTTCAACCGATTTGAAGCCGATTCCTTCATTGAGTTTATGCGGAAGGCTAACTTTCATAAGAAGCATATGGATGAAGCTCTTTTGCTTCTGAAAAAAAATACCGATATATATGACTGACTGTTTCATTTGAGCTATAACGGTGCTCAATGACAAGGAAGGCCGCTATAATCAGTTGCTACACGTGAAACAAGTCATGTCGCATCTGGAGGAATAGGCATCTAAAGTAACTTCCGCTTTTCGCTCATAGCAGCCTAAGTCTCAGATTCTGGCTGCTTCATGCCAAAAGCAGATGATAAAGATATCCATTCCAACTTGATTTGCGAAAACTGAGATATATCAATTAATTATTCAGTTTTCGCAATGAGGACATCGCTAATTTTACTTTGCCTTTTGTTTTACGTTCCACAAAAAATGACATGGATTAGCAGTGACTTTTGATTTGTAGTCACTATGTGACTTATAGCCATGTGCCGCAGCGATCGCTGTAGCGAGTAAACTAGTACCTCCAGTCAATACACTAAGCCCTAAACCTGCGGTCGCGATGACTGCTTCAGTTAAGTGTGTTCTTTTAATGTGCTTAACTTGTGGCGCAATCTGGCTCATTTGAACTTCAAATAATTCATGTTGCGTATCTTCAATAATAGAACGAACACGGCCAGGATCTGATTCATGTCTGGCCTCGCGTAGACCTTTCTCTAGCTCAGAACGGAACGATTGGAATGCTTCGCCATCATGATTCCGTATGGCCATTAAATCAGTCGCCGAAACTTTTTCCAAAAATGGAACGTCCATCTTAAGAGTACAGTTTAAAGTATTTTCTTTGATATTAGGTGAGTTAAAGTCCATGCTTAGTAAATTGCTTTCAAACGGATGCTCAGTACCAAACATGCAACCAAAATAATTACATAAAGCGATTCTTTTATTCAGTTCAATATAATGGTTTCTGGCCGTTTGATTTACTGATTGATTTACCCAGGCAATGAAATCTTTTTTTAGCGGTGGCTCCGATGTTTTTCTTTGTATAAATCTGTAAACATCTTTTTTATTTGTCGGCTTAAACTCAGTAGGGTTAAGCATATACCCCATCGCATATCCGCCTTCCATACCTTTAAAGTGAATGCTAATATTTCGGCATAGATACAGATCTCTCATCACTAGCATACGCCCATTATCGTTTTGAACACTACGTACATCAGCACTTAATTTATATTGTTCCAAGATATTTGGCGGCAAGCTATCTTCGAATCCTTTTTCAGAATAGAGTAGGTGAATCTCTTTATCATGTTCTAATTCAAAGCTTACGGGATACAACTTAACGTAACCACCCGCGACCAGTGGACGCAACTCAATAAGTCTGATAGCGGCTTTAGCCAATTCTCGGCGATCAATTCTTGAGGTTAACGCCATACCCATGAATGAAGTCATGGCTTCGGTCGAAGCAGTTCTGAAATCAGTTAGTTTAAAAATAGGATCCGAAACTATTGCTTCCTCTAAATACAATGCCGCTTGTTTAAGCTGCGAAATATGTGACATAGTATCAGTCGCCATGCAGCTAAGCGCACCATTGCTGATTTTAACATCATTCCGTACTTCTGGAAGTACTTTTAGACAATATTCGCGATATCTAACAAGCTCCTTCTCTAAGGTTAAATCAGAAATTCCTTGATACAATCGCGCTACCAAAATGTTGTCTAAAAGCAGTGAATCATTAAGATAATCATATACATAGCTACCCATTCATTCTTTTCCATTCCGATGCAGACAAGAGAACTATACCTCGTTATACCTCGTTCTAGAATCTTCAGCTGCTTGTTATAAAAAATTTCATTCCGGTTATGGCTAAAATTGTTTTCAATAAATCCGAGCTTACTTTAGCGAATAGTTAATGTGCCACTCTTAATGTCCTCTTTAGTGGCTGAAGTGGGTATTAATCAATGAGGGCAGGTCAGAGCGTCTCTGGCATCTTCCATTCACAAAACAGAAAAAGTTCACTTAGAGGCCTGTCAGGGCACGATAACGCCATTACTCTCCCTAGCTTAAATAACCATACTTAAACACCTCAGAGACACGCTGACGCATTAAACGAAAAGTCGCTCAAACCTCTGCGCGCGCAATACTCCCTCGCCTACGCGCTCTGACTTTATCATGCACATTTCATGCATGACACAGAAGCCCTGCAAGCCCTTGTAGCGCGGGGTTTCGGCTGTTTTGAGAGGCTGGGGATTAATGCAAAATCATGCATCCTATGCATGCACGCTCGATTTAAGGCAGGCTAGCCAGAGAAAAGGCTGTTTTTGGGCTTGGGGAACGGTAAAAGCCCCGCAGCAAAATCAGCATTGCAACGGGGCTGTTCAATCAATGAAGTGTTTGATTTCGGCTATAACGGCGGTAACGGTTCAATATCCTTTTTCCGGCGGCGGTAAATCACCACTAGTCACCGTTTCCGCTTGAATGGGCTGACACAAAATCTTATCGACGCTCTCTACCGTTTTAAAGGTGCAGGAGCACACGATATTCTGGCACTGGTAATAGGCCTCTTTCGTCTGTTCCGTGACATAACGGCTGGTACGGGTATAAGACGAATGAGTACACAGTGGGCAACGCATCATGAGTTAGTCCCCTTCTGCTGCAAGCGCTGGCGTTTTTCAGGTAATTCTTTTGCCACTTGCATCCGGCGCATCGGGCTTCTTTGCAGTTCTGGCAATACGGCGGTTTCTTCCGGCTTAGTTAGCCCGATATCGTCCAAGACCGGATGTTCAATGCTCTGTAGCGCCGTTGCAACACGTATACGGCCGTTCAGCGCCCCTAACAGGCGTTGCTCAATCATGTTCATCGGGTCATTTCCATAGACGCCGTAAGCTTCTTTCGCCAGCACACAAGCCTTTATGACATCAGGACTGATAAGCGCAGCGCTCAGTACGTCCACCGCCTTACTCATCGCATGTTCGGCAAAGGCCGTAAGGGCTGCTTTATGTGCGGCCACCACCTTCGGAGCTGTACCGCCGCAACTGAGATGGAGGTACATTTTATCCAGCTCCATTTCTTCAATCAGGCCGTCGAATTCTTTCGACAGCTCCCGCTTGGAAATCCGGCTGTGGTGCTGCGCTTGCAGTTCCGGGGTCATTTCCCCGCGTAGCTTACGAAACAGAGTGTGCTACTGGCTTTCTGCTTCATGACTTTCCACTTCCGTGTCTTTCTTCTGTTGATGACAGCGGGCGATCCCCGTAATGACGTCTGTCAGTGCCTGATAGTTTTTGTCGTGGGCGGCGCGGGCATCACGCAGGGCTTGCAGCTTGTCGTTGATGTGCTGGGGTAATGCAATCGTGCTCATTGGGTTATCTCCGGTGTCAGTCAATGTGAGGCTATTCTGCTGACTGCCGTACAACATCGCCATTCATCCCGGTTGGACTGTCCGCAGGACAACAGCCCAAAAACTGACGATAAAACCATCAAGGAGATTTTAGTTTTATATAAAACTATTCACTACTGTTCACTTTAATAAAAAATGTAGATAAATCAGTAAATAAAGTAGTGAACAGTTTATCTAAAACTCATCACCAAGTGTTCACTACTGTTCACCCGGCTAAAAACAGCCCTTTTTCTGGCTAGCTGACATTTAATGTTTTTATCTATTTATTAGCTGAACACCAATCGGTATTACTGGTAAGTGGAGTTGTCATTAATTGTCATAGATTGTCAATATGGGGCAATAAAGGGCAATACGTCCATTCGATTGAAAAACAAGAAAAAAGCTCGGGCACCACACAACATTCCCTTGTTGCCACCCCGCAAAATATTCTCATAATAGGGCGCTACCAGACGAACCCACACAGCGCCGGTGAGATCCCACCGGGCATAAACGAGGTAGCATTCCATGCTTGCAGTTGCCACACAGACCCCTTCCACTCTCTCGCCCGTCCCGGTTGATTACACGCCACGCGATCGCTTCATTCGCCTGCCGGAAGTGCTGTACACCACCGGGCTGTCACGCTCTACCGTCTACGAGATGATGACCCGCAAGCAATTCCCGGCCCAAATATCCCTTGGCGGCAAAACCGTGGCATGGCTCGAATCAGAAGTCGAAAGCTGGATGGCTGGACGTATCGCCAACCGTCATCAGGGGGCCACAGCATGATGCGGTTAACCTTTGGTCGCCAGCACTTTACCTTGAGCGACAACGACGCACTGTTTGTGGCGGAAGCCATCCTGTTGCAACGCAAACAGCCGGATATTGCCTTACCGGAACACCGCAGCGATAAGCACGGCGTGATCCGCCTGGCCAGCAGCCAGGCCGAGCCGCGTCTGTTCCGTGCCGTGCCGGTGCCGCTGACCCGCGCCGCCGCCGATACCCGCAACGACCAGCTTACCGACTGTTGATCACTATGCGATCGATTGAACATCCGGGGGCGTCTTACCGCTTGCCCCCGCGTCCGGCACTGCGCTATAGTCCCCCCGCTGTCGCACAATCGGCAGCCGGGCGTGGAAACCCGTGTAACTCAATGGCGACACCACACGCGCCTAGCGTGTTTTTTTATGTCGTGGCCTTAGTGCGCTCATTTTTTGCACAGTGGTTTTTATGCTACTGTGGCTGTCAAACAATGGTGGCTCAGGCGGGGCTGACTTCGGTCAGGCCGGTATCCATTGAGGCCGGTATTTCCACCCCCGTCTGGGCTACCACCCATAAGCGTGGAAACTTCGGTGGTAGCAATAACCATTACTCAATGGAGGCTGCCACCATGGCTACGACCCTCACCCCGACTCATCCTAAATTTTGTTTCCTGTTTGCGGCCATTCGCCGTACCGCCCTGACGGCAACCCCGTGCATGCTGCGCACCGTGGCAGATTCCGAGCACAGCGCCCGCCGCCTGCTGGCGCGTGACTACATTCTGTCGTTTGCGGGCCGTCTGCCCGTACAGGGGGTGGCATGAATACGCTGGCCGCCCGTTTCCACAGTGAAACCTTCTATCCTATTCCGCATGCTGACTTCCTGCGTCTTCAGCACGCGCATTCTACCGGCGTGCTGTTCCTCGACATGCTGGACACGCTCGAATCGACCGGTCAGCGCCCGGACGCCGTTCAGAAAGCTGCCTTTGCGTCGGTCATTGCCGTTCTCACTGACCAGCTCGGGCAGGTCGTCAAAACCTGTGATTCCCACATCATCGCCAGCATGGAGGCTTCCGCCGCATGAACACCCCACAGTCTTGTTTACCCGTTGAAGTCCGTACCGCCGTTTACCGCCGCGCATTGGCCCATGCCTATCTCGATACCTGCGCCTTTTATCAGGTAAACCCCGGCTATACGCTGGACGAGCTGCAAATGACGATTGCGATGGACATTGAGGGCTACTTTGTCCGTCAGCACGGCGCAGAGGTGGGTATGGACATGGCCTGTACCATGCTCAGCGACATGGTGCAGCCGGATCTTCTGGTGGCTCCACCGCGCCTGACAACGCTCGGGCAAAAGATGATGGATGAGCTGTGCTGTGGCCGGATGGCCGTCACCTGTAACACCACCGTGCACTGAAGGGAGGCAAAACAATGACCGCATTAAGCGTTTCTCACACCTCACGTGCAGCGACCGGCCACTGGCCGGTGTTGCTCCCCGCACTGGGCATTCACATTACTGCCGGGGGCCGGGCGCAGCCTTGCCCGGTCTGCGGCGGCAAAGACCGTTTCCGCTTTGATAATCTGCAGGGACGTGGCACATGGTTTTGCAACCAGTGCGGCGGTGGCGATGGCCTGAATCTGGTCGAAAAAGCGCTGGCCGTGACCGCCAAAGAGGCCGCTGTGAAGGTGGCCGGGGTATTGGGTGAGCCGTCGGGCAATACATTGCTGGAGCACAATCCCCAGCAGGAACAGCAAGACAAGGCGCTGGCGCGAAATAACGCGGCGCAGCAGGCCAGACAACTGCTCGCCAGCGCCCGACAACAGGCCGGGAATAGCTATCTGACCGCCAAGGGCTGGCCGGACACTGACGCCCTGACATTACAGGGGCCGTCACTGCGTGTCGGCGGTATCACTTATCAGTCCGGCGACCTGCTGGTTCCCCTGACTGACAGCACCGGGGACGTGGTTAACGTCCAGTTAATCAATGCCGCAGGCGTCAAGCGCACGCTGGCCGGGGGACAGGTGAAGAACACCTGCCATTTCCTGCCGGGGCAGGATAATGCCGTTATCTGGCTGACCGAGGGTTACGCTACCGGCCTGACCGTGCATCAACTGACCGGGGAAAGCGTCTGCGTTGCGCTCAGCGCCAATAACCTGCCCGCGATGGCGCAACAGTTGCGCGCTCACTACCCTGACGCGCTGTTGCTGTTGGCGGCCGACAATGACGAGAACGGCACCGGGCACGCCCGTGCCACCGAGGCCGCCCAACTGAGCGGCGGTAAACCGGCGTTGCCGTCAGAAACCGGCGACTGGAACGACGTTTACCTGCAGCAGGGCAAGCTGGCCGCGTTTGCGCAGTTGGCGGCCTTCAGCCAGCCCAAGCCAGCCAGCCCGTTTGATACGCTCAGCGATGCCGACCTGAAAGCCATGAGCGCCAGTGAAAAGGCCGAATTGTTGGCGGAACACTACCAGCACCTGCTGGCCGTGCCACAGGTCGGTGAAGACCTGTGCCGCTATGAAAACGGTGCATGGCAGGTGTTGCCGTACCGGGTACTCAGCCGGGAGATTGCCGCCTTGTTCCAGAAAATCCGCGCCCCGTTCTCGGCGGCGGGTATCAACAGTATTCTGGACACGCTTAGGCTGATGGTGCCACAAATGGGCACGCCGGCACGGCACCTGATTGGCTTTCGTAACGGGGTATTTGATACCATCACCGGGCAATTCAGCGCGCACCAGAAAACGCACTGGCTGCGCACCGTCAACAGTGTGGACTACACACTGCACAAGGCCGGGGAAAACCTGGCCGACCACGCCCCGCACTTCTGGCGCTGGCTGACCCGCGCCGCCGGGCAGCAACCCGACAAGCAGGCGCGCATTCTTGCCGCGCTGTTTATGGTGCTGGCGAACCGCTATGACTGGCAACTGTTCCTTGAGGTCACCGGGCCTGGGGGGAGCGGCAAAAGCGTGATGGCCGCGATAGCCAGCCTGCTGGCCGGGAAAGACAACACCACCTCGGCCACCATCGATACGCTGGAATCCTCACGGGAACGCGCCTCCGTGGTCGGGTTCTCGCTGATTATCCTGCCTGACCAAGAGAAATGGAGCGGTGATGGTGCGGGTATCAAAGCGATCACCGGCGGCGATGCGGTGGCTATCGATCCGAAATACCGGGATGCCTACTCCACGCACATTCCGGCGGTGATTCTGGCGGTAAACAACAACCCTATGCAGTTCAGTGACCGCAGCGGCGGTATCTCCCGTCGCCGGGTGATCCTGCCATTCCCGGAGGTGATACAGGCCAACGAGCGTGACCCGCAGTTGCTGGCAAAAATTACCGGCGAGCTGGCGGTGATCGTACGCCACCTGATGCAGCGTTTTGCTATGCCTAATGACGCACGCGTATTGCTGGAAGCGCAACAGAACTCCGACGAAGCGCTGGAGATTAAACGCAGTGCCGATCCGCTGGTCGATTTTTGTGGTTATCTGCTGGCGGTCAGTGCGCCTGACGGCCTCTATATCGGCAATGCCAACATTACCCCGGCGAACCCACGCAAATACCTGTATCACGCGTACCTCTCTTACATGGAAGCGCGGGGACACAAGTACCCATTGAATCTGACCGCGTTCGGGCGTGCTGTACCGCAAACCCTGCGTGAGTATGAAATCGCGCTATTGAAACGCAAGACCAATCAGGGGATGCAGACCAACCTGATATTAAGCGAAGACTGTGAAGCCGACTGGCTCCCCAAGTGTGAAATGCGCTGAGCGAATAGCATCACGATCGTTTCTGCCGATCAATACGCGGTTATTGATCTGCCGAACCCATTGGACGCTGTTGCGCGGGGCCGCTTATAGTCGAGCGGTACAAACCGCATACACCCAACACCGGGGAACCCCGTAGCGGTAACTACTCAGGCCTGCATTGCAGGCCTTTTCTTTGTCTAAAACCTCTCCCTGCCACTCACCCACAGCGCAATAAATCACCGGCTCGGGCCGGTATTTTGCATTTATGGGGCTGACTGTTCACTGTGAGTGACCAGTTAGGGCAAACTCATCACCAACTAATCACGGGTTAATCATTTGTTTTTAAACAACTAAGACCAAAAGTGAACAGTGTGACCAATTTTTCTATAAATCTTTTTTTTCTGGCGTTGAGATTATTGCCCTGTTAGAGACTCTTCCAGTCAGGCAGTTTGTTGGCACGCTTGCGCCAAGAGTGGATTAACGCCATGAATAAACCAAACAGCAAACCGGCAATGAGGGCGTTTAACGCCGCGATTGGTACGCTGACACCTTCATTTTTCCAGCTACTAAACCACATGAGAATACCCCATAGAGGGCCAAACCAGACGGCGAAAAACAGCGTATTCAGCCAGAAGGGGGCAAACGGTGGCGGTGGCATTTTACCCCCCTACTTCCAAAACAGGCGCAAGATCGGTGGCGCATAATTGCTTCGCCACATCTTTTTATCTTCCATCAGGGCTATTGCCTTTTTCTTCTTATCTTCAAATGCCATCATCCGAATCCTTTCATTGGGTATCTATAAAAACTGTCTAATAATATGACTTATCCAGAGTCAGCCATAGTGGGGGCCGTTTGGAAAACGTAAAAAATCCCACTCTAAGACTTTTTTAGGCAAACAGGTTCTGACAGGCAGCTTTGAGCGGGAGCGGAAGTTCGCCCTCAGCCACACCGCAGAGGATCTCTAAAAGGGAATGGTTCGTTTTTCAGGGATACTTACAGGTTGGGATAAGCGGGAGACTTCCCCCCCTAAGGTATGGGGTCATACTGCGCGTGGCTCATTGATTGGAAAAAACAAAAAGTTAATCCAGTAGACCTCTAAGTTACCGAAGACAAAAGCAGTAACATGGTTTATAAATCACTCACTATCGTTATCATCGAAAGGAATCCAATGAAAATTCTTGAGAAGAAAACCAAACATCATTATGTATGGGCTCATTACCTTCAGGATTGGACAGTTGATGGAACCAACATTTACTACATCACAAAGAAATCTAACATTGCATCTGACAGTGTCAGAGGTCTGGGACTTGAAAAAGATTTCTACAAAATGGGCATGTTGAAGGAAAGTGACAAAGAACTCATAGCTCTCTTCACAAACAAATGCAATGAGACATTAAAAGAACTTCATTGGAATTTTGTGAATATGATATTCGAAACACAGAAAATGGTCTCCTTATTATCACCTACTCTTAATGCAAAACTTGGAATAAACTTACAAGATATTATACAGAGCAATGCTTTCGAAAATTATCTATCCGAGCAAGAATCGAGCGCCATAAAAATTTTAAGTGAATTAAAAACAGGAAACTTGCTTCCTTTGGATGATAAAGGCACTTACTATGGGTTTTGTTATTTCTTAGGCCATCAATTTTCCAGGACACAGAAAATGAAGCAATTATTAATTCTGTCACTAGATAAGATTCCTGGCCAAACACACATCCGGGATAGTCTAAGGGATTTTTACAATAGAAACTGGTGGTTTATGTGTTCATTTATGGCAACAAACCTTTCTTATGACATGTCCTTGAGCAGCAGCAGAAAAATCATTCTGCTTGAGAACAAATCCAGTATTGATTTCATTACATCTGATCAACCAGTAATAAATCTGAATCCAGAAGGAAGTGAATGTGAATTTGTTGATTATTATTACCCATTATCCCCCAGTAAGGCGCTATTAATAAATACCAGTGGGGTGAAATATTTTTCGAGCAATCATCTAAGTTACGATGAAGTACACATGCTAAATACTAAAGTAGCCCGATCCTCTTGCAAAACTATTTTTTCGAGAAACAAAGAAACCGTTAGGTTATATAAGAAGGACTTCAATCAACGAAATTATTTAGCTTTTACATTACAGACTGCAGACTGAACAAATTGTAACTGAGAGGGCGTACAGTCAAACATCCCCGCTGGTGATGATGGTGGGCGACAACTTTTGATAACTCACTCCCTTCATCGCCTGACTGACCTGCTTACGGCTGATAAACATATTGTGATGTAGCAACGTCTGCTTCTGGCACTGAGCGGGCCGGCCCGAAGATCGGTGTCCGCTGTGAGCGAAGAGCAGACGTTTGTACTTTTTCCCTCCCCATAGACTGACAACATAATGGCGGCATTTCATTCTTGCTAATGATCATTTGCCCGTTTTTTTGCATTTATTTTTTATCTTTCCTACCGCATCCATACATATGAACTATTTTTCAAGTGTTTATTAAAGTATTCATATCCATCTTTGTTGCTGGCAACATGCAAACTTTCATTATTTGTAATATCAAAATAATCGAAACCGACTAAAAAGAAACCCTCACGAATTTTGTATGGGTTGATGTTTATGCTTATAGAGTCTTTTTCGGCCCAATCAACCCAAGCATTATCATTACTTTGATGCCAGATTCTAATGCTATGGTTAAAGTTAGTGTTGTTAAATGTTGAGAAGTAATGCTTAAATAAATCCTTCTTGTTTTTGAATAGATCTTCAATTGCTGTCCGTTCTGAATTTACATCAATTAGGCTAATGTTTTTCCCATAATCAATTAGACCATCTCGCATTACTTTGCTCTTAATTATTGACTCTTTTATTTCACGTGATAAGTGATATGAGAAATCAATAATTTCATGGCTATGTTTGTTAAATTCATTGTCGCAATAATGCGCTGTTGCAATATTAATTGCAACAGCGATATCCATTGTAGAAAAGTGATAGTCACCAGGTTGGAAAAGTGAATTTATTATCCCTCTAAACTCTCTGGCATCAATCAAATCGAGCGGTCCATAACGTTCTCGTAGTTTTTTATCATTAACACTGGTTAGAATCCCAATAATATTTTTTTGATATAAATAATGAGAGAGTTTCCTCTTGAATATGTAGTGGAACGGAGATGTAATTGATTCAAATATTTTAAGGATGTCATTTGAAATCACTTTGGCTACCTGGAATGTTTAGATTAGGCACATGCAATAACCATATCAAACTATTACAAAAAATATAAGTTGCATCAGGAGTTGATATGCAAAAGGATTTTTTAAATAAAAATATTGTAATTTTTTATAAAATATGCCCTGTACCAACTTCTGGCACAGGACTGCTGTTGCAGCCCTGGCAACCTTAGACTTCAATCGATTCAGAGATCTCTAACGCATCATCGACTTCAATGCCCAGTTAACGGACTGTGCTTTCCAGTTTCTTATGACCCAACAGAAGTTGGATCACCCGGAGATTCTTGGTTTTCTTGTAGATCAGGTAAGGTTTTGTTCTTCTCATGGAATGTGTGCTGTAAAGC
>Ga0079104_1000421_pt1 | contig 48367 bp, 38 predicted proteins | sample MedtruBG_FD_76829 | JGI IMG/M metagenome (GOLD analysis project Ga0079104, IMG submission 76829) | Root nodule microbial communities of legume samples collected from California, USA - Medicago truncatula BG | ecosystem: Host-associated > Plants > Roots > Nodule | place: USA: California...
CAGCCGTCAGCTGATTCTGCTGTAACTGTATAAACTCCTGCTGGTGCCGTTACCGTTCCTGCATTATTTACAACCCCTGCAGAAGGCGAAAACTTATATGTATACGCTGGATCGTAATTTGTTATCGTAAAGCTTCCTTCCGATACCGAACACGTTGGCTGTGTGACAGTTCCAATAACTGGTACCGCTGGCGTCGCAGGCTGTGCACTGATCACAACATCTGCAGAAGACTGCGATGTACAGCCGTCAGCTGATTCTGCTGTAACTGTATAAATTCCTTCAGGTACGTTTACCGTTCCTGCATTGTTTACAACTCCGGCAGAAGGCGCAAACTTATATGTATAAGCAGGATTATAATTTGTAATCGTAAAGCTTCCTTCTGAAACCGAACACGTTGGCTGTGTGACAGCTCCAATAACTGGTGCTGATGGAGTATCAGGCTGTGCATTAATTACTACATTTGCAGAAGCCTGAGATGTGCAGCCCGCAGCTGATTCTACTGTAATTGTATAAATTCCTTCTGGTGCCGTTACCGCTCCTGCTCTGTTTACAACTCCGGCAGAAGGCACAAACTTATATGTATAAGCTGGATCGTAATTTGTAATCGTAAAGCTTCCTTCCGATATCGAACATGTTGGCTGTGTGACAGCTCCAATAACTGGTGCTGATGGCGTGGCAGGCTGTGCGCTGATCACCACATTTGCAGAAGCCTGTGATGTGCATCCCGCAACTGATTCTGCTGTAACTGTATAAATTCCTGTTGGCGCTGTAATCACTGAACCTAAAATCGTAACACCTGTGGAAGGCGTAACTTTATAAATTAAACTTGCATCATAGTTTGCAATAGTAAAAGAACATGTTATCACTGAACAAGTAGGTTGTAGAATAGTCCCTACTATTGGTGCTCGCGGTGTTATGGGCTGTGCATTAATTACCACATCAGCAGAAGCTGCCGAAGTACAGCCTGTAATTTTGTTTTCAGCTATTATCTTATATGTACCTGCTGATGCAACAATAGTTGAGCCAGATATAGTAACACCTGCTGAAGGTGAAACTTTATAATTTATATTAGCATCGTAATTTGAAATTGTAAAACTTCCTGTTGCCAATGCACATGTTGGCTGTACAACCGTACTTGCAACTGGTACATCGGGCTGCGCATTTATTGTTACTACTACCGGTGAAATAACTTCACATCCATTAGCGTTTACTGCTTTGATATAATAGGTTCCAGATGCAGCTACAGCCGATGGGCTCGCTAATGCTGTTGTCGCAGTACTATTAGTGAAATAACTATAGGTTAATCCTGCATCGCTACCTGATTTTATTGCTGTGTCAGTAAGGTTTACTTTCCCAGGAGCACATACTGCAACTGGGTTCGTAATAACTAGTTTTGGTAATTCATTTGCGGTAATTACTACATTTGCTGTTTTGGTTACATTACATGGTGCACCAAAAGTAACTACACAAGAATAGTTATTTGTTCCTACTGTTAAATCGCTATAATTTACAGTCGGATTTTTTAAGTTTTTGTTTGTTGCTGTAATACCTGGACCAGACCATACATATAAAGAAGCACCTGCACTATCGACATCTAGCTGTATTGTACCACCAGACAATTTACACAGATTTGCAGTGGTAAAAATACCATTAGCGCTGGCTAAAGGATCTGATGCTGTACCTATTTGAGCGGTTTGTGTAACAATATTGCCACAGCCGTCTTTTACTTTAAAATAATAAATACCTGTAGCTAAACCAGTAAATTGATTAGCGCCTTGGTATGCACTATAATTTACTCCCCCATCTGTACTGATAGCATATTGTAATGCATTATTCGGTGCTGCAGATTTACTGCTCGCTACAATTGTTAATATACCATCTTTAGCGCCAGAAGTACACACAAAACCTCCTGTTTTAGTTTTATCTACCGCAATGACATCAACTGCTCCAAAAGTAACAGTTTGAGTATATACATTTCGAGTACCTCCTTTAATACGGAGACCAAAAACATATGTGCCATAACTTAATCCGTTAAAGGGAAGCGAGGAGGTATTACTTGCCAAATCTCTCGTTTGTCCTACACTTGAAGGTCCAGAAACTACAATAACCTGATAAGCCGTTGATACATCAAAAGTACCATTCATGACATAATTGAACCCTCCGCAAACAGCAGTGGTGGTATATCCTGACAATGAAGCTTGATAACCCTGAACAGTAAGATTTAAAGATGCAGAACCGCAAGAATTCGAAATTGTTACCTTATAACTCCCTTTTGGCCAATAATCAACTGGATCTGTTGAATGTATTCTTGGCAAATAGATAGATCCATTAACAGTTAATGGAGCAGAAGTGCCAGAAGTACCTACAGGCACCAAAGGATTATTAGATGCTGTTACCAAAAAATCTACTTTATCTCCAGTATTAAAAGGATTTGCAAAAATTAATGCTCTACCAAATTCTAGGTAATCAGGATTTTGCTGTGTACCCCAACCACTTTGCGTTACCCCAAAAGCATTTGTGGCAGGAATAGAAATATTTTGTGAAGCAGGCAACATTGGCAGAACCTCTGTTGTATATCCCGAAGCGTCCTTATAAGTGACATGGTAGGTAGCACCTGCTTGTAAACCTGTTACCCATTGCAATCTCGTGGTTATTTTTTCTGTAATCACGTCTGATGGATTACTAATGTTAGTAAAAGTCATATCCATGGGTAAGCAGGCTAAATAATCAGGCTCTATTCTCGCCATACCAGATCCTCCACAATTTGTTCGATAAATATCACCGCTTGGTCTTGTTATAGGAAATTCTTTTGAATTACCACATCCATCCAGCACTATAAGTTTCATAGTATTATTTCGAATATCATCAAAAATGCCTTGTCTAGTAGCAACAAGAGGCAATCTGGCATTAACTGTCGATAAAGGAAACCCCGCTCCTCCTAAATCACCATATCCGTCTCCATCAAGATCTTGGCCGTACAATTGCCCCTGATATTTTATTTTGAAAGTAAATAAGGCTTGATCTGATGTTGAAACGTTTGTACTATTTGAAACATATTGAAAAGGCACCTCACAGACTAAAACAAGAGGTTTTGTACAATCATTAAAACTCCCATTTCTAGCATACAGGCCAACACCTGGTTTAATATCATTTACAGTAACTGTTGGGTTTGAAATTGATGTTGCTCCCGTAACAGTCTGGCCGCATGCATCGGTGACACTAACTATATAATTACCAATAGGCAAGTCGTCAAAATTAAAAGTAGTTGAACTGATAGCTCTGCTATTTTGAATACTTACTGTAGGTGTAGCCTGCAATGCTATACTATAGATAAATGGCTGCTTACCTCCTGTTACTGTGGTGGTCAATCCTATAGTCCCTCCCACACAACCTGTTCTTTTTGTAGGAGTTGTTATGGCCATCGTTGTATAACCATCGGTTACTGTAATGATTGAAGAAGTATAAACCGTTCCCGCTGCAGTATTACGTCCCTTAATAGTATAGGTTCCACTACTAAGCCCCGTAAAATTAGGATTGTTTGTATACTGTGAAGCATCCCCATTTACTGGAGCGACAACCACTCCAGCTTTCAACAACTGGTATTGGGCTGAAGTCCATCCTGCATCGTTTCCTGCCAGTATGGTTCCACCGTTAAGGCATCCTGAAGTACCTGGGGTTCCTTTAACATTTTGCGCAAACATTGTACTGTTGCATAAGACAACAAAGATCAGCACAAAGAACAATGTAATTCTTTCTTTCATAATCTGTTTTTTAATTTAATAATCCTCTTTAATCCACACAATCCTAGCTTTTCTTGAGAATTGCAAATACAAAGACTTCCCTACTAAGAGCTTTTTCCAAACATTGCAATTGGATCAGTATTTTTTTTGTTGTAATCCCAAAAAAGACTTAAAATAAAAATCTACTTTTTCATTTGAGACTGCAAAATTAAAGAGCTAACCAGCACTCACTTGTACATAAAATCACTTGTAGTTTGTAGTTCAAATTCTACAACAAAAAATAAAAAAGGATACCGTTTAAAAGTGTAACAGCTTTTATAAATTATGAGATATAAAGAAGATAGGTTTCAAAAATCGTCAAGTGAAAAAGACAGGGAGGATCAAAAGTTTCCTAAATAAAAAAGAGGGACTTTCGGGTCCCTCTTTAAGTGAGCTTGCACTTTCAGTACAAAGCTTTTTATTTATTTCAAATTGCTAATTATTTAGCAATCGTAAGTTCATCAATAATGTTTTTAGCTCCTGCGTATTTGTCGATAATCCAAAGCACATAACGAATATCTACGTTGATTGTTCTCTGTAATTTAGAATCGAAGATTACGTCTCCAGCCATTGCTTCGATGTTTCCGTCAAAAGCAATTCCGATTAATTCTCCTTTTCCGTTAAGAACTGGCGAACCAGAATTTCCTCCTGTGATATCGTTATCAGTTAAGAAGTTTACTGGCATATACCCTGCTTTATCAGCATATTGTCCGTAATCTTTCTTCTGATTTAATTCTAATAAACGAGCTGGTAAATCGAATTCCTGATCTCCTGCTTTGTATTTTTTAACCATACTTTCCATTGTAGTATAGTTATTAATTTTCGCATCATTACGAGGATCCGCAGGCAAAGCGCGAACTTTTCCGTAAGTCAACCTCAACGTTGAGTTGGCATCTGGATACTTAATTGCATTCAATTTAGATTCTCTCAAACCTTCAACTAATTTACGGTAAGCAATTGCAAAACCATCATCAGCTTTTGCTTGATCGTCTGTTTTAGAACGGTATTTTGTCAATAAATCATTAGAAATAATATACAACGGATCGTGTACAATCGCCAATGGTTTTGGATCAGCTAAAAATGCTAACACTTTTTCTTTATTTGTAAAATAACTAATCTCAGTTGCTTTTGCTACATCCGCAGTAAAGTCACCGTTGTTAGCTGTTTTCATTTTTGCAATTTCTGGAGCAAGTCCGTAATCAGCAGCTTTAGAAGCGTATAAATTCAATTGCGCAGTTAAAATATCTTTTTCTAAAGGAGCATAAAAATCACCATAAATACTTTCAACCATTGCATTGATTTGAGGAAGCATTTCTGCTTTTTTAGCATCATTTTCTTTGTAATAAGCAATTAATGCATTTCCTAAATTAGCTGGTCCAGCTGCATAGCTAGAAGTACGTAAAAGCTGCATCAAATAATTATCATGACGCGCTTTTAAGTTTGTCTCTCTGTAATAATCGTTGATAGTCGGGATTACATTCTCGTACTTTTCTTTATTTGCAGGTTTACTTGCCCACTCATAGAATTTATCTTCTTGTTCTGCTTTTGTATCTACAGTTCCAGCTTTTGTTAAAGCATCGATCATACCTTGACGGTTTTTCCAGTAGTTTGCTGTAGAAGCATATTTAGAAGCATATTGTAAACGAACAGTATCATCTTTATCCATATACTTTTTCATTACGTCCATTCCGGTTTTTGCACCTTCAACCCACGCAGGATAAGCATATTTAATATTTTGTTCAATTCCGCCAGCTGGCATCCAACGGTTTGTTCTTCCTGGATAACCCAAGATCATTGCAAAATCATTTTCTTTTACTCCTTTAATGCTTACAGGCAAATAATGCTTTGGCTGCAATGGCACATTATCTTTAGAATAAGTTGCCGGATTACCGTCTTTATCTGCGTAAACTCTAAACATTGAGAAATCTCCTGTTTGACGAGGCCACTCCCAGTTGTCTGTATCTCCACCAAATTTACCAACGCTTTCTGGAGGAGTTCCTACTAAACGAACGTCTGTGTAATCTTGGTAAACAAAATAGTAATATTCATTTCCTTGAAAGAAAGGACGAACAGAAACTGTATACTTTCCGTTTTCGCTATTTTCTTTTTCAATTAAAGCAATTTCTTGCTGAATGATTTTGTTTCTTTCCGTTTCTGTCATTGTATCATTTACTTTTGACAAGATTCTTTTTGAAACATCATCCATACGAACGAAGAAACGAACGTATAACGATTTTGGCTTCAGTTCTTCTGAACGATTTTTTGCCCAAAAACCATTTTTCAAATGATTTTGTTCCGCAGTTGAAAGTTCTGCAATCGCGCTATAACCACAGTGGTGATTAGTAAGAACCAAACCGCTGTTTGAAACGATTTCTGCAGTACAACCTCCGTTAAATTGTACAATCGCATCTTTTAAACTATGATTGTTAATGCTGTAAATTTCTTCGGCTGTCAATTGCAAGCCCATTTTTTGCATATCCCTGTGATTTAATCTTTCGATAAACATCAGGAACCACATTCCTTCATCGGCTCTCATAGGAAAAGCCATAAGCGACATGGTCAAGAATAAAATTACTTTTTTCATGTTATTTTGTTTAAGTGATGCGAATATAAGCCATTTTGACAATTATTCCATCTTAAACAATTTTAAAATTAAATATGACATTAGTTTTTTAGTCGTTTATTACGAATTTAACATTCTTTAAACAAAAAAGGTGTCCTAAAATAGAACACCAATTTTTTGAAAAGTTACTAAATTGCTAAGATTCTAAGGCTCTAAGTTTTTCCTTGAACTTAGTAGCTTAGTAACTTAGAAGCTTAGAATTTTATTCGTTAAGCATTTTCCAAAGCTTATCTTTTAAATCTGTCAAACCTTGTTGTGCAACAGAAGAAATAAACATGTAAGGAACACCTTTGAAAGAGACATCTAATTCTGCTTTCAGTTCTGCTTTCAGTTCATCATCCAGCATATCGCATTTTGAAATCACAACAAGACGTTCTTTGTCTAACATTTCAGGATTGTATTTCGTTAATTCGTTAACCAAAATATCATATTCTGCTTTTATGTCTGGCGTATCAACAGGAACTAGAAACAATAAAGTTGAGTTACGCTCAATATGGCGCAAGAAATAATGGCCAAGACCTTTTCCTTCGGCAGCACCTTCAATAATCCCAGGAATATCCGCAATTACAAAAGATTGAAAATCTCTGTACGCTACAATTCCTAAATTTGGTTTTAAAGTCGTAAAAGGATAATCGGCAATTTTTGGTTTTGCTGAAGTCAGTACAGATAATAAAGTAGATTTTCCTGCATTAGGAAAACCAACCAATCCAACATCTGCCAAAACTTTAAGTTCTAGAATCACATCCATTTCTACTCCAAGTAAACCGGGCTGTGCATAACGAGGCGTTTGGTTTGTCGAACTTCTAAAATGCCAGTTTCCCAAACCTCCTTTTCCTCCTTTTGCAAGAATCTGTTTCTCTCCGTGTTCTGTAATTTCAAAAAGTGTTTCACCAGTTTCTTTGTCTTTTACAACAGTTCCTAGTGGCACTTCAATAATTTTATCTTCTCCGTCTGCTCCTGTACTACGGTCTCCTCCTCCGTCTCCTCCGTGTCCCGCCTTAATGTGACGCGCAAACTTTAAATGAAATAATGTCCAGAGTCCTTTATTCCCAACTAAATACACATGTCCTCCACGGCCACCATCTCCACCGTCTGGACCACCTTTTTCAATAAATTTCTCTCTATGTAAATGCGTAGAACCTTTTCCTCCCTTTCCGGAAGAAACATATATCTTAACGTAATCTACAAAATTTCCTTCTGTCATTGTTTTTGTTTATCTGTAGTTCCAAGTTTCAAGTTTCAAGTTTCAAGTTTACTCACATTGCTGTTAACCTGAAACTTGAAACATTAAACTTGAAACAAATTTCTCTACTCTTTTAATGCTTTCACAAGCACTTTGTCAATCTTAACACCGTCCATGTCGACTACTTCAAGAACGAATTTCTGCCAAACCAATTTCTCGCCTTCTTTTGGAATATGAGAAAGCTCCGTCATAATCATTCCGCTTACAGTGTTTACTTCGTAATCGTTTGTTAATTCGTCCAATTCGAAATAAGTCAAGAAGTCGTGCAACGAATAATGTCCATCAACCAACCACGAACCGTCTTCTCTTTCGATCAATTGAAATTCATCTTTATAAAATTCGGCAGCATCACCAACCAAAGCTTCTAAGATGTCATTCAATGTAATCATACCTTGAAAAACACCATATTCATCTGAAACTAAAGCATAGTGAACACCTGTTTTTTTGAAATTTTCTAAAGCCTTATAAGCCGTAGTCTGTTCCATTAAATAAGGTGCATCGGTTAATATTGATGATAAATCGAAATTATCGTTTTCAATGGTTGCGAAGATATTTTTAAGTGTTACCACCCCCACAATATCATCATAATTTTCGTTGTAAACTGGATAAACGGCGTGTAAATCCTGAACAACCAATTCTTTGATTTTTGCTCTATCTTCTTTTAAAGGCAACATGTCAACCGACTTGCGGTGTGTCATTAAAGAGTTTACTTTTCTGTCCCCAATGTGGAAAACACGCTCCACAATATCTTGTTCAATCTCTTGAACTTCTCCAACTTCAGTTCCTTCTTTAATAATAGCTTTAATTTCTTCCTCGGTCACTTTTCCGTCAGCAGTAGGTTTTATTTGAAGAACATTCAATAAAAAATCTGTTGATGAAGTTAAAAGCCAAATAAAAGGAGCCGTAATAATCGATACTACTTTCATTGGCATCGCGACCATTTTGGCAATTGCCTCTGGATAATTTAAACCGATTCGTTTTGGAAGTAATTCTCCTAAAACCAATGAGAAAAAAGTTAAAACTACAACTACAATTCCGACCGCGATGGAGTGCGCATAAGGTTTAAGAGCAGCAAATCCTGCCACAAAAAGTTCAACATCTGCTGTTATTTTATCTCCAGAATAAATACCTGTCAAAATTCCGATAAGGGTAATTCCGATTTGTACTGTAGATAAAAACTTATTTGGTGAATTGGCTAAATCGAGTGCCGTTTTAGCACTTTTATTGCCTTTTTTCGCAGCGGTTTCCAGCCTGTTTTTACGGGCCGAAATCAAAGCGATTTCAGACATGGAGAAAACTCCGTTTAGTAGAATTAGAAAAAATATAATTAGTATTTCCAATTGATATGGGGATTCGTTATAAAATGGTCTTGTTAATAGTAATTCGCAATCTTTGATTTTTTAGCTGTTGCTTAAAAACTAATTTTTCTAACCCGAAGACAGGAATTCTTAAAACAATTTAAGAAGCTCGTTTTATGGTTAGAAAAATAGTTTTTTTTTGCGTCCCGATAGCTATCGGGATTTCACGTACAGCTGGAAAAAGCTTCTACAAATTATCTATAACCGACGTTAAGCGCTCTGTAATTTGTTCAATAGTTCCGATACCGTCTACAGCATGAAACTTATTTTGTTCTTTATAATATCCAATAAGAGGAGCTGTTTTCTCATTGTATTCTTGATATCTTACACGAATTTTTTCTTCGTCTTGATCGTCAGCTCTTCCGCTTGTTTTTCCTCTTTCTAATAGACGTTTTACCAAAATTTCGTCATCAGCCTCCAAAGCAATTGTTGCTGTTACGCTAGAACCAATAGTTGGTAAAAATTTATCTAAAGCCTCTGCCTGATTGATTGTTCTTGGGTAACCGTCGAACAAGAATCCTGCTGTGTCTGGATGTTTTTTAACCTCATCAATTAACATTGCAGTTGTTACTTCGCAAGGAACCAATTCTCCATTGTCCATAAAAACTCTTGCTTTTTTTCCTAGTTCAGTATCATTTTTTAAATTGAAACGAAAAATATCTCCTGTTGAAAGGTGCGTTAAATTGTATTTTTCTTTTAAAAATTCTGCCTGAGTTCCTTTTCCTGCACCAGGCTTTCCAAATAAAACGATGTTAATCATAAAAGTAATTTAATGATTAAAAAATTTAAAATTGAATGATTTTCTCCATTAAAATTAAGTCTTCTAATCCTGTTTTTAGTTGTGTATAAGTTATTTTTTAATTTTTAAATGTTTGAATCTTTAAATTCATTCTGCTAGTTTGTAAACTTCAGTCAGGTTTCTTCCTAAACCATCGTAATCTAAACCGTAACCCACAATAAATTTATTCGGAATACGAATTCCGATATAATCTATTTTAATATCTTTTTTATAAGCTTCTGGTTTAAAAAACAAAGTTGCAATTTTAAAATGCTTTACGTTTTGTGCTTTAAATAGGTGCTTTAATTCTTCCACGGTATTTCCTGTATCGACAATATCTTCAATCAAGATTACTGTTCTTCCCGATAGATCTTGATTGATTCCTATTAGTTGTTTAACCGAATCAGTGCTTTCAGTTCCTTCATACGAAGCCATTTTGATAAACGAAACCTCGCATGGTTTTTTGTATTTTTTTAGAAAATCTGACACTACCATAAAAGCACCATTCAAAACTCCAATAAAAATTGGCGTATCATCTCCAAAATCGTCTTCTACCTGAGCCGCCAATTTAGTTAAAGCAAAATCAATTTCTTTAGCCGAAATAAACGGAACAAATTGTTTATCGTGAAGTTGTATCATTATTTTTCTTTTTAAAATAATGGACAAAGATAAAGAATTAGAAATTAACAGCTTCTATGAAAATAGCGTGTATCGAGATATTTTTTACGAATGTTAAATATCAGTTAATGTTTACAAATTTGATTTTGATGCTGTTTTTAATTTAAGTAAATTGTTGTGATGTAATTATTTAACTCCAAAAAACAATGAAAAAATCCCTACCATTATTTGCCATACCTTTATTAGCCTTAATGACCGCTTGCAATGGGCAAGTAAAAAAAGAAGAAAAAGAAGCCTTGGCCAAACAGCCTGGAAACGTTGTAAAAACTGCTATTGGAAACATTACACTTCCTCCACCATACGCAACAGAATCCAAAACAAATCATAGCAAAGTTATCGGCTGGCCAAACGGAGTTACGCCAAAAGCACCCGAAGGTTTTACGGTAACTAAATTTGCAGACGGATTTGAAAATCCGCGTTGGACCTATATCGCGCCAAACCAAGATATTTTTGTTGTCGAAAGTGGAACTCGCGCCAGTAAAAATCAAATTACCGTTTTAAGAGATAAAGACAAGGATGGAAAATTTGAAACTCGTGAAGTTTTTATTAAAGACCTCAACAAACCCTTCGGAATGTTGATTCTAAAAGACTTTTTCTACATTGCCAATACCGACGGGTTATACCGTTATCCTTATAAAAATAATCCGTTGAAGTTGGAAACTAAAGGAGAAAAAATTCTTGAGCTTCCCGCTGGCGGTTACAACAATCACTGGACAAGAAATTTATTAGCAAGTCCTGACGGAAGCAAAATCTACGTTTCTGTGGGTTCTGGAAGTAACAACGGAGAAAACGGAATGGACAAAGAGATTCGCCGTGCCGCTATTCTAGAAATTAATCCTGACGGAACTGGAGAAAAAATCTTTGCTTCGGGTCTTAGAAATCCTGTCGGAATGGATTGGAATCCTGTTAGCAAAGAATTGTGGACAGCCGTAAACGAACGCGACGAATTGGGAGAAGATTTAGTCCCAGATTATATTACAAGTGTAAAAAGAGACGGTTTTTACGGCTGGCCGTATGCTTATTTTGGAAATATTCCTGACCCGAGAATGAAAGGCGAAAGAAAAGATTTGGTTGAAAAAACAATTGTTCCAGATGTTCCGGTTGGTTCTCACACCGCTTCTTTAGGGTTGGCTTTTTATACTAAAGATGCTTTCCCTGCGAAATATAAAAATGGTGCTTTCGTTGGACAGCACGGATCATGGAACCGCGCTAAAATTTCAGGGTACAAAGTAGTTTTTGTTCCTTTTAAAAACGGAAAACCTTCAGGAAAACCAGAAGATTTTTTAACTGGTTTTATTTCTAAAGATGATGATAAAGCCGAGGTTTACGGACGTCCAGTTGCAGTAACCGTAATGAATGACGGATCGCTTTTGGTAAACGATGATAGTGGAAATACGATTTGGAAGGTTACTGCGAATAAATAGTTAAAATTGCTTAACCACAAATTACACAAATTTTCGCAAATTAATTTGTGTGAATTTGCGCAATTTGCGGTTAATTACATTTCCTTGCTTAATCCGATGACTATCGGGAAAAACTAAATATTTTAAAACACATAGAGACATAGTCCCGAATCGTCGGGATTGCTTAAAAAGAAGTTACTAATACAATTTGAAACGCCTTTTTTGCCTCAATTAATGCTATGTTTCTATGTGTTAAAATTATTTCCGCCTTTAATTTTATGATATGATTTCTAAAAAATATTTTCTTCTTCCCTTTGCTTTGATTGTTTTTCAAAATTTAATTGCTCAAGAAAAAGAAATCCAACATATAGATTCTCTTAAAACTCAAAAACTGAACGAAGTTTTAATTAGTCCGCTGCACATTAATCGTGATTTACAAAACAGCCCTGCTTCAATTGGCATTTTATCCGAAAAAGAATTACTTCAAAATAATACAACAGACATTAGCAATGTCATCAATACAATTCCTGGCGTTTTTATGCAGTCATCGAATATTACCACTACCCGAATTTCGATTCGCGGAATTGGCGCAAGAACTCCTTACGGAACTAATAAAATCCGAGCTTTCTACGGCAGCATTCCGCTGACATCTGGAAATAGCGAAACGGTAATTGATGATATTGATCTTCAAAACATTAATCAAATTGAAATTATAAAAGGGCCGCTTTCTAGTGTTTACGGCGCCGGATTGGGAGGTGCGATTTTGATTTCGCCTCAATCTTTAAAAAAAGGGAATCATCAGGCTGAAGTGAGTTCGGTTTTTGGTTCTTTTGGATTATTGAAAAACAGATTTAGTTTTGATTTGAATGAAGAAAGTTCGTCTCTTTCCTTAAGTTACCATAATTTAAAAACCGACGGCTGGCGCGAAAACAGCGCTTACAACCGAGAAGGAATTACGCTTGGAGGAGAATTATTTAGAAAGAAAAACAGCAAACTGACGTATTTTTCGAATTATACTTATTTGAAAGCTTACATCCCGAGTTCGATTAATAAAACGACATTCGAAAATAATCCGAAGGCGGGCGCACCGAATTGGGTTGCTTCACAAGGCTTTAAAGAATACAGATCGACTTTAGGCGGATTGGCTTATGACTTTAAAATCAACGATCATTTGAATAATTCGACTTCGGCTTTCATTAATTACAAAGACAGCAACGAACCACGACCATTTGATATTTTGTGTCAATATACTTTTGCTTCGGGCGCAAGAACGCAGTTTTCGGGAGATTTTAGAATCGGAAAAATAAAAAACCAATTTATTGCAGGTTTAGAATATTTCACAGACCATTACAGCGGAAATACTTTTGAGAATTTATATCTTCAAAATAATGGAAACGCTAGTCTGCAAGGCGATCAGCTTTCAACAAGCAATCAAAAAAGGCATTTTTACAATGTTTTTTCACAAATCAGAACTTTACTTTCTGATCGATTTGAAATTCAGGCAGGTTTAAATTACAACAAAACTAAATTCGAACTTCAAAATGATTTTCCCGCTTCCGCGAATAATCCGACGGAACGTTATAGTTACGATGGCATTTTTTCTCCACAGCTTTCTTTTTTGTTCAAGCCCAACGAAGTCCAAACTTTTTACTTTTCTGCAAGCCGTGGATTTTCTCTTCCAGCAACCGAAGAAACTTTAACCAGCACAGGAAATATCAATCAAAACATAAAACCCGAAACGGGTTACAATTTTGAATTGGGAAGCAAACTTCATCTTTTCAGCAAAAAATTATATGCTGAAATAGCAGTTTATCGAATGGAAATTAGAGATTTACTGGTTGCCAAAAGAATCGGCGACGATCAATATGAAGGTATAAATGCCGGAAAAACATTTCATCAAGGAATCGAACTTGCATTAAAACACAATTGGGCAATCAATAAAACTTTCAATTTAAATTCTTATGCTGGTGCTTCCATCGGAAATTATGAATTTAAAGAATTTGTCGATAACGGAAATGATTATTCTGGAAATAAATTAACGGGAGTTCCTGCCAATACCGCGAGCGCAGGTTTTAATTTCAATACGAATTCAGGATTCTACTTTTCAGCCGATTTTCAGTTCACAGATAAAATTCCGATGAATGATTCAAATGCTAATTATTCTGATTCTTACTCTTTATTGAATTTTAAAACAGGTTATCAATTTGAGATTTTATCAGGTTTAAAAGCACATTTGGACGCAGGAATAAATAATGTCACCAATGAAAAATACGCTTCAATGATTTTGACCAATGCAACTGGAGTCGGCAATGCTCAACCAAGATTTTATTATCCAGGTCTGCCAATAAATTACTACGGAATTATCTCATTAAATTACTTATTTTAGCATTGTATTAAACACCAAAACAATGCTGTCTGAATTACAAAAAAAATTGGATTATGTAAATGCTTACAGAGAAAATCGTCTGAAAGCTGCGCAAGATATTTTAGAAAACCCTTCTCTTTTTAGTGAATTGGTTTCAATCTGTTTTACGCCTTCAGACAAAAACAATCATAAAGCCTGCTGGATTTTAGAATTTGTTTCATACGAAGAATTGCTTTGGCTACAGCCGCATCTTGATTTTTTCTGTTCGAATTTGAAAGTTTTGAAGGATGAAAGTTCGCTTCGCCCGATCGCAAAAGTGACACAGCTTTTGGTAAAATCGCATTACAAGAAAAACGAAAACTGCATTAAACTTTCTGAAGAAAATCTTCAAGATTGTATTGAAGCTTCTTTTGACTGGTTAATAAATGACACTAAAGTTGCGACAAAAGCGTATTCCATTAGAACTTTATTTATTTTAGGAAATCATTACGACTGGATTCACCCAGAATTAAAAGTAATAATCGACAAAGATTTCGGAGATCATTCCGCCGCATACAAAGCTGTCGCAAAAGAAGTTTTGAAGAAAATAAAATAGTTTTTTTTCCGCCACGAATTCACGAATTTTCTCTTTCGCTTTGTGTGTAAAATATAATTCGTGAATTCGTGGCGGAAAAAAACTAGCGTATAACGATTTTTTGGCTAAAAAAAGATTAAAAAGTATCTTTGCAAAAACACAACACAAAATGAATTATTTTTCTTCTGATTTTAAATTAGGAATATTAGGCGGCGGACAATTAGGCAAAATGCTTTTGTTCGACACCAGAAAATTTGATATACAAACTTACGTTCTCGATCCGAGCGACGAAGCGCCTAGTAAAATTGCTTGTAACAAATTCTTTCAAGGCGATTTAATGGATTATGACACGGTTTATAACTTTGGAAAACAAGTCGATGTTTTGACTTTCGAAATTGAATTGGTAAATCTTGAAGCTTTAACGCAACTAGAAAACGAAGGTTTAAAAGTATATCCTTCTCCAAAAACTTTAAAAGGAATTCAGAATAAAGGAACTCAAAAAGACTTTTATACAGAAAGTAATATTCCGACAGCATCTTATTTGCGTTTTGAAAGTCCGGCGCATTTACAAAAATCAGTTGGAAATAACGAAATCACGATTCCGTTTGTATGGAAATGTACTGAATTTGGTTACGACGGAAATGGCGTAAAAGTAATTCGCCAGATTTCTGACATGGACGATTTGCCAAATGTAGAATGTATTGCTGAAACGATGGTTCCGTTCAAAAACGAACTGGCGGTAATTGTGGTGAGAAATCCATCAGGAGAAATTAAAACGTATCCGGTTGTAGAAATGGAATTTCACCCAGAAGCCAATCAAGTTGAATATGTAATCTGCCCAGCAAGAATCGACGAAAAAGTTGCCGAAAAAGCGAGAGCAATTGCCTTAAATGTTTCTGAAAAATTCAACCACGTTGGACTTCTAGCAGTTGAAATGTTCCAAACTCAAGACGATGAGATTTTGGTAAATGAAGTGGCTCCTCGTCCGCACAATTCTGGTCATTATTCTATCGAAGCAAGTTATACTTCACAGTTCGAAAATCATTTACGCGCTATTTTAGATCTTCCGTTAGGAAACACAGATAGTAAAGTTGCCGGCATTATGGTAAATTTAGTTGGTGCCGAAGGATATTCTGGAAATGTAGTGTACGAAAACATCGAAACCATTTTAGGATGGAATGGTGTCACACCTCATATTTACGGTAAAAAACAAACGCGTCCTTTTAGAAAGATGGGTCACGTAACGATCGTAAATGAGAATATGCAAGAAGCGAGAAGAATTGCGGAGGAAGTTAAGAACACAATTAGAGTAATCAGTGGTCAGTAATTTAGTGAACAGTTTTTAGTCGCAGTCACAGTTTACAATAACAACTATATTTTAATTAGATTTGTAAAAATTCAATAGATGAAAATTTCAAAGTTACATATCGATCAGTTCAGACATTTAGAAAATCTAGATTTTGATTTTACTTATCCTGAAGATTTCCATATTGAAGAAAAAAGAGGCAAACCATTAGATAAAATATGTTTTATTGGGCAAAGTGCCACGGGTAAAACTGGTTTGTTACAATTAATTTATGATCACTCTATTAATCTTTTAAATTTAGAACTTATAAACGGTCAAATTTTCAGATTAAAAAATAATCTCAATAAAACTGAAGTCACCTTCTTAATAGAAAATGATATTTTTCATTTAAAAAACAACGAAGTTTCTTTTAAAAACCGTATCTATCGAAATGATTTCAATAGCGGAGGAGGACAAGTAACTGGTTTAATTCCAAAAAAAGATAAAAAAGATATTTTTTATTTTAAAGCGAATTTAGTATCCGATCAAAACATAAATTTTCTTTCAACAAATCCAATCGAATTAATAGAAAAACATAGTAACGAACTTCAAGCTATTAAACAGGAATTTCAGCAGAGAAATAACCTTTTTTTAATGGAAGAAAATTATGGTTTATTATTTAATGATAATGTAGACACGAAAATTTGGCTTCATCTGTTAGTAGATTATCTAAATTACCGAAAGAACTTTACTCAAAAGATGTCTGAATTAATACATAATGGTTTTATTCATGATGTAAATAAATTAAGTTCAGAATTTAAAAAATGGCAGAAGGATAACCCAAATAGATTGGAATCATTTGCAAAAGAATTCAATTATATTTTAGAGCGTTTAAATTTGGAGGTAGATTTAGTAAATACGGAATATTCAGTTCCTATAAAAAATAAACGAATCGATCAAATTATTCCATTTCAAGATACTAGCACAGGAACTAAACAACTTCTACTAACAGCATTACCCCTATATTCACTAGAAACAAAAGATTCCATTATTTTGATTGATGAGCCTGAACGCTCATTATATCCAAACATTCAGATGGAAGTAATGAATTATTATAAAAAACTTGCTCCTGAAGCACAATTTATTGTAGCAACCCACTCTCCATTTGTTGCCGCCTCATTTGAACCAGAAGAAAGATTCATTTTACACTTTAACAAAGAAGGAAAAGTTGCTGTCCGAAGAGGAATTTCTCCTATAGGAGACGATCCTAATGATATGCTCTTTAATGATTTTGGCGTAAATTATTACAACGACGATGTACAAGAAAAATTTAAAGAATATCTAGAATTATTAGATAAAGTAAAATCCGAAAGCAATAGAGAATTAAAGAAAAAATATCTTTTAGAAGCTTCAAAATTAGGCAATCAGTACAATTTTATTTTAGATGAAAAAAATCAAGAAAGACTACAATAATTCTAAAATTATTACTGGCACTTTACAATACAATTGTCGAAAAGGAGCAAATAATAGTGTTTTAGGCAATATTCTTCTAAAAGAACAAAAAAATTTCTGTGCCTATTCGGAAGAATTTATAGATCCAATTAGTGACGCTAATGACATTGAACATTTTAATCCAAATTTAAAATGTTCTGATCACGATTCATATTCAAATTGGTTCAAAGTTAAAAACAAAGTTAACTTTCGAAAAAGATTAAAAGAATTAGAGTTCAAAAAAAAGAACATTTCCTTTGATGACATTTTGCAACCTTGTGAAAATGATTTTGAAGAAAAATTAAAATATATAGTTGGCGAATATCGTTTTGAGGAAAGTTCAGATATAAAAGTCAAAAACTTCATAGATTTTTTAGAATTAAATATTCCTGAAAAAATTGAACAAAGACGTAATTTCATAATTAGAAAAAGAAAAGAAATAGAGAATTTTGGAGTTTCACCAGAAGACTTTTTTTCTATACTTATTGAAGACGACATAAAACAAATATCGTATTTAAGAGCAATTCAAGACGAATTCAAAATTGATATTTGGAGCATGATTCCAGAAATAGAATAAACAGTTTTCAGTTTCCAACAACTTGAAACTTTAAACCTGACTCGAGAGCTATGCTCGAACAGGCGAAGCAAACAACACACAACAAAATTAAAACCATGAGCAAAGTAGCAATTATAATGGGAAGCATCTCAGACATGCCAGTTATGCAGGATGCAATCGACATATTAAAACAATTTAATGTTGAAGTTGAAGTAGATATTGTTTCGGCGCATAGAACGCCAGAGAAATTATTCGATTTCAGCAAAAATGCACACAATCGCGGCATTTCGGTAATTATTGCCGGCGCGGGCGGTGCAGCACATTTACCAGGAATGGTGGCTTCAATGTCTCCACTTCCTGTAATTGGAGTTCCCGTAAAATCAAGCAACTCAATTGATGGTTGGGATTCTGTTTTATCAATTCTACAAATGCCGGGCGGAGTTCCTGTTGCAACTGTCGCTTTAAATGGAGCAAAAAATGCTGGAATCTTAGCAGCGCAAATCATCGGAAGCCATGACAAAAAAGTTTTGGATACGATTATTGCTTACAAAGAAGAATTGAAAGCTGCAGTTAATAAAGCGGCTGAAGGACTTATAAATAATTAATATAGTATTCAGTGGTCAGTTTTTTAGTGTTCAGTATTGTGCTGAACAATAAAAAACTGACCACTGTTCACTTATAAAATCAACGACATGAGCGTATTAACACAATATTTCAATACCAAACATAACACCGCACCTTTTTCGAAGATTAAAATCGAAGATTACATTCCTGCTTTTCAGGAAGGGATTGCTTTGGCGAAAGCAGAAATTGATGCGGTTGTAAATAATCCAGAAGCACCAACTTTTGAAAACACCATTGTCGCAATGGATTATTCTGGCGATATTTTAGATCGTCTTTCAAGCGTTTTCTTCAATTTAAATTCAGCTGAAACGAATGATGAAATGCAGAAAATTGCTCAGGAAGTTTCGCCTTGGCTTTCAGAATTCGGAAACGACATTCGCTTAAATGCGGAATTGTTTGCACGAGTAAAGGCCGTTTACGATCAGAAAGAAAGTCTAAACCTCAACCCAGAGCAAACGACTTTATTAGATAAAAAATACAAGAGCTTTTCTAGAAATGGAGCTAATTTGCCAGAAGACAAAAAAAATCAATTAAGAGAAATTGACAAAGAATTATCGAAATTGAGTTTACAGTTTGGCGAAAATGTTTTGGCAGAAACCAACAACTTCGAATTGCATTTAACGGACGAAAAAGATCTTTCAGGTTTACCAGAAGGTACAATCGAAGCGGCTAGATTATTAGCAAAAAATCAAGAAAAAGAAGGCTGGATTTTCACTTTAGATCATCCAAGTTATGTCCCGTTTTTGACTTATGCTGATAATCGAGAATTGCGTAAAAAAATGGCCATTGCTTTTGGAGCTAAAGGTTTTCAAAACAACGAATTTGATAATCAGGAAATTGTTCTAAAGATTGCAAAATTGCGTCATGAAAGAGCGAATTTGTTAGGTTATAAAACGCATGCTCATTTTGTCTTGGAAGAAAGAATGGCAGAAAGTCCAGAAAAAGTTTTTTCATTTTTGAATGATTTATTGGCAAAAGCAAAACCTGCGGCTCAAAAAGAATTTGCTGAGTTAACCGCTTTCGCTAAAGAATTAGACGGAATCGAGCAATTGGAAAAATGGGACGGTGCTTATTATTCCGAGAAATTAAAACAGCAGCTTTTTAATTTAGATGATGAAAAGCTAAAACCTTATTTTCAGTTAGAAAAAGTTTTAGACGGCGCTTTTACAGTTGCTAAAAAACTATACGGCTTAACTTTTACCGAAGTTTTTGACATCGATAAATACCACGAAGAAGTTACAACTTATGAAGTTCGCGATGCTAATAATAATTTAGTTTCCATTTTCTACGCTGATTTCTTCCCAAGAAAAGGAAAAAGAAATGGCGCTTGGATGACTTCATTCAAATCACAATATGTAAAAGACGACGTAAACGAAAGACCGCATATTTCGAACGTTTGCAACTTTACAAAACCAACCGAAACAAAACCTTCATTATTGACTTTTAATGAAGTAACGACTTTATTTCACGAATTCGGGCACGGTTTGCACGGAATGTTAGCTGATACCGTTTACCCAAGTTTATCTGGAACTTCTGTTTATTGGGATTTCGTAGAATTACCAAGTCAGATTATGGAGAATTGGTGTTACGAACCAGAAGCTTTGGCTTTATTTGCGAATCATTACGAAACGGGAGAAATTATTCCGATTGAATATGTTCAGAAAATTAAAGAAAGTGCAAGTTTCCAAGAAGGTTTAGCAACCTTACGTCAATTAAGTTTCGGATTATTAGATATGGCTTGGCACGGACAAGATCCGACTAACATTACAGATTTGAAAACTTTCGAAACACAACAATTTGCCAACACACAATTGTATCCAGATGTAAAAGAAAACGCGATGAGTACTGCATTTTCTCATATTTTCCAAGGTGGTTATTCTTCTGGATATTACAGCTACAAATGGGCGGAAGTTTTAGATGCTGATGCTTTTGAATATTTCCATGAAAATGGCATTTTCAACGAAGAAATCGCTAAAAAATTCAAAGACAATGTTCTTTCAAAAGGAGGAACAGAACATCCAATGACTTTATACAAACGTTTCAGAGGTCAAGAACCAAAACCTGAGGCTTTGCTGAAAAGAGCGGGACTTTTGTAATTTTAGATTTCTGATTGTAGATTTTAGATTAAATTCTGATCGCTAAAATTTTAGATTAAACCGAAGTTTTCGCTTCGGTTTTTTTATTTGATTTTGTCAAATAATAAATTTAATTATCTTCGCATTTTTTAAAACCAAATCTTACAAATTAGCTATGAAAAAATATTTAAAAATCATGCTGTATGCTGCAATCATTCTATTGGTTGCTGTTACTTTTGTAAATTATTACGTAAAAGCTTCCACGAAAACTTATATTTATTCTTCAATAAAAAAATTCCCAAAAAATGATGTCGGAATTATTTTTGGTGCGGGAATTAACGGAAATCAGCCGAGCAAATATTTAAAAGACCGACTTGATGCAGGAATTATGCTTTGGAAAGCAAAACGAATTAACAAAATTCTGCTTTCGGGAGATAACGGCCGTGATGAATATGATGAATTAACTGTCATGAAAAATTACTGTTTCCATCATGGTGTGGACACGACGAAAATATTTGTCGATTATGCTGGCTTTGACACTTATTCGACAATGTATCGCGCGAAGCATATTTTCAAAATAAAAAGAGCCACTTTGATCTCTCAGAAATACCATTTAAACCGTGCGATTTATATTGGAAATCAATTGGGAGTTAAATCAGTTGGCTACTCAGCAAATCAAGGCGAATATTTAGGATATGATTATGTAACATTTAGAGAATATCTTTCGATATTTAAAGCCTATTTTGATGTTCTAAGAAATCGCGAACCGAAATTTTTAGGCGGTGAAATAAATATTAATGGCGAATCAAATTATTCGAAAGAGGATAAACGATAGAGAAATAAAGGATTTTAATTTAATACCTCTTCATGTTTCACAATATTAAGATAAATATTCAATCAGAAATCAAAAAACCCTGCAAATTAACTTGCAGGGTTTTCATTTTAATAATTTAAAGACAAAGAATAAAAAATCTTTCTTCTTTGCTCTTTTCTCTATATTCTCTACTCTTTCTCCAGAACTCGTTTTGCTAATTTTCCAACAGTCAATCCTTGCACGACGATTGAGAATAAAACCACAATATAAGTTACTTCTAACAGCAAGTTTTTATATTCTCCCTCAGGCATGGAAAGTACCAATGCGATAGAAACTCCACCGCGAATTCCTCCCCAAACTAAAACCATCAAAGAACCTTTGTTATAAGCCGATTTAATTCCGAAGAACTTAAAAATATCAAAGAATTTCCACGGTAAAACGATAGACGTCAATCTGGAAAACAGCACAATAAAAATAGCTACGAAACCGGTCAATAATTGTTTATTCAAATCTGGAAGCAGTAACAATTCGAAACCAATAAATAAGAATAAAACCGCATTCAGAATTTCATCAATAAGTTCCCAAAACTTTCCTAGGTAATCTTTAGTGACTTCGCTCATGGCAACTTTTTTACCGTAATTTCCAATAATCAATCCGGCAACAACCATTGCCAGCGGACTAGAAACGTGTAACGCTTGAGCAACTAAAAATCCCCCTGTTACAATAGAAAGCGTGATTAAAACCGAAACTTTATAATCATCAACTTTTTTCATCACTCTTGAAGCTGTAAATCCGAAAACCGCTCCTAATAAAAGTCCGCCGATTCCTTCTTTTATAAACAGCCATGTGATGGAGCTAAAAGTAGCATCAAATGTCGGATCGGTTGCCATTTTTAAAACAACGGCAAACATTACTACTGCTACTCCATCGTTAAACAAAGATTCACCAACGATTTTGGTTTCTATTCTTTTCGGAACTTTTGCTTCTTTCAAAACTCCCAAAACTACAATCGGATCGGTTGGAGAAATTAAGGTTCCAAAAACTAAACAAAATATATAAGGAATTTTTATTCCCAAAAATGGCGCTACATAATAAAGTATCATCGAAATAATCAAGGCTGAAAGAACTACGCTTACCGTAGAATAAATCATGATGGGAACTTTTTGTTCTTTTAAGTCGGCCATGTTTACGTGAAGTGCACCCGCAAAAAGAAGAAAGTTCAACATGGCTCCCATTAAGATCTCGTTGAAATCAAATTGTTTTATTAAATCGAAAAAATGTTTGGTAGTTGCAGGAAAATAAGAATCTCCCAAAAGGCGAATTCCTACTGAAACCAGCATGGCAATAATCATAATTCCGATGGTTCCTGGAAGTTTTAAAAATCTTAAATTTAAATAGGCGAAGAAAGAAGCTAGTACAATAAGTACCGAAAAAGTGTAGTATAATTCCATAAAATGTGATTTTTACAAAAATAGCCACATCATTATTTAATCAAAAATTTGAAGGGTTGAATTAACATAACTTTATTATTCGTTAAATATGTTTCAATTTAAATTTGAAAATATTGATGAGGCTTTTGAAGATTTATTAATGTAAAAAACTTCTCTCCACTCCTATTTCACTCAATCTTGTCATTCCGAGGAACGAGGAATCTTCGCAAGAAACTCGACAAAGATTGGCGATTAAGATTGTGGAGCTACTAACGAAGATTCCTCCTTCATAGGAATGACAAGATTGCATAAAACATACTGTAAAACTTTGTCAAAGTTAAACCTCATCCATAATCATTATAGAAAAATAAAAATTGAATTGAATTGAGTCCAGCTTTAGCTGGAGGAGAAATTTTATCGAATTTTTTGGGGCTTTAGCCAACTAATATTTAGGCTAAAGCCAGATTCCCAGCTATTTTCTACCTCCAGCTGAAGCTGGAGGCAATTCAAAAAAATCAATTTTAAACAATCAATTTAGACATAGCCCACGGTTTCAACCGTGGGAAACGTTTTCAAAATCCACGCGAATACGAAGCGAAACATTGCGTTCCAATGGTTGAAACCATTGGCTATATCCCTTCAAATATTATGTTTTATATCTTTTGAAAATGAATCTTTCTCGCCTTACGTTTTGCGTGAGGGATTGAGGCGGTATCCTTTTATGAAGCGATAGCGAAATAAAAGATATAGCCGAAAGCCCGACAGCATTTAAGAAAGGCCTAATGCACGCAAAGATTGTTAAGGCCTTTTTTAAATGGTGGCACGCCGAAAATTTTAAAATCTTAAACGTCCTTTATTTTAAGAACGCAATCATCAACCACCAAAAAATAGGTACGCTTTCTACCCAAAAAGAAGTGTAATATTTGGAACGTTTTAGATTTGCGAAAAAGATAAAAAGCATTAACATCACCACCATAATCAAGTTTATAATGGCATCGTGAATGTTGAATGTGGAAATAAAAACTTCTAGAAACCAAAACGGAATCAATAATAGAAATCCGAGAAGTTTGGTGTTTTTTACTCCGATTGTCTGCGGAACGGTTTGCAAATGCGGATCGTCATTGGCTAAATCTAAAATTTCAAAAACTAAAATCAGGACAAAAACCAAAACAAATCTTTGGATGCATTTGATAAAAAAATCTGTTGTAAACGGAATTTTGGCATTGATTAATGGCAAAACCAGTGTTGCTCCAACCCAGCAAAGTGCTACGATATAGATTTTTACACCCGCCCAATTTCGAGCATTTTTTCTGTTTGGAAAAAACGGTAAAGTATAAAGTGCGGTTATGGCGAAAATTCCGACGGAAACAATTTGTGTAATTCTTTTGAGATGGAAGAAATAATAACCAACTAAAACAACCGAAAAAAAACTCAAAACAGCAATAATTTTCAGCTGCGTTCCAATTGGGTTTTGCTTTACGCGAACAAGTGCATCATATTTTACGAAATTATATCCTACAATTGTTCCGAAAAAAACAAAAAGCGCCATGGGCTCATCATCCTGAATATGAAATACATGAAACGTAATTTGAACCAAAGCATAACATGACAAAGCCACGTGGATACTGCTATTTAAATAAAAATCGAAAAGCTGTTTAAGAAGTTTCATAGCTCAAATCTAATCAATTGGTAACAAATCAACTCTTTAGTTAGAAATTTGATAAAAATTGAAGTTAAAAATACCTATTAAATTATTAATAATACTTAATTTTGCGCCACAAAAAAACAACACATTTACTTTTAAATGTTATTCGCACCATAAAGTGCCGAATTACATTCATTTAAAAACCTTAGATAGCTACATGAAAACAGATGCTTTTGCTTTAAGACACATTGGTCCAAGAGAAACTGATCTTCAGCACATGCTGAAAACTATTGGAGTTGATTCGATTGAACAACTTGTTTATGAAACCCTTCCGGACGATATCCGTTTAAAAGCACCTTTGAACCTTGATCCTGCGATGACTGAGTATGAATTCGCAAATCATATTCAGGAATTAGGAAAGAAAAATAAAGTATTCAAATCGTATATTGGTTTGGGTTATCACCCGACTATCGTTCCTGCGCCAATTCAAAGAAATATCTTCGAAAACCCAGGATGGTACACGGCTTACACACCTTACCAAGCAGAAATTGCACAAGGCCGTTTAGAAGCTATTTTGAATTTCCAAACGACAGTTATTGAGTTAACTGGAATGGAAATTGCCAATGCATCTTTACTTGATGAAGGTACTGCTGCTGCAGAAGCTATGGCGTTATTATTTGACGTTCGTACTCGCGATCAAAAGAAAAACAATACACATAAATTCTTCGTTTCTGAAGAAATTTTACCACAAACTTTATCTGTTCTTCAAACACGTTCAACTCCAATTGGAATTGAATTAGTTGTTGGAAACCACGAAAAATTTGATTTTTCAAATGAATTCTTTGGAGCGATTTTACAATATCCAGGAAAATATGGTCAGGTAAACGATTATAGCGCTTTTGTTGCTAAAGCAAAAGAAAACGAAATCAAAGTAGCTTTTGCTGCTGATATTTTATCATTAGCAACTTTAACTTCTCCAGGAGAAATGGGTGCTGCTGTTGTTGTTGGAACTTCACAACGTTTTGGGGTACCAATGGGTTATGGTGGTCCTCACGCTGCATTTTTTGCTACGAAAGAGGAATACAAAAGATCTATGCCGGGCCGTATTATCGGAGTTTCTATTGATGTGAATGGAAACCGCGCTTTACGTATGGCTTTAGGAACTCGTGAACAGCACATCAAACGTGAAAAAGCGACTTCTAACATTTGTACTGCTCAGGTTTTATTGGCGGTTATGGCTGGAATGTACGCAGTTTACCACGGACCAGAAGGTTTAAAATATATTGCAAACAAAGTTCATGCATCGGCGGTTACTACTGCTGAAGCTTTAAATAAAATTGGAGTTTCTCAAGTTAACTCGGCTTTCTTTGATACAATTTTAGTAAAAGCAGATGCTCAAAAAGTAAAAGCTGTTGCTGAGATAAACGAAGTAAACTTCTTCTATGTTGATGGTGATACGATTTCTATTTCGTTAAACGAAACAACTTCTATCGCAGACATCAACCAAATAGTTGCGATTTTTGCTGAAGCTTTAGGAAAAGAAACGGTTTCTGTTTCTCAATTGACTGAAGCTAGCCAATTGCCAGCTTCTTTAGAAAGAAAATCTTCTTTCTTAACGCATGATGTATTCAACAATCATCATTCTGAAAGCCAGTTGATGCGTTACATCAAAAAATTAGAGCGTAAAGATTTATCGTTGAATCACTCCATGATTTCGTTGGGTTCTTGTACAATGAAACTAAACGCAGCTTCTGAAATGTTGCCTTTATCAATGCCAAACTGGAACAGCATTCACCCGTTTGCACCAGTTGAACAAGCTGAAGGTTACATTACAATGCTTAAAAAATTAGAGCAACAATTAAATGTAATCACAGGATTTGCTGGAACAACGTTACAGCCAAATTCTGGAGCACAAGGAGAATATGCCGGTTTAATGGCAATTCGTGCTTACCACATGTCAAGAAACGAAGGTCACCGTAATGTATGCTTGATTCCTTCATCAGCTCACGGAACAAATCCTGCTTCTGCAGCGATGGCTGGAATGAAAATCATTGTTACGAAAACGACTCCAGAAGGAAATATTGACGTAGAGGATTTAAAAGAAAAAGCAATTGAACACAAAGATGATTTATCTTGTTTAATGGTTACGTATCCTTCTACTCACGGAGTTTTCGAATCTTCAATTATTGAAATTACAAAATTAATCCACGAAAACGGCGGATTAGTATACATGGATGGTGCAAACATGAACGCGCAAGTTGGATTAACAAATCCTGCTACAATTGGCGCTGACGTTTGTCACTTAAACTTACACAAAACTTTCGCTATTCCTCACGGTGGTGGTGGACCAGGAGTTGGACCAATTTGTGTGAATGAAAAATTAGTTCCGTTTTTACCAACAAACCCAATCTTAAAAGTTGGTGGAGAACAAGCCATTACAGCTATTTCTTCTGCCCCTTACGGATCTGCTTTGGTTTGTTTAATTTCTTACGGTTACATCACAATGATGGGTGCTGAAGGATTAAAAAGCGCTACTGAGCACGCAATTTTGAATGCCAACTACATGAAATCTCGTTTTGAAGGGCACTATCCAATTCTTTACACTGGAGAATGCGGAAGAGCAGCTCACGAAATGATTTTAGATTGCCGTGCATTCAAAGAAAACGGAATCGAAGTTGGTGATATCGCGAAACGTTTAATGGATTACGGTTTCCACGCTCCAACGGTTTCTTTCCCAGTAGCAGGAACTTTAATGATCGAGCCTACAGAATCTGAAGATTTAGCAGAATTAGATCGTTTCTGTGATGCACTTATTTCGATCAGAAAAGAAATTGAAGCTGCAACAGCTGATGACAAAAACAACGTATTGAAAAATGCACCTCATACATTAGCAATGTTAACGACTGATAACTGGGATTTCCCTTACACAAGAGAAAAAGCAGCTTACCCGTTAGACTACATCGCTGAAAACAAATTCTGGCCATCTGTTCGTCGTGTAGATGATGCATACGGTGATAGAAATTTAGTTTGCAGCTGTGCTCCTATCGAAGCTTACATGGAAAGCTAAAAATTAGTTTTCTCTAAATATTTCAAACCCGACAAGTTTTAAACCTGTCGGGTTTGTTTTTAAAATTCCAAATCAAAAATTCCAAAATCTAAAATTTAAAATCTAAAATTTAAAATCTAAAATCTAAAATCATCCAGGCGTGCCACCATCCCGATAAAAGGGCTATTTCACTTTGCGCTTATTCGCCCTTTTATCGGGATGCTGTCGGGCTATCCGCTCCGCAGTGGCGGATTGCTCCTATCCCTCACGCGATCAAGATTATAAAGAAGATTCGGATTTGAATAACATCACTTTTTGTTAGATTATTGTGAAATAACTTTCTTAAAATAATTATTTTTACGAAATTTAATTTTCTAGACACTAGACTTCAATCGTTTGAAATCTAGGAAATATCAAAAATTCGTTAGAAAAAAAACAATATATAAACCGAAAAATCGTTTTTTCACAATTATATGCATGCATACTATTTTTTATGATAGTTATCATAATATTATTTATACATTAGCGCTAAATTTATCGGATAATTAAGGGAAAAAATGAAAATAAAAATTATTGGTATTGGGAGTTATATTCCTAATTTAGAAGTAAAAAACACAGATTTTGACAAACATATTTTTTTAAATGAGGATGGAACTCCATTTGGCTACCCGAACGAAATCGTAATTAAAAAATTTAAAGGCATTACCGGAATTCAAAACCGACGTTATGCTGAAACTCAATACACAGCATCAGATTTAGCATTTTTTGCAGCCCAAAAAGCAATTGCAAATGCAGGAATCGACGCAGAAACTCTAGATTACATTATTTTTGCACATAATTTTGGTGACGTAAAAACGGGAACACATCAAATGGATGTTTTACCAAGTTTGGCAACACGTGTAAAAAACAAATTAGGAATAAAAAATCCTAAATGTGTGGCTTACGATATTCTTTTCGGATGTCCAGGCTGGATTGAGGGAGTTCTTCAAGCCAATGCTTTCATCAAATCTGGAATGGCAAAAAGAGTAATGGTAATTGGAGCCGAAACTTTGTCAAGAGTTGTAGACGATCACGATCGCGATTCTATGATTTATTCTGATGGAGCCGGAGTTTCAATTTTAGAAGCTTCACCTGATGAAACCGGATTGTTATCTTACGAAAGCGCTACTTATGCCAATGATGAAGCAAATTACCTTTTCTTCGGAAAATCGTATAATCCAGATTTAGATCCGGACATTAAATACATTAAAATGTACGGACGTAAAATTTACGAATTTGCGTTAAGCAACGTACCTCTTGCTATGAAAAGCTGTTTAGATAAAAGCGGCATTTCAATTGACGAAGTGAAAAAAATCTTGATTCACCAAGCCAACGAAAAAATGGATGAAGCCATTGTCGAACGTTTCTACAAACTTTATGATAAAACTGCTCCTGCAGCTATTATGCCAATGAGTATTCATGATCTTGGAAACAGCAGTGTTGCAACCGTTCCTACTCTATTCGATTTGATTTTGCAAGGGAAAATAGAAAACCAAGAAATCAACAAAGGCGATGTTCTTATTTTTGCTTCAGTTGGAGCCGGAATGAACATTAATGCTTTTGTCTATAGATATTAAATAATCTCGCAAAACGCGAGGTCGCAAAGATTTTAAACCATATAAGTAATATAAGATATTTTAAGTTTTTACTTAATTGAACTTATGTTACTTACATGGTTTATTTTTTTATTCAATACTTTTCGTTTTTGCGAGAAATTCATTTTAAAACTAGCGCCACAACTGAACACTAAAAACTGAACACTGATTACTTTTTTAGTATATTTGCGACCTAATTAAAATCAAGAACGAGAGATTGAATTCGTTCGCAATGACTATGTACGAAAAAACGTTTCCGAATAAAAGATTCAAACTTACCTTAGAGTTTTTACAAAAGCACGTTAGCACATCAGAAACCATTTTTGATTTTGGAGTTCCAAATCCGTTCTCTAAAATAATGGAAGAAAATGGATATACTGTAAAAAACACCAAAGGCGAAGATTTAGACAACGATCAAACGGCTTTACAAACAGAAGATTATACTGTTTTTACTGCATTTGAAATTTTCGAACATTTGCTAAATCCATACACTATTTTACAAAACGTAAAATGTGACAAATTATTAATTTCAATTCCTTTACGTTTATGGTTTTCACCAGCATATCGTTCTAAAACGGATATGTGGGACAGACATTATCATGAATTTGAGGACTGGCAATTGGATTGGCTTTTAGAAAAAACAGGCTGGAAAATCACCGACCGTTTACAATTTACACATCCAGTAAAAAAGTTCGGATTAAGACCTTTGTTACGATATTTCACTCCGAGATATTACATTGTTGTGGCTGAAAAAATTTAGATTGCAGATTTTAGATTAACGATTTTTGATTTTTGATTTTAGAACAAGGCACAGCCAATCTAAAGTCTAAGGTCTAATCCCGAGACTTCGGGACTAAAATTTTTATATGAAGTACTATATTGTTATACCCGCACACAACGAGCAAGATCTTATTGGCCTTACCTTGCAATCTTTGGTAACTCAAACGGTTTTACCATCCAAAATTGTGGTTGTAAATGATAACTCAACTGATAAAACAGAAGAAGTGGTGCTGGGTTTTGCAAAAGAGAATCCGTACATCTCGGTTGTCAATAAAACTTCAGATGCGATTCATATGCCGGGGAGTAAAGTAATTCAGGCTTTTCAAAAAGGTTTTGAAACTTTAGATTCTAATTACGATATTATTGTAAAAATTGACGGTGATTTAATTTTCCCTCCAAACTATTTCGAAACCATTATCAAACATTTCGAATCAGATCCTAAAGTCGGAATGGCTGGCGGATTTTGTTATATCGACAAAAATGGCGAATGGGTTTTAGAAAATCTTACTGATAAAGATCATATTCGCGGCGCTTTAAAAGCATACCGAGCAGCAACTTTTCAGCAAATTGGCGGTTTAAGACCCGCCATGGGTTGGGACACGGTTGACGAATTACTTTGTAAATATTACGATTGGAAAATTGTGACCGATGAATCTTTACATGTAAAACACTTAAAACCAACTGGTGCCAATTACAATAAGACTGCTCGTTACAAACAAGGCGAAGCTTTTTATACTTTAGGATATGGTTTTTGGATCACCGCTATTGCATCTGCAAAATTGGCGATGATGAAGAAAAAACCACTTTTATTCTTAGACTACATAAATGGATTTTGGAAAGCTAAAAAAGCTAAAACTCCTTTATTAGTAACTCCCGAACAAGCTAAGTTCATCAGGAATTATCGTTTGCAAAAAATGAAAAAAAAGTTAATTTGATTCGAAAACATGCCGAAAACTCTTAACTCATAACTCAAAACTCATAACTTCTTTTTACCTTAGCCAATATTTAAAAATTATGATGCTAATTCGTTATTTATCCCAAATAGGGAAATATTTTTTAATGCTGAAAGAAATTTTCAATAAACAGACTAAATGGCCTGTTATGAAGAATTTAATTTTCAAAGAAATCGACGATTTAATTATTGACTCTCTTGGAATTGTATGCTTTATATCTTTCTTCATTGGAGGAGTTGTTGCCATTCAGACCGCATTAAATTTAACTAATCCTTTGATTCCAAAATATTTAATTGGTTTTGCTACACGTCAATCTGTGGTTTTGGAGTTTGCCCCTACTTTTATTTCGGTAATTATGGCTGGAAAAATGGGTTCTTATATTACTTCAAGTATCGGAACAATGCGTGTTACAGAACAAATTGATGCTTTAGAAGTTATGGGAGTTAACTCAGTAAACTATCTTGTTTTTCCAAAAATTGTAGCTTTATTAATGTATCCTTTCGTAATCGGGATCAGTATGTTTTTAGGAATTTTTGGAGGATGGCTTGCTTGTGCGTACGGAGGATTTTCAACTGGTGCAGATTTCATTATGGGAGCTCAGAAAGATTTCATACCCTTTCATATTACTTACGCTTTTATTAAAACTTTAATCTTTGCTATGTTATTGGCAACAATTCCATCTTTTCATGGCTATTATATGAAAGGTGGAGCATTAGAAGTTGGTAAAGCAAGTACAACATCGTTTGTATGGACATCTGTGACTATCATTCTTCTAAATTATATATTAACTCAATTATTATTAGGATAATGATAGAAGTAAAAAATATAGAAAAATCATTTGGTGACAGCAAAGTTTTAAAAGGCGTTTCGACGGTATTTGAAACTGGAAAAACCAACTTGATTATCGGACAAAGTGGATCTGGAAAAACAGTTTTATTAAAAACTTTATTAGGAATTCACACGCCAGACGCAGGAACAATTGAATTTGACGGCAGAGTTTATTCTGACTTAGACAAAGATGAAAAACGTGAATTGCGAACTGAAATCGGAATGGTATTTCAAGGCAGTGCATTGTTTGACTCTATGACTGTTGAAGAAAATGTGGCTTTCCCATTGAGAATGTTTACCAATAATACTAAGTCACAAATCAAAGAACGCGTTGATTTTGTTCTAGAAAGAGTAAATCTAGTTGATGCTCACAAAAAATTGCCTTCTGAGATTTCTGGAGGTATGCAGAAACGTGTGGCAATTGCGCGTGCTATTGTAAACAATCCGAAATATTTGTTTTGTGATGAACCAAACTCAGGTTTAGACCCGAATACTTCGACTTTAATTGATAACTTAATTCAAGAAATTACAAGAGAATACAATATTACAACTGTAATTAACACACACGATATGAACTCTGTAATGGAAATCGGAGAGAATATTGTTTTCTTAAAAAAAGGTCTTAAAGCTTGGCAAGGAACTAAAGAAGAAATCTTCACAACCGACAATGAAGCAGTAGTTAAATTTGTTTATTCTTCAAACCTTTTCAAGAAAGTAAGAGAAGCGTATTTAAAAGGATAAGACCTTTTAAAATCCCAATATTAAATTCCCAAATTCCAATCGTCACACACTTTGGAATTTGGGATTTTCATTTGAGTATTCATCCAATTTTGGAATTTGTTTTTTGTCCTCCTGAGCGGAGTCGAAGGATCTACGGTGAGGGCTTTGACTACGCTCAGCCTGACAAATTAAGATTACTTAATTAAGTAATTCTACTTCCGCATTCGGATTAAAAAGATATGTTTTTCCTGAGCTTATTTCGATGCATTCAAAACGTTTGGTACGAACGGCCAATTTCTTGAAGATTTTTCCGTTTTTGATCCTAAAAACACTTCCATACGGAATTTCAAAAACATAGTTCTTATCATTTTCCTTGTCATATTGTTTTAAAGCCAAAGACAAAGTCGTATCGGTATCACTGCTTGCAGATGGATTCTTAAAATGTCTTGCCAGCAAAGGCAATATTTGTCCTGGAAATATTTCTGGCCGAATAAACGGAATCATTAAACGTTGAAAAGTAAATTTCCATTCATTTCCATGCGGCTTGATATTTCGTCCAAATTTTTCAAAAGCAACCAAATGAGCAATTTCATGAATTAATGTAATTAAAAACCGATACTTATTCAAACTTGCATTAACCGTAATTTCATGCTTACCACTTGGTCCGCGTCTATAATCACCGTGACGCGTCTGACGCTCGTTTACGATCTTCAAGTGAACCTGATTGGCCACGATCAAATCGAAAACGGGTTTTACCGCATGTTCAGGAATATATTTTGCTAAAGTGTCGCTCAATGTAATTTTGAATTATGAGTTATGAATTATAAGTTATGAGTTTCTTTTTGGATGTAATTATTATACTTCTGATGATTTTTAGAACTTCATTACATTGCTGATGAATGGAATCAAATTCGATTAAAGAAATATAATTTGTTTCTTTTAAAATTTCAAGCCAATACATTGATTCATCACATTCTTTTTGAGCGATTGATAATTTATGTATAAAATCAGGCTTACTTTGAGAATTAACTGCTTCTCTTACATTCGCTCCAACCGAAGTAACGGAACGTAAAAATTGTTTGCTAATTACGAATTCTTTCTTTTCAGATACAAACCATTTATAAAAATTAACTCCTCGAACAGCTAACTCAAAACTTTTGGTTTTCACAATACTCTCACTCATAACTCATAATTCATAGCTAATAATTGATTTTTACGGATTAGTAGAAGAAACCTCTAAAACCTTCCCATTAAAATATTTATTTCCGTTAAGAGTAAAATCATAAATATAAGTAGCCATTCCTTCAGCTGAAATTGGTGCTTGATATCCTGGGAAAGCTTCATTCAGCATTTCGGTTTGAACAGAGCCCAAAGCCAAAACGTTAAACGAAATTCCTTTTTCTTTATATTCTTCTGCTAATAATTCAGTTAAAGTTATCACAGCACCTTTGCTCGAGCTATATGCGGCTAATCCAGCAAATTTCAAACTTCCGCGAACTCCGCCAATTGAACTAATCGTAACAACATGGCTTCCTTTTTCTAAATATGGAATACAAATACGAGTTAAATTCGCGACAGCAAAAACATTCACTTTATAAATATGTTCAAAATCTGCCTGCGTAGTTTCTGCAAAAGGTTTTAAAAGTAAAGCACCAGCATTATGAACCACTGCATCCACTTTTTTCCAAGTTGAAGAAAGAAAACTTTCAACCTGATCCAAAGCAGTTTCATCTGACAAATCAACAGACAGACAAGTTATGTTTTGATGTTGCAATAAAGTTTGCGGTATTTTTCTGGAAATGGCCAAAACTTGATGACCAGCTTCTGCAAATTTTAAGGCCAACTCATAACCAATTCCTCTGCTTGTTCCTGTAACGATAATATTTTTCATGTTGCAAAAATAATCAAATGCTGTAAAACAGCCTCTTATTTGTTCATCGTTATTTCTTGAGTTGGCGAAACCGCAATTTTGGTCACTGCAGGCAATAATTCTTGAGTGAATGCCGTGATATGAGGAATATCCATTAATTTAAATTCATCTGAAACATGATGATAAAAATCAAAATTTTCGAAGTCAAAAGTACTTATAGATTGACATGGTTTTTTGAAAGCATCATAAAATGAATAATTATCAGAACGGTAGAACAATTTATATTCTGCTTCTTTTGGCAAAAATCCGATGGTGTTTTTTCCTGTGTACTCATTTATTTTTTGCGCCATATTCGATTTATCAAAACCTGTAATGTAAGCTAGAAAATCTCTCTTCATCGGAACACCGATCATCTCAATATTCAATTGCGTATAAAGATTGAAGTTTTGTTTTTTTAATTTCTGAACTAAACTTTTAGAACCTAACAAACCTTTTTCTTCTCCTGCAAAAAAGACAACTAGTATGCTGCGTTTATTTGCTTTAGTTTCGCTAAAATATTTTGCCATCGCAGCTACAGAAGTTACTCCAGAAGCATCATCGTTTGCACCATTATTAATTTTGTCAGCTTGATCTTTCGCTTCTATACCAATATGATCGTAATGTGCGCTCAACACCACAAATTCTTTTTTAAGTTCTGGGTCTGTTCCTTCAATAACTCCAACAATATTGAATGCAGGAGAATCAAAATTCGTTAACGTATCACGGTAAGTTTTAAAATAGGGTTTGATTTTATTTTTCTTTAAAAAATCTTCCAAGAAAACCGCTGCTTTTTCAATTCCTTTAGTTCCTGTTTCGCGTCCTTCCATTTCATCGGAAGAAAGATATTTTAGAAAATCTGAGATTTCAGTTTCTTTTACTTTATAAGTAATTTCAATTGGTTTCGAATCTGATTTTACTTCTTTGTCATTTGTCGTTGAAGTTCCCGATTTACACGCCAAAAAAATAATTGGAAGCAAAAAATATAGTTTTCTCATGATTTGTATTTTTTATTGATGATTTAAAGTAAAAAATTAATTGACTATAAACTTATGAAAAGTAATAGAATATTCATAAAAAAACCCTTCAAACTAAAAGTCAAAAGGGTTTCAAATCTATTTATAACCTAATTTTATCCAGCGATAACTGCTCTTGAAATTACGATTTTCTGAATTTCAGAAGTTCCTTCGTAAATCTGAGTGATTTTTGCATCACGCATCATACGCTCTACATGATATTCTTTTACATATCCGTTACCTCCATGAATTTGTACTGCTTCAACTGCAGTGTCCATTGCAACTTGCGAAGCAAAAAGTTTCGCCATCGCACCACTTACATCGTAATTTTTATGCTGATCTTTATCCCAAGCTGCTTTCATACATAAATGACGAGCCGCCTCAATATTTACCGCCATATCTGCCAATTTGAAAGCAATTGCCTGATGGTTACAAATTTCAGTTCCGAATGCTTTTCTTTCTTTAGAATATTTCAAAGCCATTTCATAAGCTCCAGAAGCAATTCCTAAAGCTTGAGAAGCGATTCCAATTCTACCTCCAGCAAGTGTTTTCATTGCGAATTTAAATCCGAAACCGTCCTCACCGATTCTGTTTTCTTTTGGAACTTTCACGTCAGAAAACATTAAAGAGTGCGTATCAGATCCGCGGATTCCCATTTTTTGTTCTTTCGGTCCAACTGAAAAACCTAGCATATCTTTCGTCATAATCAAAGCATTAATTCCTTTGTGCTTTAATTCTGGATGTGTTTGTGCAATTACTAAATATACAGAAGCAGTGTTTCCGTTTGTAATCCAGTTTTTTGTACCATTAACTAAATAATGATCGCCCATATCAATCGCAGTAGTTTTTTGAGAAGTTGCATCACTTCCTGCCTCAGGCTCACTCAAACAAAATGCACCATGAATTTCTCCCGAAGCTAAACCCGGTAAATATTTTTGTTTTTGCTCTTCAGTACCATATTCTTGCAATCCCCAGCAAACTAATGAGTTATTTACTGACATTACAACAGAAGCAGAAGCATCTACTTTAGAAATTTCTTCCATTGCAATAACATAAGAAATGGCATCTAAACCGCTTCCTCCATATTTAGGATCAACCATCATTCCCATAAATCCAAGCTCGCCCATTTTTTTGACTTGCTCAGTTGGAAAAATTTGTTTTTCGTCACGTTCAATAACTCCCGGCAATAATTCATTTTGAGCAAAATCTCTTGCTGCCTGCTGAATCATTAAATGTTCTTCGGTAAGATTAAAATCCATAGTAGTTTACTTTAAATGTTTTTCTCAACCAGATTTCAAAACAGATTTCTTTAGTTGATGGTTTTTTGTTTTTGTGATTTTTCGTTGCCTAAATTTTTAAATCAAAGGCTTCCAAAGATACTTTTTAAATGTTTAATTACAATGCGCGCATACAAAATTAATAGATCAGCAAAGATTACGATAACGTTTTCGTTATTATTTAGCTTTTTTTTCAAAAGAGCATCAATTTAGCAACAAATTTTCTAAAATTTAAGATTCAAATTGCGTCTAAATTTTCAATTTAATTAAAAAATTGGGGATAATAAAACGAGAAGAAGATTAAACAATTCTTAAAACCAGTAAAAGTACGTAAACTTAGTCTTACTAAATTGATTTTTAATGTAATACAAAAAAGAAAGAACAAAATTTGAGTAAAAAAACATTTCCAATATGAACCAAATATTAAGAAATTAACATTATTTTTGACCAAAAAATAAAAAATTGATAGAAATGAAAAAGATTTTACTTTTACTAACAGTCTTGTTGAGCTTACAATGTATGACTGTTTCAGCCCAAACTCACATTGAAGTAAACGGTGTGACCGTACCTAGAAAAATAGATTTTCAAGGTAAATCGTTACAGTTAAACGGCGCGGGCGGAAGATCAAAAATGTGGTTAGAAGTTTATGTGCAGGCACTTTATTTATCTCAGTTAACTCAAGACCCACAATTTATAATTGACAGCGACACTGAAATGGCCGTTAGAATAGAAATAACCTCTTCTATGGTTTCTTCTAACAAACTAACAAAAGCAATGAATACAGGTTTTGAAAAATCTGCAGGAGACAATCTAGAGAAATTACGCCCTAGAATTGAACAGTTAAAAAACTATTTAAGCGATGCAATTACAGAAAAAGATGTGTTTGTCTTAGCTTACAATCCTTTAGACCAAAATGTCTACGTTTCTAAAAATGAAGTTTTGAAAGGAAAAATTCCTGGATTTGATTTCAAAAAAGCATTATTCGGAATCTGGCTTTCTGACAAACCAGTTGATGAAACTTTGAAAAAACATTTATTAGGACAATAATTCTTAATTTTTTGAATATTCGAAAAGCCGAAAACCAAATAGTTTTCGGCTTTTCTTTTTTGTTTTATAAATTTGCTGCAAAATACATTATTCACATTATTCTATTTTATACATTTACGCAAAATAAACATATCTCAACAAAATGAAAGATTTATTACAACAATTTGAAAATAAAGTACCTGAAATTGTTTTCAATTGGAAAGATTCAGAAACAGAAGCCGAAGGGTGGACAGTTATTAATTCACTTCGCGGAGGAGCTGCAGGTGGAGGAACAAGAATGAGAAAAGGTCTTGACATGAATGAAGTTTTGTCATTAGCTAAAACCATGGAAGTTAAATTCTCTGTTTCAGGCCCTGCTATTGGAGGTGCTAAATCTGGAATAAATTTTGATCCAAACGATCCTCGCAAAAAGGGAGTTTTACAGCGCTGGTACAAAGCGGTTTCTCCTTTATTGAAAAGTTACTACGGAACTGGAGGGGATTTAAATGTTGATGAGATTCATGAAGTTATTCCAATGACAGAAGAATGTGGTGTTTGGCATCCGCAAGAAGGCGTTTTCAACGGACACTTTAGACCAACTGAAGCTGACAAAATCAATAGAATCGGTCAATTGCGCCAAGGTGTAATTAAAGTGATCGAAAACCCTAAATTCTCACCAGACGTAACAAGAAAATATACTGTTGCCGATATGATTACGGGTTATGGTGTTGCAGAAGCGGTTCGTCATTTCTACGCAACTTATGGGGGAGATATTAAAGGTAAAAAAGCAATCGTTCAAGGTTTCGGAAACGTTGGATCTGCCGCAGCTTTTTATTTAGCTGAAATGGGAGCAAAAGTTATCGGAATTATTGATCGCGATGGCGGTTTAATTAAAGAAGAAGGTTTTTCTTTTGAAGAAATCAGAACTTTATTCTTAAACAAAGACGGAAACAAATTGGTTGCCGATAATATGATTCCGTTTGAAGAAATCAATACTAAAATCTGGACAATTGGTGCTGAGATTTTCACACCTTGTGCCGCTTCTAGATTAGTGACTCAAGCTCAAATCGACAGCTTAATAGCAAACGGATTGGAAGTTATTTCATGCGGAGCAAATGTTCCTTTTGCCGACAAAGAAATTTTCTTTGGTTCTATTATGGAACAAGTGGACCAAAAAGTGAGTTTGATTCCTGACTTTATTTCAAACTGCGGAATGGCGAGAGTTTTTGCTTATTTCATGGAGAAAAAAGTTCAAATGACAGATGAGGCTATTTTTAATGATACATCAGAAACGATTAAAAATGCTATTGTAAAAGCACATGCTTTAAGTCAATCAAAAACAAATATCAGTGCAACTGCTTTTGAAATTGCTTTGAAACAGTTGGTATAGTTATAAAACACGCAATTCTAAATGAGTCAAATATCCGTATTTGGCTCATTTTTTTTTACCACAAATGTTTTTTTACCGCAAAGCACGCAAAGGTTTACGCAAAGTTCGCAAAGGTATTTTTATTGACGCGCAAGCTATATCTGAGTATTAAGTTCGCAAAGCTTTGTCTACATCTAGCTTTGCGAGCTTCAATCGAAGATTTACTCAAAAAAACTTTGCGTTTCTTTGCGTAAATCTTTGCAAACTTTGCGGTTATTTTTTTTTAACACAAAGCTCGCTAAGACATTTTAAATCAAAGCGCAAGCAATATCTAAATATTAAGTTCGCAAAGCTTTGTGCAGATAAAACTTTGTAAACTTCAATCGAAGATTTACTCAAATTTAAGGGAAATAAACTTTGCGTTTCTTTGCGTTAACCTTTGCGTTCTTTGCGGTTATTTTTTTAACGCAAAGCACGCTAAGACTTTTAAATCAAAGCCCAAGCTATATCTGAGTATTAAGTTCGCAAAGCTTTGTGCAGATAAAACTTTGTCAACTTCAATCGAAGATTTACTCAAAAAAAACTTTGCGTTTCTTTGTGTAAATCTTTGCGGACTTTGCGGTTAAATTATCGACAGCACTTTCATTCTAAACAATTTTTACTACTTTTAAACGTTTTTATAATAATACATTTCAAAATTCAGAATTCAATGAGTTTCACTATTTCTTCAGACAAAAAGAAATCATTATTAATTACTACAGCAATTTATGTAGTGATCATTGCATTGCTGTTTTTTATACGTTTTTGGCCTCCTTATAATCCTGAAAACAATGTCGCTCTTGCTGATGGCGGAGGTGGCGGCGGAGGCGTAACGGTAAACTTTGGCGATAGTGATTTAGGTTCTGGAGCCAATTATAAAAGTGAAGTTTTGGATGTTAAAAACAATGTAAAGCAAGCACCTGCAAAAGCAACTCACGAAGAAGAAGCGATCATTTCTCAGGAAAATACAACTGCAGATAATGATGTTGTTATTCCAACAAAAGAAAAACCTAAAAAACCTGTTCCCGTTGAAAAACCGGTACAAAAACCTGTACCAGAAAAACCAAAAGTTTCTAACTCGACAAATGATGCTTTAGCCAGCATTATGAAAGGTTCTAACAAAGGTGGCGATGGAGACGATAAAGCAGCTGGAAATAAAGGAAAATCGAACGGAAGTTTAAACTCTAACGGTTATTATGGAAGCGGTGGTTCTGGTGGAGGAACTGGAGGCGGTAACGGAACCGGAAATGGCATTGGTACAGGAAGCGGTTATGGAGCTGGAAGCGGTGGCGGTTCTGGCGGTGGATCGGGATATTCTTTAGGGAACAGAAAAGCACTTTCTAAACCTGCTCCAAAATATACTTGCAATGAAGAAGGAAAAGTTGTTGTTGAAGTTAGTGTTGACCAAAACGGAAAAACCATAAGCGCAACACCAGGAATAAAAGGAACTACTAATACAGCAAAATGTTTGTTAGATCAAGCAAGAATTGCAGCAATGAATACCAAATGGGAGTCTGATAGTGACGCTCCTGCCAAACAAGTTGGGAAAATTATTTATAATTTCAGTTTGGATTAAAACACAAATTTCACAGATTTACACTAAATCTTATCTTATACAAAAGGCTTTCAGAACTGAAAGCTTTTTTTGTTTATATCTGCCATTGCGAGGAACGAAGCAATCTCACTACAATATTATAAAAACAAATTACCAGCTAGAAACTCAACATAGCCCAAGGTTTCAACCTTGGGTACACAACGAAATTAACGATATGTTTACAAAACGTTCCTCAAGGTTGAAACCGTGGTCTAATGATAAAGCGTGAAGATTGTTCTGGGCGATTGCTTCCATTCCTCGCAATTACCTAGATTACGTTTGCACGCGTGAGGGATAGTAGCAATCCGCCGCGGCGGAGCGTATAGCCCGACCACAATAAAAAAATGGGCACATCAATGTTTTGCTGATTAGCTCATTTTTTTTATTGTGGTCACGCCCTAATGATAAATCTATTTCGGACTTGTAGCAATTACAAACTTCAAATTATTCTTCACTCCTATTTGCAGAACATCAACTAAGTCTTGAACTTGCAGATTAAACGGAATTCGAACTACAACAGTTTGTTCTTTATCTGTTCCTATTTTTGACATCAAGCTCGTTTCTAGATTTTCGAAATCTACCTGTTCTTTGTCGATATAGAACTTTTTATCTTCTGTAACCGATAAACTAATTAACTGTTTATTGGTCTTTTCATTCGCTTTAGCTTTTGGCAAAGTCATCTTAATTACATTCGGATTTGCCAGTGTTGAGATAATTAAGAAAAACAACAGCAGGAAAAACATAATGTCACTTAAAGATGAAGTCGCAACTTCGGCGTGAAATCTTCTTTTTCTTTTAATAGACATGGCTTATGCTCTTTGAATTATATTGACAAATTCTAAAATCTGTTTCTGAATTTTTAAAGCAAAATTATCAATCTTTCCGTTCAATAAGTGGTACGCACTGTAAGCAATAATACCCACAATTAATCCGGATCCAGAACTGATCATTTTTTCGTACAACCCTCCAGAAATATTTCCGATACTGATATTTTCTGTAACCGAAATGCTGTAGAAAATCTTAATAACTCCAGAAATCGTTCCGATGAAACCTAAAGTTGGCGCAATACCAGCGATAAGTCCAAGATGGCCTAAATGTCTTTCCATTTCACCAATTTCAATATCGGCAGCGCGGTCCATGTTAGATTCTATTTCAGCAATTGGTCTTCCGATTACCAAAACACCTTCTTTTAAAATATTTCCAGCAGCCGTATTATTTCTTTCTACAATTGTACGTGCCAATTCGATGTTTCCAGAATGCAATTTATCGCCAATATCTTGCATTAATCGGCTGTCAATTTTAGACGCACGGCTAATGTACATATAACGTTCAAAAATTAGGTAAATAGTGTAAAACAATAAAATCGCGATCGGAATTAAGAAAACCCCTCCTTTCATGATGAACCCAAACATTGAAATTTCATTTTGCGGTGCTGCAATCTTCTCGACCACTACATTTGAAGCATTTGCGATTGTATCTGTTTGTAACTGAATAAAACTAAACATATATTAATTCTGGTTTTTAATAATTAATTCTAAAAAATATTTGAAATTTGCAATAAAGATAATTTTCGCTGTAATATTAAACTACAAAAATCGAAATTTATTTCAATCAACAACCATTTTATCTAAAGAAAATGAACTATCAAGAGACCACCAATTGGATGTTTAACCAGTTACCAATGTATCAATTGCAAGGTGCTTCTGCGTATAAAGAAGATTTAACGAATATCAAATTATTGGCTGCTCATCTTGGCAATCCGCAAAACGAGCTGAAATGCATTCACGTTGCGGGAACAAACGGAAAAGGTTCGACTTCGCACATGCTTTCTTCTGTTCTTCAAGAAGCGGGTTACAAAGTTGGTTTGTACACTTCGCCGCACTTGAAGGATTTTAGAGAAAGAATTAAAATAAACGGAAAAGAAATTTCGGAAGAGTTTGTTATTGAATTTATCGCGAAACAAAAAGATTTTTTTGAAGCGAATGATATGAGTTTCTTCGAAATGTCGGTTGGTTTGGCTTTTGATTATTTTGCTTCTGAAAAAGTAGATATTGCAATTATCGAAGTTGGTCTTGGCGGAAGATTGGACGCAACAAATATTATTACGCCACTAGTTTCGGTAATTACGAATATTGGTTTAGACCATACTCAGTTTTTAGGAAATACGTTGGAAGCAATCGCTGGTGAAAAAGCCGGAATTATTAAACCGAATGTCCCTGTTGTTATTGGCGAATATATTGATGAAACTAAACCTGTTTTTCTGGCTAAAGCCGAAGAAAATAACGCGCCGATTTCTTTCGCATCCGATTTAATTGATCAGATTTATTTGTCTGACTTGATTGGCGATTATCAGTTTCATAACAAAAAAACGGTTCAGCAGACGATTTCGATTCTGAATAATGAAACCGATTTTAAAATTTCGATTGAACAATTGAAAGAAGGTCTATTGAATGTGGTAAAAAATACGGGTTTACAAGGAAGATGGCAACAATTGGGAGAAAACCCGAAAATTATTTGCGATACGGCTCACAACAAACACGGATTAACGGTTGTGATGAATCAGCTAAAGAATGAAAAATTTGAAAACCTTCATATTGTTTTGGGCGTTGTTAACGACAAAGATTTGGATTCTATTTTGCCTTTATTTCCAAAAGAAGCACAATATTATTTGTGCAGTCCAAATTCTTCGAGAGGTCTTCCTGCCGAAACTTTAAAAAATGCAGCTGCAAATTTCGGTTTAAAAGGAGAAAAATACGATTCTGTTGCAATCGCTTTCGCGGAAGCAAAGAAAAATGCCTCAGAAAATGATTTTATTTACGCCGGCGGAAGCACTTTTGTAGTTGCCGAATTGCCTTTGGATTAAAATATACTTTTGATTTAGAAAAAACTGCAGAAAATCATTTTAATAACAAATTCATAAACAAATAGATATAAATTAATTTTAAAAAAGTTTTACTTTTTCTTCGTTTTTCTTTGCAGAACTCGAAAACAAGCGTATATTTGCACTCGCAATCACAAACGATAGCAACCTAGTAAAATAGGGCGATTAGCTCAGCTGGTTCAGAGCACCTCGTTTACACCGAGGGGGTCGGGGGTTCGAACCCCTCATCGCCCACCAAGAAACTCCTTAAGAAATTAAGGAGTTTTTTTATACCTTTATATTCTCAGCACAATTAAAGTCAATTCAATTAAAGACAAAGATTTATCATTCCGAGAAACGAAGAATCTTCGCAAATAACTCCATTTCAATAACCCAATCTTTGTCGAGCTTCTTGTGGAGACTCCTCATACCTAGGAATTACAAAAATTACGCACAACTAAGTTCAGTTAGAATCTACCATCAACCATTATTTTGGATTTTGTCACATACTTTCTCGAGAAGCCTCTTAGTTTGTTTGAAGTATTTCATTTTATCATCAATCTCTTTTATTTTGGCTTGAAAAAGCTCTAGTGTTTCCGGCTTAGATTCAGTGCTTTCAAACCAGCTGGTCAATATTTTTTTTATTTCTGCTAAAGAAAATCCGACTTCTCTTGCTTCTATAATAATTTCCAAACGTTCAATCGTATTATGATCGTAATGTTTATAATTATTAGATTTTACGTTTTCATCCGTCAATCCCTTGATCATTCCTAAATTTTCATAATATCTGATCGTGTGAATTGACAATCCCGTTTTTTTTGATAATTCGTTTACAAGCATGGCTTTATCTTTAATATAAAAACAATAAAGTATAGAGTGTAGTATATACTTATATGTTACAAATATAATTATTTTTTCAAGTTTAAAACACAAGAAATGAAGTAAAAATAATTTTAACAAAAAAGAATCAAACTCGTAAAAAAGCTCCATTTTCTAATGGAGCTTTTTAAAATTTTATTTAGTTAGTTTTCCTTTTCTTTTGGTATGTAAATAATTCCTCAACGGAATATCATAAAATACCATTACCAAATACGCAAAACCAAAAAGCAAAATCACAGAAGTTATTACAATAAAAGTTAATTGTGTCATATCTGGTTTATAATTCGTCAGATAATTTCCAAACATCCATAAAACTGCATAATGCGTCATGTAGAGGGGATAAGATATTTTTCCTGAAAAAGTACAAACTTTCTTTAATCCAGGTTTTAATACCGCTCCTGCCCCTAAAGAAATTAGTAACGGAAAATATAATAAGACGACTAAAGGTTCTGAAATCCAGTTCCATTCTGAAAATGGCATTAAAAAAGCTAACAACAGTAAAATAGTTAAGGCTCCAAAACCTAGTTTATTTTTAATAATCCAATTGGATCTGTAAATAAGCAATCCTGCTAAAAAAGAATACGATATTCTAGCGCAGCCATCCCAAAAAGTTGGACCGCTCCAGCCTCCTAACAGATTTCCAGAACTATATCCGACGTAACAAATTGCCGTTGCAGAAATAAAAGTTAAAACCAATAAAAAACTACGCCTGATTCTATAAAGCAAAAACGCGTACATAATATTGGCAATATATTCCCAAAACAGTGACCATGCGGGCGCATTGAAACTAAATAAATTAAATCCGCGATCGGCAATAACCGGAAACGGAATAAGAAATAAGGAGCAGATAAATGTCAAAATAATTTTTCCTGTGCTGTACAATTCTAAATTTCCTCCAAACGGATCAAATAAAAAAGCCAACAATCCCAATATTGATCCTGCTATAACCAATGGATGTAATCTTATAAATCTGGATATAAAAAAATTACGAAGGCCGATTTTAGCAATACGATCATCATAAGCATATCCAATCACAAATCCTGAAAGACAAAAGAAAAAGTCCACAGCCAAAAATCCGTGTCCGATGAAATTTTGGCTTGGATCAGTAAAAATCCATTCCATAAAATGAAACACAACGACAGCAAAAGCTGCGATGCCTCGTAATCCGTCTAAAATTTCAAAATGCTGTTTGGTTTCAAGATTTGCGGTAGTTGATTGATTGGTATTCATTAATTTATAATATTCTCAATTAGTTGATTTGGTATCGATGCAAGTTCTACAAATTAATATTCAAATCAAAATTAGATTATTCAAAACGACAGACTACCTAATCATTTAATCCTTTTCCATCCAAAATCCTCAGAATATTTTTTTCTACTCTAGCCTCTCTTGTTTTAGATTGTTTCGGCTGAGAAAAATGAAGCAAATAAGCACGCTGTCTTCCTGGAGTTAAAGCATAAAAAGCTTTTTTTAAATCAGAATCAGCCTTAAACTTATTCTGAAGTTCTTTTGCAATTTCAAATTCAGAAACTTTTTTCAATTCTACTTTTTGTCCTGACTTTTCAATTTCGGCTGCTTCGAAAATATATTTTTTCAGAATTTCTTTTTTAACCAAAATATCATGAACGTTCGTAAATCGCACCTGACGAGCAGCCTGTACATTTTCTGACTGTTGAATCAATATGCTATCTGGATCTTTCATTAAAGCGCCTTTAAAAAATAAAAAAGCACAATACTCCTTAAAAGCATGAATCAAAACAATATTTGCTCCATCAAAAGTGTAACACGGAGAACCCCATTTTAATTCCTCCAACAAATGACAGTCCAAAGCAATATCTCTCAATTGCTCTAACTCTGTTTGCCATTTATCAGCCTTTTCAAAATAAAAATCAACTTTAGAACTAGCACTATATTCTGTCATAATAGATTTATTTAAAAAACACTAAACTAAATATAGGAATTTAGAAACCATTTCGTATAATTATATTTCAAAACCTTTTAAAATTCCCCTTCTCGATTCCTTAACAAAATTTAGAATCTTATCTCGTTCAACAGTTTCCTGAAATTTTTCGGAAATTATTTCCAAAGCAAACTTAGTATTTCTCTTTTCTTGAAATAATACTCGATAAATTGACCGAAGTTCATCAATTTTATCAGATGAAAATCCTCTTCTTTTCAGACCTACAATATTTACTCCAGCAAATCGTAATGGCTCATGAGCGGCAATAATATATGGAGGAACATCTTTAACCACTCGGCTCAAACCACTAATCATAGCGTGTTCACCAATAACAGAGAATTGATGTATAGCTGTTAAACCACTTATATTAACCCAATCTTCAACAATTACTTCACCCGCCATTCCAACGCTAAATCCAATAATAGAATTATTTCCTATTACACAATCGTGTCCGATATGAGCATTTGACATAATGAGATTAGAATTTCCAATAGAAGTTTTTCCTTTAGAAATGGTTCCTTTATTAATAGTCACAAACTCTCTGATTATATTGTTATCTCCAATTTCCAGAAGAGTATATTCGCCGCTATATTTCAAATCTTGGGGAATTCCACCCAAAACAGCATTGGAATGAATTTGGCAATTCTCCCCAATTCTAGATCCGCTCAATATAGTAACATTATTTCCGATTTGGGTATTATTTCCAATAACAACATCATTTTCAATAGTAACATAATTTCCAATCGAAATGTTACTACCTAAAACAGCGTTTTTATGATTTAAAGTATCTTTCATTTTTTACATTTTTAAATTAAATACAAAAATTGAAAAACCCCAAATTCTTTTTATTGACCTAATATCAAATAATTGATGCTCGAATCCTACTCAAAGTTTCTTGGCTGACACCAATTAATGAGGCAATATATTTTAGTTTGGCTTTTTTAATGATTTGAGGAAATGACTTCAAGAGAAATAAATATTTTTTCTCTGCATTCATCAAACGAAATAAATGATTAAACTCATTTATTTTAGAAAGATAATGTCGAAGTTGTCTTATATGGAATTTAGCAAATAATGGATATTCCAACAAAACCTGTTCATCAGAATAACACAGTGAATACGCAATTGTTTCCTCACAAGTTTGAAAATTTTCGAAAGAAGGTTTCTGCTCAAAAAAGCTACTCATTGAAGTTACAAATTGATTATCAGTATAAATCCATTTCGTAACCTCGATTCCGTCTTCAACACAAAACCTCCTAACTGCGCCAGATTTTATAAAATAGATTTTATCACAAATCATATTTTCTTCCACAAGAAATTCACCCTTTTTAAAAGTCTCCTCAACAAAACTTTTCTTAACAGCCATTTCCGTTTCTAAATCTAATTTTTGAAAACTATTTATAATCTGAATTAGCTTTTCCATCTTTTTTTATTTCATGATGAATCAAAAATAAAACTTAATCAAGACAAAAACTAAATTCGAAAAACAAACAAGAAACCAATCTGCCTTTTTAAGATATATCAAGCGTTTTAAAGCTATTTTTCCAAAAAGAAAGCTAAAATATTTATACATAAAAATTTGCGCTTTAAAACAAACAGATAACTTTTAAGAAAAACCAGAAAAAAAAACTTTAGAAACTTTTGGGCGTTTCCCTGCGGGCCGTGCTGTCCGCTGTATCTTTTGCGGGAGAGGTTTAAGGGGAAAACAGAAGCTTTGGGTTCCCGCAAAAGGATGCCGCTCCCATCCCTAACGCAGACC
>Ga0079104_1000427_pt1 | contig 47886 bp, 37 predicted proteins | sample MedtruBG_FD_76829 | JGI IMG/M metagenome (GOLD analysis project Ga0079104, IMG submission 76829) | Root nodule microbial communities of legume samples collected from California, USA - Medicago truncatula BG | ecosystem: Host-associated > Plants > Roots > Nodule | place: USA: California...
TCATTGGCATTGCGCGAGGCCACCGCCAGACCACGCACCTGAGTGCTCATACGCTCGGAGATGGCCAGGCCGGCTGCATCGTCCTTGGCGCTGTTGACTCGCAGGCCCGAGGACAGACGCTGCATGGACGTGGCCAGCGAGCTGCCGGACAGGCCCAGGTTGCGCTGCGCGTTGATCGAGACGACGTTGGTGTTGATGGTCATTGCCATGATCGGGTCCTTTGGAACTGACGGTAAGGATGAAGAATTTGCTTGGTTTGCCGGGGCTTGCGGCCGTGTCTATGTGCACTGCTGCCAGCTTTGTCGCCAGCAGGCCTGCTCCGTACAAAGCTGTTATCGGGCCGCGTCAGGAGTTCTTTAGGGCTTTTGTGGGCCTTGCTTGTGTTGGCAAGGGCAGGCATGGGCCGAACAGGGCTTCGGCACACGCCGGAAGCCTGGGAATAAGGGGCAAAACGCACGCTTATCTGCGATATGAGCGAAGGCCCCTCGTTGAAAAATAGCCCATCGCTAGCGTTGCCTGTCGCTCATCCGTGCTCATGGTTTCTGTAGCGATGCGATGCAACCTGCCTTTTCTGAAGGAAAAACAGCAATGGCCGCCACTATCAATACGAATCTTGCTTCGATCAACGCACAGCGCAACCTGGCCCTCTCGGGCAGTTCGCTGAATACCACCATGCAGCGCCTGTCTTCTGGCCTGCGTGTCAACAGCGCCAAGGACGACGCAGCCGGCCTGGCCATCTCGGAGCGCATGAATACGCAGGTACGAGGCCTGACCGTGGCCGCACGTAATGCCAACGACGGCATCTCGCTGGCGCAGACGGCCGAAGGCGCACTGGGCAAGGTAGGCGACATGCTGCAGCGCATGCGTGAATTGGCTGTGCAAGCCTCGAACGCCACCAACAGCAAAAGCGACCGAGAGGCATTGCAGGCCGAAGTCAGCCAGCTGTCCGCCGAAATCGACCGAGTGGCCAAGCAGACAAACTTCAACGGTCGAAAAATTCTGGACGGTAGCTTTGCCGGTGCGGTATTCCAGGTCGGGGCCAACTCTGGCGACAACGTGACACTGGGCGCCTTGGCAGACACACGCTCTTCCCAACTGTCGTCGGTGTCGTTCGCCTCCTCTTCTGCCGCGGCAGTCAGTACCACCAACACCACGGCCAACACCACGCTTTCGGACTATGACGACGCGATTGCCGCTGGCACTCTATCCGTCACCGTAGGCACGACACCCAACGCCACCGTGGTGCCGTTGGAGAAGATCGACCCTGCCAGCAACCGCCAGGAACGCCTGGGCCAGATCGTGACGGCCATCAACAACAAGTCTGCCGACACTGGCGTCACGGCCTATCTGACCAAGATAGATGGCACCGAAAACTACAAAGTGGAAATCATGTCCGGCAAGCTCGATGCCAATGGTCAACCCGTGGCAGTGGAGTTTGGCGGCTTTACTGCGGAGCTGACGGGCGCGGCTACAGTCGACCTCAGCATTGCCGGCGGTACGGCTACCTCTTCCATCCTCGATGACAAGGGCATTGAAGACATCGACGTGACGACACAGGCAGGCGCCTGGGTCGCGCTCAAAAAGATCGACAGCGCTGTAGATCAGGTCAATAGCGCACGCGCCACCCTTGGCGCCATGCAGACGCGGTTTGAAAACGCGGTCAACAACATCGACATCCAGGTGGAAAACCTGTCTGCCGCCCGGGGCCGCATTGTGGATGCCGACTTTGCCAAGGAAACGGCGAACCTGAGCCGTACGCAGATCCTGCAGCAGGCTGGTACGGCCATGGTGGCCCAGGCCAACCAGCTGCCCCAGAACGTTCTGAAGCTTCTGCAGGGCTGATCTCAAGCAAGAGGCGGATCCGTAGTGCCAGCCTTACGGACCGCCGCAAATAGTCCATCCGTCGCCAAAATGCGGTCATGACCCACGGCCCATGCGCCTGGGCTTACCCACACCATGGACGCCGCACAAAGAAAACCCTGCTATCTGGTCACGGCCATCGGCTCGCTCTCAGCCGCTGCGGTGATCGCGTCGCTTCGCGACATTCCCGGATGCTCGATCGTGGGCACCAACGCCAGCCCAGCCGCGTGGATTCATGCTTCTTGTCTAGTGGATGCATTCCATCAGGTGCCGCCTGCCTCGCTGCGTGAAGCCTTTCTCGCTGCCTTGCTCCGCATATGCCGCGAGCATACCGTCACGCATATCCTCCCCCTGACCGATCCTGAAGTTGACGTCTTGTCGGACCTCGAGACGGTACTGGCCGCCGAGGGCGTCACCCTGTGCATCGCCCCACCCCATGCCATCAAGGCCTGCCGGGACAAATGGCTGGCATACCAGCAGTGCGTGCAGGCGGGTGATATTCCAGTGATCCCCACTTGGCTGCCTATGGATGCGGGAACAGATGCATTGCCTTTCCCGCTGATTGCAAAGCCACGCCTGGGCAGAAGCAGCGAAGGTCTCGTGCGGCTGGACGATGCCCGCGACCTTGAACATTTTCGAACCAAATACCAAGGCCAGCCCTACATCATTCAGCCACTTCTGGCGGGTAGGGTCTGCGTGGTGGATATCGTTCGCCAACGCTCGACAGGCAAGTGGGCCGCCGCCAGCCGAGTCGAGTTGCTGCGCACGTCAAACGGCGCAGGCACCACGGTACAGATGATGCCAGCCCCTCACTTGTGCGCGCTCGCCCAAAGAGTCGCAGAGCGCCTGGACACCAACGGCTGCATCAACATTGAATTTCTCTGGCCGGACGCATCCGGCAAAGAAAAAGAGCCTTCCGGGGATTCCTCACTCCTCATGGATATCAATCCTCGATTCTCCGCCGGTGTCGGCTTTAGCAGAATGTTTGGCTATGACATGGTCAAAAACCATCTAGCCTGCTTTTCCTCCGACGCCCAGACTCTGGAGGAATTCCATCCACCGCTGGACTCTCCGATCATCACCCGGCACTACGCAGTCACCATAAGCCGCTGAATCTCTCCTCTATGCAGCTGAAGAACCTTGACGAAACATCCACAGCATCTGCCTGGGATTCCAAGTGGTCCACGATTTTCGACCATTATCAAAAAGATCTCCGGCATGCACACTATATGCGTGCGTTGATGCACTCGGACGAGCGAAAAATCTTGGAAATGGCGGCAGGCAGCTTCCGTGACATGGCGGCGCTCCGGCGCGCCGGCCTGGACTGCCATGGAATGGATTTTTCTGGAGAATCCATCGAACGCGCCAAGGCCAACTTTCCGGAGTTTAAAGAGAAAATACACCAGATGAGTGCATTTGAGATGCCGTTTGATAACCAATTCTTTGATGTCAGTTATCACAATGGATTTTGGGTACTTTTTTCTGATGAGAATATCAGGAAACTTGCCCAAGAACAAGCACGCATCACTGGGAAACGCATGTTTGCAACTGTTCACAATGCACACAACCGGCAATTCGTGGATTATTTCGATAGATTGAAAAAAGACGATCCACTTTATGATGTGCGATTCTTTCATGTGGAAGACATCACTGCATTGATGAGCGAGGTGTGTGATGATGTGCAGATTATTCCTGTAGGCAAAGGCAAGCGCCGCCATGAGGATTGGCTGATCAAGATGGGCATTACCCACCCCCTTCTCCTTCGGAGTTACTTGAAGATTTCAGGAATGCAATACCTGAACAGTAGCGAACGTCTGCTTTGTGTAGGCACACCCAGGCACGCTGCCTAAATCACACGGTTTACGTCCAATTCTTGCCAGGTCTTGATGGCCTTTGCATATAGCCAGCAGGCAACCATCCATGAATCGCATGAACCCATCCCACCCCTGCCCCTCCGCAGCACCGTCCAACGCAATGTATGCCGCAGGAGCAATGCACCAATATTACCGCGACACGCTGAGCCAAGATTTCAGCTTCCCGGCCATAGGAGGCATATCCAAGGACGTTATCATGCATCTGGTCCAGACCGGCTCATGTGATGTCACCCGCTTGCTGGATCATTTACTGAGCACTCCCTCAGGCTTGGAGGAAAATCAGGACAAGGCGCTGAAAATGCTGCTGGTGCTGATCTGCCAAGCCAATATGGCCCTGGACAAAAACAACAACGGCATACAGCAAAAGTTCCCACCGTCCTACGCCAAGGCGCTATGGGAAGGACTGATGAAGGTCCTCACCCTGGACCCAAACGACCACTACCTCACCATTGCCGCCCAACTGCTGTTTCGCGTCGGCGACATCCAAACCGTGCTAGACATCGCACGCCAGCGCCCCATCATCGCTGAAAAGCACCGCACTTTCCAGAAGATCCTTGCCATGATCCACATGATGGACAAGGACTATGAAAAGGCATTGCCCTACTTGGCGGATCTCATAGAGAACAAGCTTGAATCTCAAAACTCCCTGGTCACCCTGATGGCTATGAGTTGCATGTAAAAGCTGGGAGGTCTGCCCGAAACACCCATGGACTTTTCCACGCTCGCAGCCGAAGAAGAGGCTGCACAAGCGTCGTCCACAGCAATCGACTGGTTTATAGAACCTGAACCCAGTCGTCAGACAAAGCCCGTGGTCCTTATCGCCTGCGACGAACGCTATTTCTTCGATCATGCTTTGGCACTCATCTATTCACTGCAGGAAACCAATTCCGCAGAAATGGATGTCCACCTCCATCTCTACAACCCCAATCCCAGTGTTCTCTGGAAATCGCAGCAGCTGAATCAAGCACTTCCAGAACTGCATATCACAGCTACCCAGGAACGTATTCGCACGGATGCGGCCAAGATACGTGTGGATTTTGCAAGCCGCAGGTTTGTTGCAGCAAGCCAGGTGCTCCAACGACTGAATGCCCCACTGATCGTGGTGGATGCAGATGGGCTTTTCCGAAAATCCTGGACGACCTGGCTTGGCAACGTTGATTTGACAGCAGACATCATATATGGCAGCAGCAATGCCGTCCCATTCTGGGAGGAGGTCCCTGCCGGTTTTGTATACCTGAAAAACAGCACTGCGGCCAGCGGCTATATCAGACAGGTCGCGCGATTCATCGAAAACAACTTGGAAAAAAGCAACCATGTATGGTTTCTGGACCAGATGGCCTTGTCCGCGTGCATGGATCAAGTTTCAGGGGATGCCGCACAGATCTGGGCGCCCCCGGCCTCCACACTGGTAGACATCAACCATACTGCCGACTCTCTGTACTGGGCAGTCACGACAATGAAGTCTGGGGCCAGCCGGTACGATGAATACAAAAAATATCTTCTGGAAAAATATGAGGGCATATACCTTGGGAAACTGGAAGACATCTTCCATTATCTAAGCAAGAGCAAGGAAACAGTTAGGTTCGTACAGGTGGGCGCAATGGACGGCGTCAGCTACGACCCCATCCATAAATATGTGAAGAATTTTGACTGGCAAGGCATTCTTATCGAGCCGCTTCCAGACATGATGCAGAGCCTCAAGTCGAGCTACCGTGATTGCAAAGGCCTGATTTTCGAAAATATTGCAATATCCGATAAAAAAGAGACCAAGACGCTTTACCGCGTAGAGCCAGAAGTCATCAAGAAACATCAGCTCCCGGACTGGCTTAAAGGTATGTCAACCTTTGTCGACGGCAAGCTTGACAATTACAGGCAATATGTAAAAAAACAGCCTGTCCAGTGTTATCCACTGATGAGTGTTCTGGAGAAACATCGGCTTCCGTGCATTGACGTACTACAGATCGACACTGAAGGGTTCGACTACAAGGTATTCAAGCAATTGGATTTCAGCAAGTACCGTCCATCCGCAATAAATATCGAGGTTGTCAACCTCGAAGCGGGGGAATTCGATTTACTTCAATCGGAGCTGCTCAATCAGGGATACGTCTTTTACCGCTATGAAATGGACATGATCGCGGTGCACACAAGCCTGTACAAACAGGCGCAAAAGGAAGCCTGAACCATGAGATGCAGGCAAGGCATCAGCCTGCATCCAAAAGAATACGGCAGAACGAGCGGGGGCCAGTTTGGCCCTCGTCTGCCCACTTGAGACACCCTAGTGCGTGTTATGCACTTCCACGTGTCCGAGAAAGCCGCAAAAGGGTCCGGAACGAGGCGTAGCACGCATGTCGCGCGGTATCACATGACTCGACCAGGCTGAGCCAGAGAGACAGATGCCAAACTCTGAACTCCCTGAGTTGCATGGCTTACGGATGCTGGCGTAAAAATACTGCCAACCACCTCCTCGACCCTCGCAAATTGTTCTTGCGTCATGCCCAGAAAAAAAGGCAGGCCTATCAGGGTCTGAGAAATAGCCAAGGCATTTGGCGAAGGCAATGTATGGCAGCGCTGCTGCAACGCCGGCATATGCTGCAGCAAGGGTTGATACCAGCGACGCGTGGTGATACGGGCCTCCAGACAGAGGCGCTCGAGTTGAGTGCGCATAGCTTCTTGCGGGAGACGCACGCAAAGCGAAGTGGGTGCGAGCAAGGGTCCACCTGATCCCTGGGTCTGCCAACGTAGTTGGCCTCCACTGGCCATATCCAGTGCGGCCATGATGTCCGTCATCAGAGCCCGCCTTGAGGCTGCCTGCCCACTCCACGTCTGTAGCGAAGCCAAACCTATGGCTGCATGGTATTCACTCATCTTTGCGTTGGAGCCGCAAAGGGTCAACGCCCCAATAGGCACGTTGGAGCCCGAATCAAGATTGATGCCGAAATTCGAAAGCTGGCGCACACGTTTGGCCAAGCCTGGCTTGGTGGAGACGATCAAGCCACCCTCGCCAGCGGGCAGGCTCTTGGTGGTGTGCAGGCTGAACACCAAGGTGCCCTGTGCTCCGTTCAATTGCTGGCTGCCGAAAGCTGCGGCCGCATCGACGACCACAGGCAGCCCAGTCGTCTGTTCGAAATACTGCCATTCAGCCATGTCATGCGGCATGCCGAAGGCCGCCACCGGGAGCACTGCGTCCACATGTGTCTGCGCGCAGGCTTGCCGGGCCAGGCTGGGAGTAAGCATCCAGCTGTCTGCGTCCACGTCAGACAGCACGGGCACATGGCCCGCACGCAACACAGCCGTGGCGGTGGCGACGAAGGTAAAGGCCGGCAGCAGCACCCGCGACCCCGGCGGCAGATCAAGCGCCTGCAGCACCAGTTCAAGGCCCAGCGTGGCATTGGCCACCGTGGTCGCCTGGGCCGTTGCAACTCCCAAGTGGCCGGCCAACTCGAACTCCAAGGCCTGCACCAAGGGACCGAAATTGGAGTATTGCCGTGCCGCATGCATGCGCTCCAGCCACGGAAGCATCATTTGCGGGCTGGGAAGCTCAGGACGCAGAAGGGGTACCCAATCGTTCAAGCCGGTAGCGGACATGGTCATCACTCCTTTTCGATTTCCTGCACCAGGGCGTCAAGATCGACGTCCACGCTCAAGGAATTGCGGTCTCCACGCAGCCAGTTAAGCCACATGAGGCGGAACGCCTTTTCCAGATCAGCCGTCCGCGAGGCATAGTCCATGTAGCCGCAGCCGCGCATCTGTTCACGAATGGTCTTGCGCATCGCCTGCAGGCGCTGCGGGTCATCCATGAGAGCCAGCGCCGCCTGAACATAAGCTTCGTTGTCCTTGACAATCTCGCCCCCTGCACCGACTACCTGCAATGTCCTTGCACCAGAAGCATCGACACCTCGCTGGGCATCTATGGTGACGATGGGCAGCCCCATCCACAATGCATGCAAGGCCGTGGTCCCTGCGGAAATGGGGGCGGTGTCCAGCATGATGTCGGCAATATGTCCCAGCTCCATGAATTGGTTCAACGGCTGCTGGTGAAGCACAGACACCCTCTCCAGCGGCATTCCTGCCGCCTCCACGCGAGGCTGCATGCCGGCCTGAGCTGCGTTGGCGTCAGACTCCTTGACCATGATGATCAGACGAGCGTCCTGGCGCATCTCGAGAATGCGCGCCCAAACGGCCAGTATCTCGTCTGTGATCTTTGCAGAATTGTTCAGCGAGATCAGCGTGGGATAGCCGTTGCGCAGCATCGGTGGCAGCTCGCATAGGGGGGCATAGGCAGGAGGTGCGTAGCTGGACGAATAGCGCAGCTGGAACAGTTTCTCCGCATAGAAAGAGGATTGGCTCGCTGGGACCATGTCCGGAGAAACCAGCCGGTAGTCCATGGCCTTCATGCCCAGCGTCTGCAGGTATCCCAGCCATGTCACCTGCACCGGCGCCGCGCGTCGGGCGAAGACACCAAGGCGATGTCCATGGGTGTACCCAGACAGATCCACCAGCACATCAATACCGTCGGCGCAGATCCGTTTGTGTAATGCCTCGTCCGACAGCTCCATCACATCCTCCCAATGGGGCACCAAGGCACGCAGCTGCGGCGTGAAATGGTCCCAAGGGCCGTTGTAGTAGACGTGAATGTCAAAATTCTCGTGGTCGTGATTGCGCAGCACGGGCAGCATGAAAAATGCCACCGAATGCTCCCGGAAGTCGGCGGTCACATAACCGATCTTCAGCTTCTTGCGAGGGCTACGGTCACGCAGCGGCAAAGGCCGGGCCTGCCGCGTAAGTGGGTCGGCAAAGCGTCGACCCCAGTCGCGGGCTACTTCCAAAGCCTTCATGGGATCCCGTCCGGTATGGGAGTGCAAGTAGGCCCGCATCATCCACTGCGGGCTCGTGCTGCTAGTTTTGACCACCTTGTCGATCAAGTCGCAAGCCTCTTGCTGGCGACCCAGACTGAAAAGAGCCAGGGCCAGCAGCATCTTGGCCTGGTCTTCCTGGGGGTTCAGTTGTACGGCAGTCTCCAGCGCACCGATGGCAGGCTTCCAGTGGCCCATTCGCGTATAGGCAAGCCCTATGAACAGCCAGAGTTTGGAATTGCCCATATCTCTTGCCACACGCTGCATCAAGGCCGTCAGCGCCTGCACAAACTGATGGTCGTGGATCAGTTGGTGGATCTGAGGGAGATCGAGAAGCTCGTCCGACGCTTGCTCAGGGTTCTCGCTGGAAAGAATGGAGGACATAGATAGCTGGGAAAGGAGGTTTCAGAGCCTGAGATCTACAGTTGGCCAGTGCAACCGGGCCGGCCGGCATCTCTTAGCGGCACGGCCATTGGAGCATGGGGGCCCATAAATCAAGCCTGCGAATAAGCGGCCACGACACCCGCAATTCCCACCCTAGAACGAACGCATCAGACGTGTCCGTGACAAGCCTGCCCGCCGTCGCAGCCAGGCTTTTCCGCAAACTCCCCCTACATCCCCTCATCAAGCTGCCGATCTAACAAACAATCACCCGGCTTTTCTTCCCAACGACGCCACCGCGCGCGCTCACAATCCACTCCCATGCTTGTCATCATCGGATACATCGTCGCCTTCGGTTGCATCTTCGGCACCTATGTGCTGCACGGGGGCAACGTCCAGGTCATTCTCAAGGCCCTGCCCTTCGAGATGGTGACCATCGGCGGCGGCGCCATCGGCGCCTTCATCGTGTGCAACCAGCCCAAGGTGCTAAAGGCCACGGCCAAGGCCATCCCTGGCGTGATGAAGAGTTCGCGCTACACCAAGGCCCGCTTCATGGAGCTGATGGCCCTGCTGTACGAGATTCTGCAAAAGGCCCGCAAGGAGGGCCTGATGTCCATCGAAAGCGATGTGGAGGCACCCAACGAGTCGCCCATCTTCACCAAGTACCCCGAGCTGCTGGCCGACCACCATGTGGTGGAGTTCCTGACCGACTACCTGCGCATGATGGTGTCGGGCAACCTCAACTCCCATGAGATCGAGTCGCTGATGGACAGCGAGATCGAGGCGCATCACGCCGAAGCGCATGCCCCGGTCAATGCGTTGACCCGCCTGGCCGGCGCCCTGCCCGCCTTCGGGATCATTGCCGCCGTGCTCGGTGTGGTGAACACCATGGGCTCGGTGGGCCAGCCGCCTTCCGTGCTGGGCGGCATGATCGCCTCGGCCCTGGTCGGTACCTTCCTGGGCATTTTGCTGGCCTATGCGCTGGTGGAGCCCATGGCCGGCCTGGTGGAGCAACGCGCCCAGGATGCTGCCAAGGAACTGGAGTGCATCAAGACCACCTTGCTGGCCAGCATGCAGGGCTACAACCCTGCCACGGCCATCGAGTTCGGCCGCAAGGTGCTGTTCTCCACCGAACGTCCCGGGTTCCTTGAACTGGAAACCCACGTCAAGGGCAAGAAGTAATCCTGCGTCCAGCAGCGTCAAGCCATGGCAGAGAAAAAGTTACAGCCGATCATCATCAAGCGCGTCAAGAAGACGGCGCATGCACCCCACGGCGGTGCCTGGAAGATCGCCTATGCCGACTTCGTGACCGCGATGATGGCCTTCTTCCTGCTGATGTGGCTGCTGGGCTCCACGGCCAAGGGTGAACTGCAGGGCATTGCGGCGTATTTTTCCTCTCCGCTGAAGGTGGCGATGGCCGGCGGCGACGGTGCAGGCAACAGCTCCAGCGTGATTCCCGGCGGCGGCAACGATCTGGCCAAGGTGCACGGCCAGGTGCGGCGCTCGGAGGCAGCGGACAGCTCCAACCGGCGCACCAGCGTCGATGCAGGCCGCGCTGACCAGGCCCAGGTGGATTCCAACCGCATCAAGGCGCTCAAGGCCAAGGTGGACGCGATGATCACCAGCAATGCGCGCCTCAACGAATTCCGCTCGCAGATCCGCACCGACGTGACGCCCGACGGCCTGCAGATCCAGATCGTGGACGAGCAAAACCGCCCCATGTTCGACAGCGGCAGCGCCATGGTCAAACCCTACATGCGCGACATCCTGCGCGAAGTGGGCGCGGCCCTGGCGGGCGCGGAAAACCGCATCAGCCTGTCCGGCCATACCGATGCCGCCCCTTACGGCAATGCCGACCGCGGCTACAGCAACTGGGAGCTGTCCTCCGACCGTGCCAACGCCTCGCGCCGCGAGCTGGTGGCGGCCGGCATGCCGCTGAACCAGCTGGCCCGCATCACCGGCCTGGCCAGCAGCGACCTGCTGCTGCCCGATGATCCGCGCGCCCCGCAAAACCGGCGCATCACCATCACCGTGCTCACGCAGGAGGCTGAAAAGCGCCTGCTGGGCCACCGCGGACCTGTGACACGCAACGCCTTGCCGCCCTCATTGGCCGGCGGCAATGGCGGCACGGCGAATGCGGCCACCACCGAATCCGCAACCGGCGAGACCGCTGCGCAGCCCGCCGCCACCTCGCCTGCAGCTGCCCCGTCTGCGCCCGCGTCACCTGATCGTGTAACAAATTAAGGTTTGCGCCCGATGCTGCCGAAAAGCAGGAAAATTCCCACATTGCGCCAAGAAGGTTTCATATTGTTACCATCGCGGCGGATTCTTACCAGTACCGAGCACCTACCGACCGAAAGGGCCTCACGTGGCTAATGCCCTGCGTTTTTTGATCGTTGACGACTTCTCCACCATGCGGCGCATCGTGCGCAATCTGCTCAAGGAGAGCGGCTTTCCCGAAGCCGATGAAGCCGAAGACGGCGTCGTGGCACTGCACAAGCTGCGCAACAGCAAGTTTGATTTTGTGGTGACGGACATCAACATGCCCAACATGAACGGCTTCCAACTGCTCACCGAAATCAAGCAGGACGACAAACTCAAGCACCTTCCCGTGCTGATGGTGACGGCCGAGGCACGCAAGGAGGACATCGTGGCAGCGGCCCAGGGCGGCGCGGCAGGCTACATCGTCAAGCCCTTCACCAAGGCCACGCTGGAAGAGAAAGTCAACCTGATCCTCAAAAAGCTGGGCCTGTAGGGCACGCGCCATGAGCAACCCGGATGTCCCCGACAGCGTCCACTACAAGGTGGGCGTTCTCACGCGCCAGCTGCATGACTCGCTCAACGAGCTGGGCTATGCGGACCGTTTGCGCGGCAGCATGGGAGAGCTGCCGGACGCGCAAAGCCGCCTTTCCTACATTGCGCGGCTGACCGGAGAAGCCGCCGAGAAGGTTCTGAACCGCGTCGAATTGGCCAAGGTCCAGCAGGACCGGCTGGCCGAGCGTGTACGCGCCATGCGGGCACAGATGGTCGAGGACCCCGTGGCGGCCGTGGCCAAGGGCCGGGTGATGAACTTCCTGGAGGAAGTCGAGCAGGGCACGCAGCAGGCCGACGAGCACCTCACCGAGATCATGATGTCCCAGGACTTCCACGATCTCACGGGCCAGGTCATCGCCCGCGTGGTCTCGCTGGCCGCCGATCTGGAGGACCAGCTGGTGCAGTTGCTCATCCAGACCTCGCCCAACCCGCAGCAGACGGCGCTGGAGCCCCTGGAAAAGCCCAAGGAGCACCTCGCCGGCCCCGTGGTCGATCCCGAGAAGACGCCCGACGTGGTGACTTCGCAGTCCCAGGTGGACGATCTCCTGGCCAGCCTGGGATTCTGATCACCCCGGGGGGCGCACGGCGCCTCCCCTCTCATTGCAGGGCAGCCTCTTTCGCTTGGGCGCAAGGGGCTGACTGCCATCTTCGCGGCGCCCTTGCACCATGCGGCTGCCGTTCCTCCCCTTGTGCAGACAGCACATAAGCGCCGCTTGAGCCCCGCTTATCGGGGCTTCGCCTGCCTGGCTTGTTCCGACAATGACGCAAATCCTTCCGTCATTGCGCCATGGACTCCAGCCAAGACAAAAGCCTTCCCGCCACCGAACGCAAACTGCAGAAAACGCGTTCTGACGGCCAGGGTGCGCGCTCTCGGGACCTGTCGCACCTGGCCATCCTGGGCACGGGCGCGCTGATGATGCTGATGGGCGCCGAGCCCCTGATCCAGCACCTGCGCATGGCGCTGGCCCAGCAATTGGCCTTCGACGCGCACACGGCCAAGACGCCGGCCCTGATGATGGAGCGCATGCTGTCCATGGGCAGCCTGGGCCTGAAGATTTCCCTGGTCGTTGCCGCCGTGACCACGGGTGCGGCCCTGGTGTCGGGCATGCTGGCCGGCGGCTGGATCCTGAGCCTCAAGCCCATCCAACCGCAGTTCAACCGCCTCAATCCGCTGTCGGGCCTGACCAACCTGTTTTCCAAGCAGCAGATGGTGACCGTGGTGAAGATGGTGGTGATGACGGCCATCCTCTCCTTCGTGGCCTGGAAGTTCCTGAGCGGCCATCTCGCCGAGATCGCCGCCATCTCCTCTCAGCCCTCGGCCATGGCGCTGTCCATGACGGGGCAATGGCTGGCCAGCGGCGTGGCCCTGCTGCTGCTGGTGGTGTTCCTGATGGCCGTGATCGACGTGCCGCTGCAGGCCTACCTGTTCAAGTCGCGCCTGAAGATGAGCCATGAGGAAGTCAAGCAGGAGCACAAGGAATCCGACGGCAACCCGCAGATCAAGAGCAAGATCCGCCAGAAGCAGCGCGAGATCGCCGACCGCGCCAGCGTCAACGCCGTGCCGCGCGCCGACTTCGTCGTCACCAACCCGACGCACTATGCCGTGGCCCTGCGCTACGACGAAAAGACCATGGCCGCCCCGCAGGTCATCTCCAAGGGCACGGACCTGGTGGCGCTGAAGATCCGCGAAGTCGCGGGCGCCCACAAGATCCCGGTGCTTGAATCCCCCATGCTGGCGCGTGCCCTGTACGCACACGCCGACCTGGACCAGGCCATTCCCGCCGCGCTGTACACGGCCGTGGCCCAGGTCCTGGCCTATGTCTACCGCCTGAAGGCCGCGCTGCGCGGCGAAGGCCCCATGCCTGGCGATCTCGGCGAACCCGTCGTGCCCGCCGAACTCGATCCGCACCAGGGCCGCCGCGCGCCAGGCGCCGCCGCGACCACTGAAGGTACTGCTCCATGACGACGAATCCGCTCCAATCCCTGCAATCGATGTGGTCGAGCGAGAACGCCAAGTTCGCTCAGGGCCTGATGGCGCCGCTGCTGGTGGTGGCCATCCTGGCGCTGATGGTGCTGCCCATTCCGCCATGGCTGCTGGACACCTTCTTCACGCTGAACATCGCCGTGGCGCTGATGGTGATGATGGTGGCGGCCTACATGATCCGGCCGCTGGACTTCGCGGCCTTCCCGTCGGTGCTGCTGCTGACCACGCTGATGCGCCTGTCGCTGAACGTGGCCTCCACCCGCGTGGTGCTGCTGGAGGGCCACACCGGCCCCGGCGCGGCCGGCGCGGTGATCGAGGCCTTCGGCCACTTCCTGATCGGCGGCAACTTCGCCGTCGGCCTGATCGTGTTCGCCATCCTGGTGGTGATCAACTTCGTGGTGATCACCAAGGGTGCCGAGCGTATCGCCGAAGTCTCGGCCCGCTTCACCCTGGACGCCATGCCCGGCAAGCAGATGGCCGTGGACGCCGACCTGAACGCCGGCCTGATCGACGAAAAGGAAGCCAAGCGCCGCCGCGCCGAGGTGCAGGAAGAGGCCAATTTCTTCGGCTCCATGGACGGTGCCAGCAAGTTCGTGCGCGGCGACGCGGTCGCCGGCATTCTGATCCTGGTGATCAACATCATCGGCGGCTTCGCCATCGGCATGATCCAGCACGGCCTGTCGGCCGGCCAGGCCGCCGACAGCTACATCCTGCTGGCCGTGGGCGATGCGCTGGTCGCGCAGATCCCCGGCCTGCTGATCTCGGTGGCCGCGGCCATGGTGATCTCGCGCGTGGGCAAGGAAACCGACATGGGCCAGCAGATCGCGCAGCAGCTGTTCATGTCGCCCAAGGTGCTGGGCATCACGGCCGGCGTGCTGGGCCTGCTGGGCGTCATTCCGGGCATGCCCCACGTCGTGTTCCTGTGCACGGGCGCGCTGCTGGGCTGGCTGGCCTGGATGCTCTCGCGCCGCCAGCAGGAACGCGCCTCCCAGCAGACCCAGGCGCCCGCACCCGTGGCCGCGCCCAGCGATGGCGAAGCCACCTGGGACGACCTGCAGCCGGTGGACCTGCTCGGCCTGGAGCTGGGCTACCGCCTGATCACCCTGGTGGACAAGGGCCGCCAGGGCGACCTGCTGACCCGCATCAAGGGCGTGCGCCGCAAGTTCGCCCAGGAAGTGGGCTTTCTGCCCCCGGCCGTGCATGTGCGCGACAACCTGGAGCTCAAGCCCAGCGCCTACCGCATCACCCTGCGCGGCGTGATGGTGGGCGAGGGCGAGGCCTTCCCCGGCATGTTCCTGGCCATCAATCCGGGCGGCATCAGCACCCCGCTGATCGGCACCCAGACCACCGACCCGGCCTTCGGCCTGCCCGCCCACTGGATCGACGAACGCCAGAAGGAAGCGGCACAAATGGCAGGCTTTACCGTGGTTGATTCGGAAACCGTGATGGCCACCCATTTGTCACACTTGATGCAAGTGCATGCCGCCAAGCTGATCAGCCGTACCGAGACGCAGCAGTTGGTGGAGCATGTGGCCAAACTGGCTCCCAAGCTGATCGAAGAAGTCATTCCGAAAATGGTGTCCATCACGACGTTCCAGAAAGTGCTCCAGCTGCTGCTGGAAGACTCGGTGCACGTGCGTGACATCCGCACCATCATCGAGACGCTGGCCGAGCACTCCTCGACCACGCAGGACCCTGTCGAGCTGGCCCGCCGCGTGCGCATTGCGCTGTCGCCGTCCATCGTCCAGCAGATCTACGGCCCGACCCGCGAGCTGAACGTCATCGCCATCGAGCCCGGACTCGAACGCCTGCTGGTGCAGGCCCTGTCCAACCCCGGCTCCCCCTCACTGGATCCCGGCGTGGCCGAGATCCTCACCCAGAAGGCGGCCGACATGGCCAACCAGCAAGAAGAGCTGGGCCTGCCTGCCTGCCTGCTGGTTCCCGATTCCATCCGCAATTCCATTGCCCGCCTGGTGCGTCGCGTGGCGCCGCGTCTGCAGGTTCTCGCCCACAGCGAGATCCCCGAAACGCACACCATCCGCATCGGCTCGATTCTTAAAGGTGCATCCGCATGAACATCAAACGCTTCTACGCCCCCACCTCCCGCGAGGCCCTGGCCAAGGCGCGCATGGCTTTCGGAGCGGGCACCCTGATCCTGTCCAACCGCAACACGCCCGATGGCGTCGAGGTCATGGCCACGGCCGAGGACACGCTGGAGCACAGCAAGGCCGCTGCCAGCAGCACGCCGCTGCAGCAGGCCATCGAGCGCCGCTCCGCAGAGGAAACCACGGGCCTGCGCCCGCAGGTGCAGGCCAAGCTGATCCAGGCGCAGACCCAGCCGCGCACGGCGCAGCCGGCACTGCAGGCCGCTCAGGCGGCTCCATCGCGTGCTTCCCAGGCAACGTCGTCGGCGATTGCGCAGGCCATCTCGCAGGCAGCCTCGCTGTCGGCAGACGGTGCCGAGCCGGCCGGCCTGCGCCAAAGCGTGCAGGAAGACACCGAACAGCTGGCCATGAGCACTCTGTCCTTCCAGGACTATGTGCGCGAACGCATGCTGCGCCGCCGCCACGAAGCCGGCGTTGACGAGCCGCTGCCCAGCTTTGCCCAGCGCCGCAGCCTGGGCGACGCCCTGCGCGAAGCACCGGCCGCCGCGCCCACGGCTGCACAGCAGCCGTTCAAGGCACAGCCCGCACCTTCCGTGGCCCGCCACAACCCGCTGCGCGCCAGCGCCGAAGCGCCGCTGCGCGAGACCCTGCGCAGCGAGCCCGCACCGACCATGGCCTCCCAGGCACTGCGCGATGAGCTGCAGTCCGTGCGCGACCTGATCGAAGAGCGCTTCAACACCCTGACCTGGCTGGGCCAGACGCGCCAGAACCCCATCCACGCCAACCTCACGCACAAGCTGATCCGCGCGGGCTACTCCCCCGTGCTGGCCCGCGCCCTGGTCGAGCACATGCCCCAGGACCTGTCCGCCGGCGACGCCGTGCGCTGGCTGATGCAGGTGCTGGAACGCAATCTGCGCACCGACGCCGACCAGGCCCCGCTGTACGAGCAAGGCGGCGTCTTCGCCCTGGTGGGCTCCACCGGCGTGGGCAAGACCACGACCACGGCCAAGCTGGCTGCCCTGTGCGCAGCCAAGTACGGCGCCGCCAGCGTCGGCCTGATCACCCTGGACACCTACCGCGTCGGCGCCCACGACCAGTTGCGCTCCTACGGCCGCATGCTGGGCGTGGTGGCCCACCTGGCCCATGACCGCGCCGCGCTGCAGGACCTGCTGGGCCTGCTGGCCAACAAGCAGCTGGTGCTGATCGACACCACGGGCGTGGCCCCGCGCGATCCGCGCAAGGACGAGATCCTCGACCTGCTGGACCTGCCCGGCATCCAGAAACTGCTGGCCGTGAACGCGGCCGGCCAGGGCGATGCGCTGGACGATGTGATGCAGGCCTTCAAGGCGCGCGGCTCCAGCCAGGCCATCCTCACCAAGGTGGACGAGGCCGTGAAGCTGGGCCCGTCGGTGGACACACTGATCCGCCACCAGATGCAGCTGCGCGGCGTGACCAACGGCCAGCGCGTGCCCGAAGACTGGGAACGCGCCGATGCGCAGCAACTGGTCTCCGCCTCCATGCGCGCCGCCACCCGCTCGGCCTTCGATCCCAAGGCGCTGGACCTGGACTTCTTCTTCACCCCGTCCAGCCCCAGCACGGAAGGCGAGATCCACCATGCTTGAAACCTTCCCCCAGTTGCACCAGGGCCTGGGCCTGCACGGCCAGCCCGGCGCTGCCGCTCCCATGGGCCTGCGTGTGCTGGCCATGCTGCGCGACACGGCCAACGACCCGCAGGGCCAGGCCGAACAATCCCTGCTGTGGCCGGTCTGTGCCAGCCTGCAGCGCCTGGGCCTGCCCGTTCTGGTGCTGGACGCCAGCCAGGGCGAGTCCCCGGATGCACCGGGCCTGGCGCAGCTGCTGCAGCAAAGCGCCTGGCAGGCCCGTACCGGCCTGCACCCCGATCCCCGCCACAGCTCGGTGGCCGTGCTGCCCGCCCGCCAGGGCCTGGATCTGCTGCCCCAACAGGCGCGCCAGGCCGGCATGACGCCCATGCAATGGCTGCAGCGCCACGTGCGCGGCTACGCCATCGTCATGCTGTATGCCAATGCCGACACGCTGGCCAGCAACCTGGCCGGCCAGGCCGTGCACCCGCTGATGGTGCTGCCCGAACAAGGCACCCGCGTGCTGGGCTGCTACCGCCAGCTCAAGCAGCTGGCAGTGCATGCCGGCCTGCGCTGCCTGCTGGCGCCGCTGCTGCCCAGCGCCGATGACCTGGGCGTGACCAGCTACGATTGGCGCCGTGGACAGACCGGCGCCCGCAGCCAGGCCGAGGATGCGCAACAGCTGCAATCGCAGATCGACGCGCTGATGCGCTGCGCGCAGCGCCACCTGGGCCATGCGCCGGGACTGCTGCCCGTGCGCCTGCACCATGCACCGGACTTGCAGCGCCTGGCGCTGCAACTGCTCAACCATGCGGGCAGCGTGTTGCCACATGGCGGCCAGGATCTGGCCGCCGGCTTCGCGCCGCTGCCCGCATCCCATGCCTGGAGCCACTGACTGCCATGTACACCGCCAAAGGCCAACTCGACCGCGATGCACTGATCCGTCGGCATGTACCTCTGGTACGCCGGATCGCGCTGCACATGATCGCCAAGCTGCCTCCCAATGTGGAGCTTGATGATCTGATACAGGTCGGAATGATCGGCCTGGCCGAAGCCCTGTCACGCTTCGAGAGCGAGCAGGGCGTGCAATTCGAGACCTTCGCCAGCCAGCGCATCCGTGGCGCCATGCTCGATGAGCTGCGCGAAGGCGACTGGATGAGCCGCAGCTCGCGCAAGAGCCAAAAGGACATCGAGCACGCGCTGCACCGCCTGGAGCAGCGCCTGGGGCGCACGCCGCTGGAATCCGAGATCGCCGACGAACTGGGCATGGACCTGGACGACTACCAGTCGCTGCTGGGCAAGGTGCGCGGCACGCAGCTGGTGTATCTGGAGGACATGTCGGGCGGCGACGAGGGCGAGGACTTCCTCGAACGCCACGTGGCCGACAGCGGCGCCGATCCCTTTGCGCTGCTGCGCGACCACCGCCTGCGCGTGGCCCTGGTCGAAGCCATCAAGGCCCTGCCCGAGCGCGAGCAGTACATCATGGGCATGTACTACGAGCACGACATGAACCTCAAGGAAATCGCCGCCGTGCTCGGCGTGACCGAATCGCGCGTGTGCCAGCTGCACAGCCAGGCGATTGCGCGCTTGCGTACGAAGATGCGGGCGCATTGACTGGGGGCACCCCCTGAGGCGCTTGCGCGCCTTCCCCCTCTCTACCCGCTGCGCGGGGGAGGGGGACGACAGCCTCGCTGCGGGGCGGCCCTTGCTTGCTGTCTCTCGCTTTGGGGCGCGCCGGGTTTTGGCGCTGCACATCTGATCAGCGCTCGCGGGTCGATTCTGCTTCAGTCCCCTTCCCTCTTCCTTTTCCTCTCCCACTCCCTTTTCTATGCGCTGCCGCGCATGGCCTGGACTTCGCGCTCGAAGATGCGCCAGAAGGCGGGTTCCTGCGTGGTGGCGAAGTTGATGCGCATGCAGGTGCTGGGCTGGCGGCCGGCGTGGAACATGGCGCCGGGGGCGATGAAGTAGCCGGCGTCCAGCAGGCGCTGGGCCAGGGTTTCGGTGTCCACGCCGGTGTCCACCCAGCCGAACATGCCGGCCGGCTCGGCCGCAAAGCGGGCGCCGGCCTGCTGGGCCAGTGCCACGCTGCGCATGCGGGCCTGGGCCAGGTGCTGGCGCAGGCGCTCGGCATGGCGGCGCAGCTGGCCCTGGTCCATGCAGTGGGCCAGGGCGCGTTCCATCAGCGAGGGGGTGGTGAGCGTGGACAGCAGCTTGGTGTCCACCAGGCGCTCCACCAGGGCGGGCGGGGGCGCCAGGTAGCCCACGCGCCAGTTGGGCGCCAGCAGTTTGGCGAAGCCGCTCACATAGATGCTGTGGCTGAGGCGGTCCAGCACGGTCATGCGCGCGGCGTGGTCGGGCGCGATCTCGCCATAGGTATCGTCCTCCACCACGTAGAAGCCGAATCGCCGCGCCAGCTGCAGCACCTCGTGGGCGCTGGCCGGTGACAGGCTGTAGCCGGTGGGGTTGTGCAGCACGCTCACGCTGACGTAGAGCTTGGGTGCGCAGCTTTCGCAGTAGCGCTGCATCACGGCCAGGTCCGGCCCGTCGGGGCCGCGCGGCACGGGCAGCACGCGCATGCCCAGCGATGCCAGGCGCGCGAACTCCACGGCCCAGCCGGGCTCCTCCACCATCACCGGGTCGCCCGGCTGCAGCAGGGCGCGGCTGACCACATCCAGCCCATGTGTGGCGCCCATGGTGGTGATGATGTGCTGCGGCGCCGCCGCAATGCCCAGGCGCGCCAGGCGCCGCGACAGCGCCTCGCGCAGGCCGATGTCGCCCAGCGGGTCGCCGTAGCCCACGCAGGAGTCGTGCAGGGACTTGCCCGAGCAGGCCTTGCGCATGGCCGCCGCCAGGAAGCCGGCCTCCAGCCACTCGGCCGGCAGCACGCCCGCCCCGGGCTGCGGCCTGCCGCCCACGCTTTGGTGGAACATGCCGCGCACCAGCATGGAGGCATTGATGCGCGTGCCCTTGGGCACGCCAGGGGCCTCCTCGGCGGGGACCGCACGGGCCTGTTCGGGCTGCAGCAGCGGCGCATCCTGCACGAAGTCGCGCACGAAGAAGCCGCTTTGCGGCCGCGCCTCGACCAGGCCCTGGGCCTGCAGCAGGTCATAGGCGGCCACCACCGTGTGCGTGCTCACGCCCTGCTGGCGCGCGCATTCGCGCACCGAAGGCAGGCGTGCGCCCGCAGGCAGCAGCCGCATGCGGATGCGCTCGCCCAGGCGTTCGGCCAGCTGGGTGCTCAGGGTCTGCGGCGCCAGCCGCGAGAGGGGAACGGTCATACGGAAACGGGTGTGAACGGCTGCGAACGGCTGCAAACGGCTGCGAATGGGTCAACAGAAAGTCACTGTATCGGGATAGGCACCAATACAGAACATGCAATTGAGGGTCCAACTGTATTGGCACTGTACAGGTCTTGCACCTATATTTCATGCATTCGTGCTGCGGAGAAGGCCTGCCGTGCCCTCCTCCCCAACAGCCCCTGCCGCCTGTATGGAGACCTTCGGGGCCACCGCCTCATGCCACCGTCCGAACTCACCGCCTTGCTGCTGCTCGCCGCTTCCATGAGCTTCAGCCCCGGTCCCAACACCACGCTGTCCACGGCCCTGGCCGCCAACCACGGCCTGCGCCCGGCGCTGCGCTTCGTCCTGGCCGTGCCCGTGGGCTGGTGCGTGCTGCTGGTGCTGAGCACGGCCGGCGTGGGCGCGGCCATTGTCGCGGCGCCGCTGCTGCTGTGGCTGGTCAAGGCCGCCGGCATCGGCTACCTGCTGTGGATGGCCTGGCGCCTGAGCCGCAGCGCGCAGATGGCTTCGCTGCAATCGCCGCAGCAGTTGCAGGTGGGCTTCTGGCAGGGCGTGGGACTGCAATTCGTGAACATCAAGGCCTGGCTGCTGGCCCTGGCCATCGTGGCCGGCTGGCTGGCCGGGCGCGACGACCTGACCGAGCGCCTGACCGTGGTGCTGCCCGTCATGGCCGCCTATGCCTTTTTCAGCAATCTGCTGTATGCCTGCGTGGGCGCACTGCTGCGCCACTGGCTGGCCCAGGGACGCAGGCTGCTGTGGTTCAACCGTGCCATGGCGACCATGCTGGCGCTGACGGCGATATGGATGGTGGCCGCATGAGGGTCCTCCACCCACGCCCAGGCAAAGGCCGTACTGGCCTGCCCAGCTATTGAAGGGAGGATGCGCAGACCCTTCACGCCCGCGACAAAATACCCTCATTGCCGGCGCAAGAGCGAGCGCACTATCCGCACTCCGCTCTTCACATGCGGCCGGCCCGTGCCCCACGACGGCATGGCAATCCATACCAGCCCGCCCGCATGGCGGGCACCGCAAAGACCTGGAACTGCTTTTTTATGACGACCTGGACGCTGGCAGACCGTGCTGCCAAGATGAACCCCTCCGCCATCCGCGAAATCCTCAAGCTCACCGACCGTCCCGGCATCATCAGCATGGCGGGCGGCCTGCCCTCGCCGCTGGCCTTCCCGCTGGACGAGTTCACCCAGGCCTGCCAGACCGTGATGCAGCGCGATGGCGCCTCGGCCCTGCAGTACGCCACCAGCGAGGGCTTCGCGCCCCTGCGCCAGGCCGTGGCCGACTTCCTGCCCTGGGAAGTGGACCCCGACCAGGTGCTGATCACCACCGGCTCGCAGCAGGCGCTGGACCTGATCGGCAAGGTCTTCCTGGACCGTGGCAGCCGCATGCTGGTCGAAAAGCCCACCTACCTGGGCGCGCTGCAGGCCTTTGCACCGCAGGAACCGATTCCCGTGGGCGTGGACAGCGATGACGACGGCATCCTCGTCGAGGACTTCGCCGCCAAGGCCGGCACCGGCGCCGACAAGGCCCGCCTGGCCTACGTGCTGCCCAACTTCCAGAACCCCACCGGCCGCACCATGGCCGAGGCACGCCGCCAGGCCCTGGTGGACAAGGCGCGCGAACTCGACATCCCGCTGATCGAGGACAACCCCTACGGCGACCTGTGGTTCGAGCAGGCCCCCGCCCTGCCGCTGGCCGCGCGCAACCCCGAAGGCGTGATCTACCTGGGCTCGTTTTCCAAGGTGCTGGCCCCGGGCCTGCGCATCGGCTTCCTGGTGGCGCCCAAGTCCGTCTACAACAAGCTGCTGCAGGCCAAGCAGGCGGCCGACCTGCACACGCCGGGCTTCAACCAGCGCGTGGTCTCCGAGGTCATCAAGGACGGCTTCCTGGACCGCCATGTGCCCACCATCCGCGCCATGTACAGGCGCCAGCGCGACGCCATGCTGGCCGCGCTGGAACGCGAAATGGCCGGCCTGGACGTGCAGTGGACCCGTCCCGTGGGCGGCATGTTCCTGTGGGTTCGCCTGCCCAAGGGCATGGATGCGCAAAAGCTGCTGCCCGCCGCCGTGGAACGCGGCACGGCCTTCGTGCCCGGCGCGCCGTTCTATGCGGACGAGCCCCAGGCCAACACGCTGCGCCTGTCCTACGTGACCGTGTCGGCCGAGCAGATCGACAAGGGCATCGCCGCCCTGGCCGACGCCATCCGCTCACAGCTGTCGGCCTGATACGCACAGCCCCGGCTGTTCCCTGAAAGCCGGCTTTGCGCCGGCTTTCTTCATCCTGCATTGCCCATCGCAACCCTGCCCCTTGCCATGACCTCCACCGCCGCTCCCCGCCAGCGCCCCTTCATGACCGTGGATGTGTTCACGGCACGGCCCTACCTGGGCAATCCGCTGGCCGTCGTGCTCGACGCCACCGGGTTGACCGATGCGCAGATGCAGTCCTTCGCGGCCTGGACCAATCTGTCCGAGACCACCTTCGTGCTGCCTCCCACCGAAGCCGGCCGCGCCGCAGGCGCCGACTACCGCGTGCGCATCTTCACGCCGGGCGGCGAGCTGCCCTTTGCCGGCCATCCCACGCTGGGCAGCTGCCACGCCTGGCTGGCGCAGGGCGGCGTGCCGCAGCAGGCGCAGCGCATCGTGCAGGAGTGCGCCAAGGGGCTGATCGGCATCGAGCGCCAGGACGGGCGCCTGGCCTTCCAGGCACCGTCCACCGACATCAGCGACGTGGAGCCCGGCCTGCTGGATGACGTGGCGGCCGCGCTGGGCGCAGAACGCGGCCAGATCCTGCGTGCGGCCTGGCTGGACAACGGCCCGCGCTGGATGGGCGTGCTCTTCGAACACCCCGACCAGGTGCTGTCGCTGGAGCCCGACCATGCAAGGCTCAAGGCGCTGAACACCAAGGTGGGCGCCTGCGCGTTGTACGACAGCGCGCAAGATGCACCGGCACTGATCGGCCGCAGCAGCCGCGAGGCCCGCGCCTTTGCCACGGGCCAGCGGCCAGCCACAGCCGAGACGGATGCCGCCCCCAGCCTGGAAGTGCGCGGCTTCGCCAGCCCCGTCGGCGTCACTGAAGACCCCGTCACCGGCAGCCTCAACGCCAGTCTGGCCCTGTGGCTGCGCGGCGAAGGTCTGCTGCATGCGCCCTACATCGCCAGCCAGGGCTGCTGCGTGGGGCGCGACGGGCGCGTCCACGTCAGCGAGGACGCTCAGGGCGCGCTGTGGATAGGCGGCCATGTCGTGGAATGCGTGAGCGGCCAGGTACTGTTGTAGGGCCTGCCGGGTTGTCGGAATCTGTCGCCAAGGCGGCAGCCAGTCGCCCGCAGGACAAACGCCAGCGCCGGCGCTGGCCACAATCCGCGCCATGGGAACCCTCTATCTTGTGCGCCATGGCCAGGCCTCGTTTGGTGCCGAAGACTACGACCAGCTCAGCGAGCGCGGCACGGCGCAGTCGCAAAGGCTTGGGGCCTACTGGCGAGAGCGCGGCCTGCGCTTCGACGCGGTCTACACGGGCACGCTGCGCCGCCATGCGCAGACACTGGCCGGCATCGCCGACGGCCTGGGCAGCCTGCCTGCCGAGCAACACCGCACCCAGGCGCTTGCAGGCCTCGATGAATACGACAGCGGCGCGCTGCTGCAGGCCATTCATCCGGCGCCCCTGCCCAAGCCCGACACACCCGAGCTGTACCGCCACCACTTCCGCCTGCTGTGCGATGCCCTGGCCCAGTGGATGGCCGGCACCATCAGCCCCAAAGGCATGCCCAGCTGGGATGATTTCTCTGGCGGCGTGCGCCAGGTGCTGGAGCGCGTGCGCCACGAGCATGCCGACGAAAACGTGCTGCTGGTCAGCAGCGGCGGCCCCATCTCCACGGCCGTGGGCCATGTGCTTGGCACCTCGCCCGAGGTCACCATTGCGCTGAACATGCGCATCCGCAACAGCGCCGTGACCGAGTTCACCACCAGCCCCAAGCGCCTGATGCTGCAGACCTTCAACACGCTCAACCACCTGGACACGGACGAGCACCGCAGCTGGATCACGCACGCCTGATACGGCACCGGCGAGGCTGTCACACAGCTATCGCGCCAAGGCATAGCAGCCAGAACACGGGCGCTCTGGGCCGGCCTGCGCTTTTGCGCCAAACTCGCCGGCCAGGAGACAAAAGACCCATGAACAAACGCCGTTTCACGCGCAGCGCCCTGGCCTGCGCGGCCCTGCTGCTGGCCGCCATCACCAGCCAGGCCCAGCCCCTGTCGAACAAGCCCATCCGCATCGTCGTGCCCTTTGGCGCAGGCGGCGTGGCCGACGTCACCTCGCGCGTCGTCGCGCAAAAACTGGCCTCGCAGCTGGGCCAGCCCGTCATCATCGACAACAAGCCCAGCGCAGGCGGCATCGTCGCGGCCGACACCGTGGCCAAGTCCGCGCCCGACGGGCACACACTGTTCCTCATGTCCAACGGCAGTGCCGTCACCGTGGGGCTGTTCAACCAGCTGCCCTTCGACATGGTCAAGGACTTCACGCCGATTTCCACCCTGGGCTACTTCGACATCGGCGTGCTCACCGCCAGCGACTCGCGCTTCAAGAACCTGGGCGAGCTGGTGGCCTGGGCCAAGGCCAACCCCGGCAAGCTCAACATCGGCAGCATCGCCATCGGCAGCACCCAGCATCTGGCGGCCGAACTGTTCAAGACCACCGCCGGCATCGACGCCCAGATCGTGCCCTTCAACGGCACCCCTGCCGTGGTCACGGCCCTGCGCGGCAAGCAGATCGACGCGGCCGTGGAAATCCTCACGCCCATCATGGGCCAGATCAACTCCAAGGCCGTCAACCTGCTGGCCATCACCGGCGACAAGCGCTCGGCCCTGCTGCCCGGCGTGCCCACGGCCCAGGAGTCAGGCGTCAAGGGCTTCGTCGCCTCCTCCTGGAACGCCCTGGCCGCCCCCGCCAAGACCCCTCCGGAAATCATCGCCCGCCTGAACAAGGAAATCGCCGCCGCCGTGAACTCCCCCGAAGTCACGCAGAAGCTGCGCGAAATGAACGTCCAGGCCCAGTCCAGCACGCCCGAGCAGACCGCGCAATTGCTGCAGTCGGAAATCAAGCGCTGGGGCGACGTGATCGTCCAGGCCAAGATCCCCAAGCAATAAAGCAATAAAGGAATAGGCCGAGCGCAGCAAAGGCCCGAGCAAACTCCCCGTATGTCAGCGCCTGCGTCGTGGCGGTTGCGGGGTTGCAAGCCTGCCGAAGGACAGGCTTGCTTCGTGATCTGACTCGCCGTGATGTTTGAACGTAGCGCGCAGCGCGAAGTGAGTTTCACGGCGAACCCCGCAGCCGCCACGACGCAGGTTGCCCCGCAGCGCAGCGAAGGGGTCGCGGACATTCGGGTCGTCTTTCTTTGGCCTACCTTTCTTTGACGAATCAAAGAAAGGTAGGTCGGCCGCCGGGCCGAATCCCGGCCTCGAAAAACCACCACCCGGCAGGGTCCAAAAAGACCAAAAACTAAAGAGGCTCCGGCGCCCTTCCGACAGTATCCGCAGGCAGCGCAACCATCTCGGACAACAACCGCACCAGCCCCCGAGCCGAAGCCTCCACCATCAAAGCCCCCCGCTCGGCCGTAGCCCCCGCAGCATTCCCCACCGCCCCGCAAACGTTGTAGTCCTCGATGGCCCAGCCCATCTTGGCGCTTCGCCCATTGCCCAGCAAGGCATGCCGCTGCGCCCTATCCTCCGAAGTGGAATGAAAGTCCCGCGCATGCTCCATGCGCACGGTCTCCGGCGCCAGGTGCAGCATCATCGACGTCTCCACCTCGCCGCCATGGATGCCGAAGCGGTGCTCATGCGCGCTGAACTGCGCATTGGCCGCATCGTCCACCAGGCCGAACCAGCTGCTGCTGTAGACCAGCAGGCCATGGCGCATGCGCAGCTCGCGCGCCACGATGTCCATCACGCTGACCTGTCCGCCATGGCCGTTGAGCAGCAGCAGCCGGCGCACGCCGGCCCGCGCCACGCAGGCGCCCAGCTCGGTCCACAGCGCGATCACCGTGGCGGGCGACAGCGTCAGCGTGCCGGCAAAGGATTGGTGCTCCACGCTGAAGCCGATGTTCTGCGGGGGAAGGAACAGCGCGGGCAGCTCGGGCGGCAGCAGCGGCAGGGCCGCATCGATCACGCCCTGCAGCAGGCGGGCGTCGACGGACATCGGCAGGTGCGGACCGTGCTGCTCCACGGCGGCCACGGGCAGCACGGCGATGGTTTCGGCAGCCAGGCCGCTGGCCTGGGCCTGCGCAAAGTCGCGTGCAGAGGCCTCGGCCCACCAGCGGGAAGGCCAGGCGCCGGGGGATATCTGTTCGGGCGGGGAGTCTTGCATGGCCCGATATTAGGGCCATCCATGGGCTGCCGGAGCCCTCCTCACTCGGCCTTGAAGTTGGATTCCTTGACGATGCGTTTCCAACGCTCGTTGTCCGACTCGATCAGCCGCGCGAACTCCTCGGGCGTTCCCCGGCGCGGCACATAGCTGTAGCTGCGCAGCTTGGCCAGCACGTCGGGCATCTGCATGACCTTGTCCATCTGCTGCGCGAGCTGGGCCACGATGTCGCGGGGCGTGCCCTTGGGCGCCAGCAGGCCCGACCAGGAGCTGAAGCCCATGCCGTCCACGCCGGCCTCCTTGATGGTGGGCACCTGGGGAAAGACTTCGGCGCGCTGGGGCAGCAGCACGGCCAGCGCCTTGACCTTGCCCGTGCGGATCATCTCCACCGAGGTGAAGGAGTCGAACGAGAAATCCACCTCGCCCGCCACCACGGCCTGCATCTGCGGCGCCGTGCCCTTGTACTGGGCGTTGACGATGCCCGGCGCGCCAATCACCTTCTTGAACTGCTCGGTGATCAGCGAAATCATGCTGCTGCCCGAGGACACGCTCAACGGCCTGCCCTGTTTGGCCATGGCGACCAGCTCCTGCAGGCTGTTCACGGGCAGGTCCTTGCGTGCGATGAGGACGAAGCCCACGTCGCACAGATGGCTGATGGGCTCGAAGCTGGACAGCGCCTCGTAGCTGGTCTTGTAGAGCACGGGGCTCAGGGTCTGCGCGCCGGCCGTGTTCATCAGCAGGGTATAGCCATCGGGCGCAGCGCGGGCGGCCAGTTCCGTGCCGATGACGCCGTTGGCACCGCCCTTGTTGTCCACCACGAAGGACTGGCCGGTCAGCTCCCCGAGCTTTTGCATGGCCAGCCGCGCCACCACGTCGGTGGTGCCACCGGCAGGAAAGGGCACGATCACGCGCACGGACTTGTCGGGATAGGCGGCGGCCGCGCTTGCGTGCTGCGGCAGTCCCCAGGCTGCGGCCGCTGCCGCGCCAGCGGCCAGGAAGTGGCGGCGAGATGTCTCCTGCATGGCTTGTCTCCTTGTGTTGCTCTATCCCGGATGGGTGGCCGGTCCATGATGGGCAACGGACATATCGCCTGTCCAATACCAAGCGCCTATGCAACGATATCTTTTGCCAATCGTCCTGCGGCCGGCCACAGGCGATCTCTCTGGACAGCCCGCTACCATCGCAGCCTGCAGCCGGGGGAACCAAAGACCATGCCCCTGGCTCCCACAGTCCGCCATGCCGCACCAACCACCTCTTCGCCACACTGCCCCCCAGCACCTCGCCTTCTGGCTCCTCGCCTTTTTCCTTGCCGCCGCCAGCCTGCTTGCCACCCCCGCCGGCGCGCAGCTGCGCCTGAAGACCGGCAGCGGGGCGGCCGCGGCCGTGGACACGCCACGCGTGCGGGCCGAGCTCGTGGCCCAGGCACCCGAAGGCGTTCAGCCCGGCCAGACGCTGTGGCTGGGCCTGCTGATCACCCACCAGCCCGAATGGCATACCTATTGGAAGAACGCCGGTGACTCCGGCCTGGCCACCGAGCTGAACTGGCAGCTGCCTGCAGGCCTGACGGCTGGCGAGATCCAGTGGCCCGTGCCCGAGGCGCTGCGCGTGGGCCCGCTGCTCAACTACGGCTATGAGGGCCAGGTGCTGCTGCCCGTGCCCGTGCAGGTGGCCGCCGACTTCAAGCCGCCCGCGTCCGGCATGCTGGACCTGCGCCTGCATGCGAATTGGCTGGTCTGCCGCGTGGAGTGCATTCCCGAGGAAGGCGATTTCCAGCTGCAGCTGCCCGTGCAGGGCAGCACGGCAGGCCAGGGTCAGGCCTTCACCCAGGCCTGGGCGCTCAAGCCCCAGGCACTGTCTGCGCCAGCCCAGGCCAAGGTGGTGCCGGCCAGCCAGCCTGCCGCACAAGGCAGGACGCCCGACGAGCGCGTGCAGCTGCGCATCGAGGGCCTGCCGGAATCCCTGCAGGGCCGCACGCTGGACTTCTATCCCGAATCTTCCGACACCTTCCACCACGCGGCAGAACTGGGCAAGGACTGGCAGCAGCGCTGGGACGGCGCGGCCTGGGTGGCCGAGCTGCCGCTGTCCGACATGCGCGGCGACACTCCGGCCAAGCTGCCCGTGGTTCTGGCCCTGCCACCCGCCGAGCGCGCCGCAGCGCTGGAGCAGGGGCAGCCCGTGGCCTGGCGCGCCGAGGCCCCGGTCGAGGGCCGCTGGACGGCTGCCGCCATGGCCAGCGTTTCCCCCGCACTGGCCGCTGCCCTGGCGGCCAACCAGGCCGCTGCGCCTGCTGCCAGCGCCACCAGCCTGTGGATGGCCCTGCTCGGTGGTCTGGTGGGTGGACTGATCCTCAACCTCATGCCCTGCGTCTTCCCGGTGTTGGCCATCAAGATCCTGGGCTTTGCACGCCATGGACAGGACCGCCGCGCCCAGCGCCTGGGCGGGCTGGCCTATACGGCGGGCGTGGTGCTGTCCTTCCTGGCCCTGGGTGGCCTGCTGCTGGCCCTGCGCGCGGCGGGCGAGCAGCTGGGCTGGGGCTTTCAGCTGCAGTCGCCGGCCATCGTGGCCCTGCTGGCAGCCCTGTTCACGCTGCTGGGGCTGAACCTGGCAGGCCTGTTCGAGTTCGGCTCCATGCTGCCCGGCCGCTGGGCTGCGGCCCATGCGCGCCATCCGGTGGCCGATGCCTTTCTGTCCGGCGTGCTGGCCGTGGCCATTGCCTCGCCCTGCACGGCGCCGTTCATGGGCGCCTCGCTGGGCTTTGCCATCGACATGCCGGCCCTGCAGGCGCTGACGGTGTTCGCCGCCCTGGGCCTGGGCATGGCCCTGCCCTATCTGCTGGCCAGCTTCGTCCCCGCCGTGGTGCGCTGGCTGCCGCGCCCGGGCGCCTGGATGGATACCTTCCGCCGCGCCATGGCCTTTCCCATGTTCGCCACCGTGGTCTGGCTGGTCTGGGTGCTGGGGCACCAAAACGGCATCGACGCCGCCACCGCGCTGCTGGCCCTGCTGCTGGCCTTCAGCGCCCTGGTCTGGACGCTGACGCTCAAGGGCCGCACGCGCGCCGTGCTGGCCACGCTGGCCGTGGTACTGGCAGGCGCGCTGCTGGCCACCACCGCGCCCCTGATCACCACGCCTGCCCAAGCCGTGGGCACGGGCACGGCGTCCGCTGCAGGCGAGCGCTGGCAGCCCTGGTCGGCCGCCCGCGTGGCCGAGCTGCAGGCGGCGGGCAAGCCCGTGTTCGTGGACTACACGGCCGCCTGGTGCGTGACCTGCCAGGTCAACAAGCGCACCACGCTCAACCATGAGGAGGTGCTGGCCGCCTTCGACAAGCACGGCGTGACCCTGCTACGCGCCGACTGGACGCGGCGCGACCCGGCCATCACCGCTGCGCTGCAGCAACTGGGCCGCAGCGGCGTGCCCGTCTATGTGCTGCATGCGCCGGGCAAGCCCCCGGTGGTGCTCAGCGAGCTGCTATCGAAGAACGAGGTACTTGGGGCGTTGGCCGCGCTTTGACGGCACGCCCTCCTGGGACAAACCCCGATTTTGGGTAGGTCCCAGGCCTACATTTGTTGCAGCGCACGCCGTCCTAGACTGGATGCATCCGGGGAATACCGCAATCCGAACGCTAGGCGCCGCGGCTGCCGCCCGACTCCGGAGACCCGCCCGCGCGGCAACTGCCCGCCCTGCACGACACAGGAGGTGGGCCATGCATGCACTGATCACCCATTCGCACCCTTCGGGGGTGCACCATCGTTCACGCGGCAAGGGTTTGCTGCTGGCGCTGGGGCTTGCCAGCCTGGCCGTGGCGGGGATCGTCCTGCCGTTTGTCTGGGACCTGCTGGGCTTCGTCAACGGATTGCCCAAGATGGGATGGCTGCAGTCCATCCTGGCGGTCTCGCCGGTGTTCAGCTGGCTGATGATGTTCGCCTGGGGCCTGGCCGTTCCCGTGGCGCTGATCTATGCGCTCTACCACCCGCAGACCCATCCCTGGGGCAATGCCGCCATGGTGGCGGGCGCCATGTTCATCGCCGTCACCTGGTACGTGCACATGCCCGCCGCATCGCAATGCACGGCGATGTATCCGCAGACCGGCATGGCCTGCTCGGTGCTGCAATGGGGCTTCAGCATGAGCCTGGGCGTGGCAACGGCGGCCTATGTGTTCCTGGTCTTCATGATTGCGCTGTCCTCGCTGGGGCTGCTGGCCGAATGCGTTGCGCGCAATGAGCCGCCCAGGCCCTGAATCCGCAGGGTCTTGCGCAAGCGTCCCGGCCGCCGATTTTTTGCCGCCGAGCCGCCCCAAGGCAAAAAGCGGCCCCCTCGGGGGGGCAGCGGACCTTGCGCAGCAAAGGGAGTGGGGGCTTCTTTTATAATGGCCGCTGGGTGTCCAGACCGCATGGGGCGGCAGGACAGGTGTTGATAGCGCAGGTCGGGCCGCCTGCGCACCGGGGCCGCAAGGCCCCTTTGCTGCTTTGCACATGAACACCTACACGACCCCGCGGCCGTCCGGCCCGCGCACGCCCCTTTTCCTGTCTTTCGCCGATCGCGTTGGCGCCTTCCTGTCCCGCTGGTCCCATGCCGAGGCCGCGGGCGGCATCGTGCTGCTGCTGGCAGCGGCCGCCGCCCTGGTCTGGGCGAACTCCGGCTGGGCCGGCTCCTATGAGGCGCTGTGGCACACGCCGCTGAGCCTGGGCCTGGGCCCGTGGCAGCTGTCGCAATCCCTGCATTTCTGGGTCAACGATGCGCTGATGAGCGTGTTCTTTCTCGTGGTCGGCATGGAGATACGCCGCGAGATGCATTCCGGCGCACTGGCCCAGCCGCGCCAGGCGCTGCTGCCCGTGATGGCCGCGCTGGGCGGCGTGGTGGCGCCGGCCCTGATCTTCCTGGCCTTCAATGCCGCGCCGCCGCTGCGCAACGGCTGGGCCGTGCCCACGGCCACCGACATCGCCTTTGCCATGGGCGTGCTGGCCCTGCTGGGCCGGGGCCTGCCGCCCGCGCTGCGCGTGTTCCTGCTGGCGCTGGCCATCATCGACGACCTGGTGGCCGTGCTCATCATTGCGCTGTTCTATTCGGGCGGGCTGCAGTGGGACCAACTGCTGGTGGCCGCCGCCGGCCTGGCCGGCGTGTTCCTGCTGCAGTCGCTGGGCGTGCGCCGCGCCTGGGCCTATGTGCTGCCGGGCGCCGTGCTCTGGTGGGGCATCTGGCAGACCGGCGCCCATCCGACGCTGGCTGGCGTGGTGCTGGGCCTGGTGACACCCGTGCATGCGCTGGCCGGCCGCGAAAGCGCCGCGCCCGTGGAGCGCGTGCAGGCGGACCTGCATCCCTGGGTGGCCTTTGGCGTGATGCCGCTGTTTGCGCTGGCCAATGCCGGCGTGCCGCTGCAGGGCGCGGGCACCGCTGGCATCGATGTGGCGGGCACGTCGGCCGTGATGTGGGGCGTGGCCCTGGCCCTGGTGCTGGGCAAGCCGCTGGGCGTGCTGCTCAGCTGCTGGCTGGCCGTGCGCCTGCGGATGTGCGCGCTGCCGCCGGGCATGGGCTGGAGCGACACGCTGCTGGCCGGCCTGCTGGCAGGCATTGGCTTCACCATGGCCATCTTCATCGCCACGCTGGCCTTTGACAGCGAGGCCCTGCTCAATGCCGCCAAGCTGGGGGTGCTGATGGCGTCGGCCACGGCCGCCGTGCTGGGGCTGGGCTGGGGCCTGGTGCTGCGCCGCCGCCATGCTGCGGCCGCGACAGTGCAGCCGGCCTGATCCGCATGCGCTGCGTACACTGCGGCGCATGAGTGATACAGCCACAGACTCCCGCCTGCGTGACATCCTCGTGCAGTGCCGCACCCTGGCCGTGGTCGGCCTGTCGCCGCAGCCCGACCGGCCCAGCCACCAGGCGTCGCAGTACATGCAGCGCCACGGCTACCGCATCATTCCCGTGAACCCCGTGGTCGCACGCGAAGGCGGACGCATCCTGGGCGAGCCCGTCCATGCCAGCTTGGCCGACGCTGCGGCCGCGCTGGCCGCACAGGGCCTGCGCATCGACATGGTCGATTGCTTCCGAAAGAGCGAGGACATCCCGCCGCTGGCCGCCGAGGCCGTTGCCATCGGCGCGCGCTGCCTGTGGCTGCAACTGGGCGTGGTCAACGATGCCGCCCTGGAACTGGCCCGCGCTGCGGGCCTGTGGACCGTGCAGGACCGCTGCGTGAAGATCGAGCACCAGCGCCTGCTGGCCGATACCCCAGCCGCTGCCCGGTAACTCTGGAATTGCCCATGAAAAAGGCCGCAGCCCCTGAAAGGCTGCGGCCTGCAATTGGCGTGGACCAAGGCCCGGTCAGTCCGGTGCAGGTTACCTGCCTCCGTCCGGGTGTCTGCTTCAGCCCACATCCAGCATCATGCACGGTCTTTGTGACAGCCCTGTGATGCACATCACGGTCCGGCTCACTGCACAAGAAGCCGGATCCGCCCTCTCTTTCCGAAAATCCCCCGATTCCCCCCAAGCGCCGGGACGGCCTCAGCCGCGCCGCGTGAACAGGCGCATGTAGCGCGAAGGCAGGTCCTGCATGCGCATCATGATGGGCAGGTCTGCCGTGTTGAAGTCGCTGTCCCAGGCCGGCGCGCCCAGAACCTTGGCGCCCGTGCGCAGATAGCCCTGGATCAGCGCGGGCGGTTCCACGCTCATGCCGCTGGTGCTGACGGATGCCAACTCCTCGGGCAGGGCCACGCGGGGACGCACCTGCAGCTCGGGCTCGGCCAGATGGGTCTGGCGCAGTTGCTGCCAGACGCGCGCCGGGCCCTCGCCGTGGGCCAGGCCCGGGTACTGCATGGGAATGCTGGCGCAGCCGACCATGGCGTCCAGCTGGTTGCGCTGCATGAATTCGGCCAGGGCGCCCCACAGCGCCAGGATCACGCCACCCTGGCGGTGCGACGCATGCACGCAGCTGCGGCCCAGCTCCACCATGCGCGGGCGCCAGGCGTGCAGCGGGGCGAGGTCGAATTCCTGGTCGGAGTACAGGCCGCCGGCGCGCAGCGCCTGGGTGGGCGTGAGCAGGCGGTAGGTGCCGATGACCACGCCCTTGTCGGCGTCGCAGACCATCAGGTGCTCGCAGAAATCGTCGAAGGCGTCGATGTCGTGTCCGGCCAGCGGCGTCTGCAGCACGGCGCCCATCTCGGCGGCGAACACCGCGTGGCGCAGGCGCTGCACCTGTCGCACTTCGTCAAGGTGCCGGGCCCAGCGCACGTCCAGCCGCAGCGGTTTGTCTGCGGCCTGGGGTGGCTGGAGAAGCGCGGAAAGCGGGGGCTTGGCGACGTCGATCGCCGCGTTGCGAAGGGTGTCAAGAACGTCCATATGCCCGCCTTCCTCGTCATGTTGGACGCAGTCGGTGACCTGCCTGTGCCACTCGGTTTGCCTGCGTGCCGCCATTGTGGAAAGCCGCCATGAAAGTCCCGCGACGGTTGCGTTACAGCAACATGTCACACCGCACTGCAATGGTGCACTGCAGCAAATGCCTCTATGACAGGTGTTGCGCGCAAGTTGGTGCACGCCATCCCAGGGTTGGCATGTCGTCAAGAATGAAACAAATTGTGCGTTAATGGCGGGGCCGCATGCCCGGCCATCGCGGCATGCGCAAGTCATCAGCCCTCCCTTGCCGCGCCATGCTCCAGACCCTTCGCTCCAAGATTCTTGCCATCAGCACAGCCACCGTGGTCGGCGCCCTTGCCATCACGGGGGCTGCCACGTACCACATCGTTCGCGGCAGCACTTTCCAGACCATTGAACAGGACCTGGACGCCATCACCGCAGGCAACACCATGGCCATCGACCAGTGGGTGGCCTCCAAGGCACGCGCCGTCAGCGCCGCCGCCGCCGTGATCGAGCATGGCGACCCGCAGGGCTTTGCCGCCCACATGGGCCAGGCCAGCGGCTTCCCCATCACCACGGTGGGCTGGCAGGACAAGACCTTCAAGTCCACCACCAGCACCCCGCCCGACTACGACCCCACGGCCCGCCCCTGGTACAAGAGCGCCGTGCAGGCCGGCAAGCTGACGCTGACCAAGCCCTATGGCGACTCCACCACGGGCGTGCCCTATGTGGCCTTCGTGGCGCCCATGCTGCGCGGCGGCGCGCTGCAGGGCGTGATCAGCGGCGCCGTGCCGCTGGAGGGCGTGCGCGAGGTGGTCTCCGCCATCCGCCCCACGCCCGGCAGCCTGGGCTTTGTGGTCAGCCGTGACGGCCAGGTGCTGGCGCATGCCGATGCCAAGCTGCTGCTCAAGCCCACCTCCGACCTCTCCGAGCTGCTGACGCCTGCCGCGCTGACCGCGCTGGCCAGCGCCACGGCGCCGCTGGAAGTGAACCTGGGCGGCAGCGCCAAGCTGCTCAAGGCCCGCCCCGTGCAGGGCACGGACTGGCTGCTGGTGGTGGCATTGGACAAGGCCGAGGCCACGACCGGACTGCAAAGCGTGCTCAAGACGCTGGCCATTGCCATCGTGCTGCTGGCCTGCCTGGCCACGGCCGTGGCGGCGGCGCTGACGGCCCAGTCCTTCCGGCGTCTGTCCCAGGTGCGCGACGCCATGGACAAGATCGGCTCGGGCGGCGGCGACCTGACGCAGCGCCTGCCGGTGTCGGGCAATGACGAAGTGGCGCAGATCGCCTCGTCCTTCAACGGCTTCGTCGAGCAGATCGGCACCGTGCTCAAGGATGTGCGCAACGGCGTGGAGTCCATGAAGACCGCCACCGACGAGATCAAGCTGGGCAACCTGGACCTGTCCAACCGCACCGAGTCCTCGGCCAGCAGCCTGCAGGAGACCTCGGCCTCGCTGTCGCAGCTGACGGCCAATGTGCGCCAGTCGGCCGAGGCGGCCGCCATGGCCACGCGCCTGGCCCAGTCGGCCAGCAGCTCGGCCACCAAGGGTGGCGACGTGGTGGGCAGCGCCGTGAGCACCATGGACGACATCTCCAAGGCCTCGTCCAAGATCGGCGAGATCATCGGCGTCATCGACGCCATCGCCTTCCAGACCAACATCCTGGCGCTCAATGCCGCCGTCGAGGCAGCCCGCGCGGGTGAGCAGGGCCGGGGCTTTGCCGTGGTGGCGGCAGAGGTGCGCAGCCTGGCCCACCGCAGCGCGGCGGCCGCCAAGGAGATCAAGACCCTGATCGACGCCTCCGGCGCCAGCGTGGCCATGGGCACGGACCGCGTGCGCGCCGCCGGCCAGACCATGGGCGAGATCGTGGATGGCATCCAGCGCGTCTCCCAGATCATTGTCGAGATCAACGGCGCCATGACCGAGCAGAGCGTGGGCATCGGCCAGATCAACCAGGCCGTGGCCGACATGGACCGCGCCACGCAGCAGAACGCCGCGCTGGTGGAGGAGTCCACCGCCGCATCGTCCGTGCTCAACGAGCAGGCCCACCACCTGTCGCGCACGGTGGCCGGCTTCACGCTGGAAGGGCGTGCGCCTGCACGGGACCAGCTGCTGCTTACCAACTGAGCCGCAGCAAGCGACGGGCTCAGGCCTGAGCCGGCGCTCCCAGGCGCTGGGACAGGCTGCGCGCCTGGGCCTGCAGCAGCAGGGCCGGCCGGCCTTGCAGGTCCAGGTCCAGCGTGGCCGAAGGGCCGATGGCGGCAATGGCCAGCACCAGCTGGCCAAAGCCGTCGAACACCGGCACGGCCAGCGCGCTCACGCCTGACAGAAGCTGGTTCTCGACCCGGCTCAGGCGGCTGGCGCGGATGGCGGCCAGCTCCTTTGCAAAGGCGGGCTCCTCCAGGCTGTGGCCTTCCGCGTCCAGCAGGGGCGCGATGCGCCCGGGCTCGCCAAAGGCCGCAAAGATCTTGCCCGTGGCCGTGTGGCGCAGCGATGCCGGCGTGCCGTGGCGCATGGCCACGTAGACATGGGTGGGCCCCTCTTCCACGCGGATGATGGTCGGCCCCTGGCCGCTCCACATGGCAATCGACACCGTGCTGCCCACCTCCTGCGCCAGCGCGGGCAGCTCGGCAATCGCCAGGCGCACGGGATCGGCCTGCTGCAGGCTGATCAGTCCCATCTGTATGGCCAGCGGCCCCAGGCCGTAGTGGCCGCTGGCGCGGTCCTGCTCCATCAGGCCCAGCTTGCAGAAGCTCACCAGGTAGGGATGGGCCTTGGCCGCCGTCATGCCGGCCTCGCGCGCCAGATCCTTCAGCGCCATGCGCCGGCCGGTGCGCGCCAGCGCCTTGAGCAGCTGGCCGCCGACCTCCACGCTCTGGATGCCGCGCGGGCCGCGCGCGGGCTCGTCATCGGCGCTGTCGGAGGGGAAGACGGGGTCGTTCGGGGAGGAGGCGGCATCGGACATGGCAGGCATTGTGAAGGCTGGAACCCGGAGTTTGCGGCTCCGAGGGTTTTTCACTATGTCAAATGAATTGTTCAATGTTGAATTTTTCCCTAGCATTCAGGCATTCGATAAAAACAAATGCATTTGTCCATCTCAAAAGCAGGATGCCCATGACCACCAAGACCTTTGCCTCCGCCGCCGACCTCGAAATCAAGCAGGTCAGCTTCGACAAGCTCTCCGAGCACGCCTATGCCTACACGGCCGAAGGCGACCCCAACACCGGCATCATCATTGGCGACGACGCCGTGATGGTGATCGACACCCAGGCCACGCCCGTCATGGCCCAGGACGTGATCCGCCGCATCCGCGAGGTCACGGACAAGCCCATCAAGTACGTCACGCTGTCCCACTACCACGCGGTGCGCGTGCTGGGCGCCTCGGCCTTCTTCGCGGAAGGCGCCGAGCACATCATTGCCAGCCAGGACACCTACGACCTCATCGTGGAGCGCGGCGAGCAGGACAAGGCCAGCGAGATCGGCCGCTTTCCCCGCCTGTTCCAGAACGTGGAAAGCGTGCCCGACGGCATGACCTGGCCCACCCTGACCTTCACCGGCAAGATGACGCTGTGGCTGGGCAAGCTCGAGGTGCAGATCCTGCAGCTGGGCCGCGGCCACACCAAGGGCGACACCGTGGTCTGGCTGCCCCAGGACAAGGTGCTGTTCAGCGGCGACCTGGTGGAATTCGGCGCCACGCCCTATGCGGGCGATGCCTACTTCCAGGACTGGCCGCACACGCTGGACGCCATCGCCGCCCTGCAGCCCGAAAAGCTCGTGCCCGGCCGGGGCGCCGCGCTGCAGACGCCGGCCGAGGTGCAGGCCGGCCTGGCCGGCACGCGCGACTTCATCAGCGACCTGTGGACCGAGGTCAAGGCCGGCGCCGATGCCCAGCAGGACCTGCGCAAGGTCTACGAGGCCGCCTTCGCCAAGCTGCAGCCCAAGTACGGCCAGTGGGTGATCTTCAACCACTGCATGCCCTTCGATGTGACCCGCGCCTATGACGAGGCATCGGGCCACGCCGACCCGCGCATCTGGACCGCCGAGCGCGACCGCCAGATGTGGCTGGCGCTCGAAGGCTGATGCACGGCGGCGTCCGGGCCTGAACACCGGCACGCCCGCCCCTCGCACCCGTCCGTGAACCGGCGCCCTGGCGCGCCGGCGGGGATGGCTGCGCCCTTTTTTCCACACTGCCCACGCCAGAGGACGAACACCATGTCCCACCCCGCCATCTCCCTGCAAGCGCTGCGCGGCAGCGGCGCAGACATACAGTCCATCCACATTCCCTACGAGCGCCATGCCGACCAGGACGCCGGTGCGGACACGCCCGCCCGGCATCCCGTGGTCATCGTCGGCGCCGGCCCCGTAGGCCTGTCGCTGGCCATCGACCTGGCCCAGCGCGGCCAGCGCGTGGTGCTGCTGGACAACGACTGCCGGCTGTCCACGGGCTCGCGCGCCATCTGCTTTTCCAAGCGCACTCTGGAGATCTGGGACCGCCTGGGCGTGGGCCAGCCCATGGTGGACAAGGGCGTGTCCTGGAACCTGGGCAAGGTCTTCTTCAAGGACCAGCCGCTGTACCGCTTCGACCTGCTGCCCGAGGACGGCCACGAGCGCCCGGCCTTCATCAACCTGCAGCAGTACTACGCCGAGGCCTACCTGGTCGAGCGCGCACTGCAGCTGCCGCTGATCGACCTGCGCTGGCACAGCAAGGTCACGGCACTGGAGCCGCAGGCCGAGGGTGCGCTGCTGACCGTGGAGACACCTGACGGCAGCTACCGCATCGATGCGCAATGGGTCCTGGCCTGCGACGGCTCGCGCTCGCCGCTGCGTGGCCTGCTGGGCCAGGAAAGCCATGGCCGCATCTTCCGCGACCGCTTCCTGATCGCCGACGTGAAGATGCATGCCGAATTCCCCACCGAGCGCTGGTTCTGGTTCGACCCGCCCTTCCACCCGGGCCAGAGCGTGCTGCTGCACCGCCAGCCCGACGATGTCTGGCGCATCGACTTCCAGCTGGGCTGGGACGCGGACCCCGAGGAAGAGAAAAAGCCCGAGAACATCGTGCCGCGCATCCGCGCCCTGCTGGGCAAGGACGCGCCCTTCGAGCTGGAATGGGCCAGCGTCTACACCTTCGCCTGCCTGCGCATGGACCGCTTCGTCCATGGCCGCGTGGTCTTTGCGGGCGACAGCGCCCACGGCGTCTCGCCGTTTGGCGCACGCGGCGCCAACAGCGGCGTGCAGGATGCCGAGAACCTGGCCTGGAAGCTGGACCGCGTGCTGCGCGGCCAGGCCGATGCCTCGCTGATCGCCACCTACGGCGCCGAGCGCGAATACGCGGCCGACGAGAACATCCGCAACTCCACGCGCGCCACCGACTTCATCACGCCCAAGAGCGAGATCAGCCGCCTGTTCCGCGACGCCGTGCTGGACCTGGCGCGCGACCATGAATTCGCGCGCCGCATCGTCAACAGCGGGCGGCTGTCCGTGCCGGCCACGCTGCATGGCTCCGCGCTCAACACGCCTGACACCGACACCTTCGACGGAACGCAGCTGCCCGGCGCCGTGCTGGCCGATGCACCCATGCGCCGGCCCGGCGCAGACGGCACGGCCTGGCTGCTGCGCGCCCTGGGCCCGGACTTCACGCTGCTGCACTTCGGCCCCACGCCGGCCTGGGCGCAGGCGCTGCCCGGCGTGCTCAACCTGTCCATCGCGGCCGAGGGAGAGGCCCATGCGCCAGGCGCCGACCTCATCGATGCGCGCGGCCTGGCGGCCAAACGCCTGGATGCGCGCCCCGGCACCAGCTACCTGCTGCGGCCTGACCAGCATGTCTGCGCCCGCTGGCGCCGCCCCGACGAAGCCAGCGTGCGCGCCGCGCTGCAAAGAGCCTGCGGCGCCGCCGCCACGGCCTGAACCTCTTACGCCCCATCCACAGGAGACCGCCATGCTGCTGTCCACCCACCCCAACCTGCAGGCCTGCGACGATTTCTACGAAGCCCTGATCGCCACCCACCAGGGGCTCGATACCGCGCAAAGCCATGCCCTCAATGCCCGCCTCGTGCTGCTGCTGGCCAACCACATTGGCCACCAGGGCACCTTGCTGCATGCGCTCGAACTGGCCCGCGCCAGCGCAGGACTTGCCCCTGCCGGCGCGGACCCGGCCGAGCGCGGCGCCGTGACACCGGTCGCCCCGGTGCACGCGGCCGCCTGAAGCCGCGCGCCGCCGCCCGTGCGGCGGCCTGCCATCCCCACAAAGGCGCCCGCCTCACACCTTGGACATCTCACAAGGGCGCCGCATACAACATGGAGACAAGGATGCAACGCAAGCAGTTTCTGGCCGCACTGGCCTGCTCGGGCCTGGCCCTGGCCGCAGGGCCTGCCGCCCTGGCACAGGACAAGCCCCTGGAATGGGTCGTGGGCTATGCGGCCGGCGGCGGCTCGGACGTGGTCGCCCGCGTCATCGCCGAGGCCATGGGCCGCAACATGGAGCGGGTCATCGTCATCAACAACAAGCCCGGCGCAGGCACCAACATCGCGGCCGAGTACAGCGCCCGCTCGCGCGACTACGGCAACCTCATGTTCACGGCCGACTTCGCCACGCTGGCGGCCAACCCCTTCCTGTTCAGCAAGCTCAACTACAACGCCGAGCGCGACTTCAAGCCCGTGGGCATGCTGGTGCGCTTTCCCATGCTGCTGGTGGTCAACAACGAGGTGCCCGCCACCAACCTCGCCGAATTCCTGGCCTGGGCCAAACAGCAAAAGACCGGTGTGAGCTGGGGCTCGGCCGGCCTGGGCAGCCCCCACCACCTGGTGGGCGAGCTGTTCCGCGAACAGGCGGGCATCAGCAACATGACCCATGTGCCCTACCGTGGCGCCGCCCCTGCCGTGCAGGATGTGGTCGGCGGCCAGATCCCTGCCATGTGGGCCGACAGCGCCACCATCATTCCCTTCCTGAGCGAGAAAAAGCTCAAGGCCATCGGCGTGGCCAGCCCCGCCCGCGTGGACGTTCTGCCCCAGGTCGCCACGCTGCAGGAGCAGGGTCTGAAAGGTTTCGAGGGCTATGCCTGGCAGGGCATCGTCGTGCCCACGGGCAGCTCGGCCGAGGTGGTCAAGAAGTTCAGCCAGTCGCTGCAGCAGGCCCTGGCCGACACCCGCACCAAGGCACGCCTGGCCGCCATGGGCGTGGAACCCATGCCCGGCAGCGCCGACCAGATGGGCCAGTTCGTGCGCGCCGAGCGCAGCAAGTGGGGCCGGGTGATCTCGGCCAACAACATCAAGCTGGATTGAGCGCCCCGCTGCAGATGCAAAAAGGCTGCCGGTCCGGCAGCCTTTTTTCGTTGTGGCGGGAGGTTGCGTCTCAGGCCACCGCCACCGCCTCCGCACTGCGCCCCATACCCAGATAGGTATCGATGATGCGCCGGTCGTGCAGCAGCTCCCTGGCCGCGCCGCTGAGCGCCACGGCGCCCATCTCCAGCACGTAGGCACGGTCGGCCACCTTGAGGGCGGCGCGCGCGTTCTGCTCGACCAGCAGCACCGAGACGCCGTGGTCGCGCAGGCCGGCCACGACCTGCAGCACCTCGCGCACGATCAGCGGTGCCAGGCCCAGCGAGGGCTCGTCCAGCAGCAGCAGGCGCGGGCGTGCCATCAGCGCGCGGCCGATGGCCAGCATCTGGCGCTCGCCGCCCGACAGGGTGGAGGCCATCTGCGGGCGCCGCTCCCTCAGGCGCGGGAAGATGGCAAAGACCTCGTCCATGCGCTGCGCCTGGTCGCGCAGGCCCCGGCGCCAGCGCGAGAAGCCGCCCAGCAGCAGGTTGTCTTCCACCGACATCTCGCCGAACAGCTCGCGCTTTTCGGGCACCAGGGCCACGCCGTTGGCCACCATGACCTCGACGCCGGGGCGTGCGATGCGCTTGCCGTCCAGATGGATCTCGCCGCGCGAGGGCAGCAGGCCCATGGCGGCCGACAGCAGCGTGGTCTTGCCCGCGCCGTTGGGGCCGATGACGGTGACGATCTCGCCGCTGCGCACATCCAGATCCACCTGGTGCACGGCCTCCACGGGACCGTAGGACACGCTCAGGCCCTTGAGCTGCAAAAGGGTGTCGCTCATGCCGTCTCTCCGGTTGCCTCGTCGTCGTCGCCGCCGCCCAGGTAGGCATCCAGCACGCGCTGGTTGACCTGGATCTGGGCCGGCGTGCCTTCGGCGATCACGGTGCCGAACTCCAGCACCGTGATGCGGTCCGCAAGATTCATGACGAACTCCATGTCGTGCTCCACGACGAGAATGCCCAGCCCCTCGGCGCGCAGCTGGCGCAGCAGGTCGGCCAGGGCCTGTTTTTCCAGGTGGCGCAGGCCGGCGGCCGGCTCGTCCAGCAGCAGGGCCGCAGGCTGGCCGGCCAGGGCGCGTGCGATCTCCACGATGCGCTGCTGGCCCAGGGCCAGCGAGGCGGCCGGCACATCGGCGAAGGCGCCCAGGCCGCAGCGCTCGATCTGGCGGCGCGCCTCGGCCAGCACCGAGGCCTCCTCGGCCCGGTCCAGGCGCAGCATGGAGGCCAGCCAGCCCCGGTGCGCACGCCGGTGCGCGCCCACGGCCACGTTCTCCAGCACGCTGCGCTGGCCCAGCAGGCGCACATGCTGGAAGGTGCGGCCCAGGCCCAGGGCGGCGAAGCGGCGCGAGGGCGCATCGTTCATGGCCTGGTCCATGAAGCGGACCTGGCCCTCGGTGGGCGAGTCCACGCCCGAGATCATGTTGAAGAAGGTGCTCTTGCCCGCGCCGTTGGGGCCGATCAGCGCATGCACCTCGCCGGCCTTGAGCGTCATGGCCACATCGTTGTTGGCCACCAGGCCGCCGAAGCGCTTGGTCACATGCTCGGCCGCCAGCAGCACCTGGCCCGTAGCGGGCAGCGCGCGCTGCGCCAGCGGCGCCGCGTCCGCCAGCTTCAGATCGGACACGGGCCGGCGCACCCAGCGTGCCGTGAGCGCCTGCAGCGTGGGCCACAGGCCTTCTGCAAAGCGCTGCAGCACCAGCACCATCAGCAGGCCGAAGACGATGACCTCGAAGTTGCCGCTGGTGCCCAGCAGGGCCGGCAATATGTCCTGCAGCTTTTGCTTGACCAGGGTGATCAGCGTGGCGCCCAGCACCGCGCCCCACAGGTGGCCGGCGCCGCCGACCACGGCCATGAACAGGTACTCGATGCCCACGTTGAGGTTGAAGGGCGCCGGGCTCACGAAGCGCTGCATGTGGGCGTAGAGCCAGCCCGACAGCGTGGCCAGCAGGGCTGCCAGCACGAAGAGCTTGACGCGGTAGTGCGCCGTGTCGATGCCCATGGACTCGGCCATGACGCGGCCGCCGCGCAGCGCGCGGATGGCCCGGCCCTCGCGCGAGTCCAGCAGGTTGTGCAGCAGCCACAGCGCCACCAGCAGCACGGCCCAGATCACCACGCCCATGGCGCGCGGCGAGGCCAGCGAGACGCCACCGATCACCAGCGGCGCAATGCCCGTGATGCCGGTCTGCCCGCCCAGGAACTCCATGTTGCCGAACAGGTAGTACAGGCTCAGCCCCCAGGCGATGGTGCACAGCGGCAGGTAGTGGCCCTGCAGCTTGACCGTGACCGCGCCCAGCAGCCAGGCCACGACGAAGGTGATGAGCAGGCCCAGCGCCAGGCCCACCCAGGGCAGGCCCGCCGCGCCCACCAGCCCGCCCAGCGCCGCCACCGAGGCAGGCGCCGTGCAGACCCAGGCCGTGGCATAGGCGCCGATGCCCACGAAGGCCGCCTGGCCGAACGAGGTCATGCCGCCCACGCCGGTCAGCATCACCAGGCCTGCGGCCACCATGGCGAACAGGCCGATGTAGCTGAGGATGACGACGGTGAAATCAGGCAGAAAGCCCCAGGACGCGGCCAGCAGCGCAATGGCGGCCACCGTGAGCACGCGCGTGCTGATGCCGCCCGAGGCGGCCTTGGCAGGCGCCGTGGCCTGCGAGGAAACGGGGGCGCTCATTCTTCTTCCTCCACATGGTGGCTATTGCGCGATCGCCACCACAGCACCGGGATGATCAGCGTGAACACCAGCACCTCCTTGTAGGCACTGGCCCAGAACGACGAGAAGGCCTCCAGCAGCCCGACCAGCAGCGCGCCGGCCAGGGCCAGCGGGTAGCTGGCCAGCCCGCCCACGATGGCGGCCACGAAGCCCTTGAGGCCGATCAGAAAGCCGGTGTCGTAGTACACCGTGGTCAGCGGCGCGATCAGCAGGCCGGAGATGGCGCCGATCAGCGCGGCCAGCGCAAAGCTCACGTCGCCGGCCATGGCCGTGGGAATGCCCATGAGGCGCGCACCCACGCGGTTGATGGCCGTGGCGCGCAGCGCCTTGCCGATCATGGAGCGCTCGAAGAACACGAACAGCAGGGCCACCAGCACCAGGGTCACGCCCACCACCACCAGGGACTGGCCCGAGATCGTGATGTCGCCCAGGCGCAGCTGCGCCTCGGAAAACGCGGGGGTGCGCGAGCCTTCGGCACCGAAGAACAGCAGCCCCAGGCCGACCAGCACGCCGTGCATGGCCACCGAGACGATGAGCAGCATCAGCACCGAGGCATGGGCCAGCGGCCGGTAGGCCAGGCGGTACAGCAGCGGCCCCATGGGCGTGATCAGCACCAGGGTGGCCAGCGCCTGCAACATCAGCGAGGACGGGCGCAGCCCCCAGGCCAGGGCCACGGCAATGGCCGGCAGCGCCAGGCACCACAGGAAGGTGGCGGGCCAGCTCACCTGGCTGCCCGCGCGCCAGCGCAGCAGGTCCACCACCAGCACGGCGGCGGCCAGGGCCAGCAGCAGCCACAGCGTGGTGGGCACGCGGCCGGCCTGCATCATGGCCAGGGTGAGCGCGCCGAAGGCGACGAACTCGCCCTGCGGAATGAAGATGATGCGGGTGACCGAGAACACCAGCACCAGGGCCAGCGCCATCAGGCCGTAGACGGCGCCGTTGACGATGCCGTCCTGCCCCAGCAGCAGGGCGATTTGCAGATCCATGATCGACTTTCGAGCAGGCGCGGCCGAGCGCCACAGCGGCCGCCGCCAGGTGCGGCAGCCGCTGCGGCCTCAGGCCCGCAGGTTCAGGGCTGGTACTTCCAGGTGCCGTTCTCGATCTTGACCATGACGGCCGCGCGCTGGTCCAGGCCCAGGTGGTCGGTGGGCGTCATGTTGAAGATGCCGTGGGCACCGGCCACGTCCTTGGTCTGCTCCAGCGCATCGCGCAGGGCGGCGCGGAACTCGGCCGTGCCGGGCTGGGCCTTCTTGAGCGCGGCGGGAATCGCCGCTTCGAGCACGCGGCCCGCATCCCAGGAATGCGCGCCAAAGGTCGATGCCGTGCCCTTGCCGTTGGCGGCCTCGTAGGCCTCCACATAGGAGACGGCAGACTTCTTGACCGGGTTGCTGTCGGGCAGCTGGTGGGCCACCAGCACGGGGCCGGCGGGCAGCAGCGTGCCTTCCACATCCTTGCCGCCCACACGCAGGAAGTCGGCATTGGCCACGCCGTGGGTCTGGTAGATCTTGCCCTGGTAGCCGCGCTCCTTGAGCGATTTCTGCGGCAGCGCGGCCGGCGTGCCCGAGCCTGCGATCAGCACCGCATCGGGCTTGGCGGACATGAGCTTGAGCGTCTGGCCCGTGACCGAGGTATCGCTGCGCGAATAGGCCTCGGTGGCGGTGAGCTTGAGGCCCTTGGCCTCGGCCACCTTGCGGAACTCCTGCAGCCAGCTTTCACCGTAGGCGTCGTTGAAGCCGATGTAGCCCACGGTCTTGATGCCGGCCTTGGCCATGTGCTCGCCGATGGCGGCGGCCATCATGGCGTCGTGCTGGGGCGTCTTGAAGACCCAGAACTTCTTGGCATCCACGGGCTCGACGATCTTGGCCGAGGCGGCCAGCGTGATCATGGGCGTCTTGGCCTCGGAGACCACGTCCACCATGGCCAGCGAGTTGGGCGTGATGCTGGAGCCCAGGATGACATCGACCTTGCTCTCGCTGATCAGCTTGCGCGTGTTGGCCACGGCCGCCGTGGTGTCGGAGGCGTCGTCCAGGATGATGTAGTTGACCTTCTGGCCCGCCACCGTGCGCGGCATCAGCGCCACGGTGTTCTTCTCGGGAATGCCCAGGGAGGCCGCCGGTCCGGTGGCCGAGACCACCACGCCCACATTGATGTCGGCCAGGGCCGAACCCCAGACCGTGGCCAGGGTCGCGGCCAGCAGGCCCAGTTTCGTCAAACGCTTCATGTCTGTCTCCTTGTGTTGGATGGGGCGTGGCACCTTCAGGCGCCACAATTTACCGTGGTAACTATTTTTTTGCCAGCGGTTTGATGCCCGGGTTTGCCTGGGGTCTGCACGGCCGGCAGGCCTCCGAGGAACAGGTCGGCCACCACGGGGGCCATGGCCTCGTGGTCCAGCGAGCCGTCGGGCCGCAGCCAGGTGAACATCCAGTTCATCATCCCGAACAGCAGCATGGCCAGCGCCTTGGACAGGCCCGCGCCATCGGCGTCAGGCCGCAGCTGGGCCACCGCCTGGGCAAATGTTTCGACCACGGCGCGCTCCTTGCCCAGCACGCGCTGGCGGTCGTCGTCCTGCAGGAAGCGCACGTCCTCGGTCAGCACGCGGTGGGCATGGCGAGCATGGGCGTATTCCTGCACGAAGCGCTCGATCAGCATGCGCAGCCGCGGCTCGGGCGGCAGGCCCATGGACTGCACTTCGTCCACCAGGGCCTGCAGCCGCGTCATGTGGCCATCGGTGATGTCCACCAGCAGCGCGTACTTGTCGCGGAAGTAGTGGTAGATGGTGGGCTTGGACAGGCCGCAGGCCTGGGCCACCTCGTTCATCGAAGTGCCGGGGTAGCCGCTGCGCGCGAACAGCGCGGCGGCATGGCCCAGGATCAGTTCGCGCTGGTCGTCGTATCCGGAAGATCGGCCTCGGGCCATGGGACTCCTGTGCGCGCTCAGCGGCTGCGGTGGTCGATCACGCGGCGGGCCTTGCCCACCAGGGTGCGCTCTATGGAATCGGGTCGCAGCACCTCGACCTCGGCGCTCACGCCGACCAGGGTCTTGATGCGCTGCTGCACCCACAGTGCCAGCGCCTCGGTGTCGCCCTGCGTGCCCGGCTGCATCTCGCAGCGCACGGCCAGCCGGTCCAGGTTGCCGTCGCGCGTGACCACCAGCTGGTACTGGCCCGACAGCTGGGCGTTCTGCAGCACGATCTCCTCGATCTGCGTGGGAAACAGGTTCACGCCGCGGATGATGAGCATGTCGTCGCTGCGCCCCACGATCTTGCCCATGCGCCGGAAGCTGCGCGAGGTCGGCGCAAGCAGCCGCGTCAGGTCCCGCGTGCGGTAACGAATGATGGGCATGGCTTCCTTGGACAGCGACGTGAAGACCAGCTCGCCCTCGCT